>Ga0247722_10001116_pt1 | contig 15204 bp, 13 predicted proteins | sample MSEWelMarce3H_FC_FD_189094 | JGI IMG/M metagenome (GOLD analysis project Ga0247722, IMG submission 189094) | Subsurface sediment microbial communities from gas well in West Virginia, United States - MSEEL Well Study Marcellus 3H_FC | ecosystem: Environmental > Terrestrial > Deep subsurface >... | reverse complement strand
GAGGGGGGGGGGGGGGGGGCGGTGCTAGTGGTGGTGTGGTGAGGAGTGGCTTTTGTGGTGTATGAATATAAAATAAACAATATATAACACATTTTTAATATGATTTCTCGCGGTTTAAATAATTTGTATGGTTTTGACCCCGCTTCAAACACTTCACAACAACCACTTTTTCATTGGAAACCCGATATATTTCATCAACGATACCCTATTCGTCAAAAAAACGGGTTAATAAAAACACAAATACAAACAAATAATCTATTTCGGTCTATGCCATTAAAGATATATAGAAATGAATTAGGTGGAAATAGTGTTGGAGGGGCGGGGGCAACCGCTCCTTCGGCTTCAATCGGCAAACTTTTAGAACAACCCGCGGGATTCATATTTTCAAAGACCGATCCAACAATCAACTCCGCCGACGCGTTACAACAACAAACAGTTGTAAACTCCAAAGATATTATAGATGGAAATTCGACAAATACAGTTGATAGGAAATGCCGTTCTTTTTCTGGCAAATTTGATAATCCTGTATTGGTTCATTCACGTGTATGGGACAGCCAATGTCGATGTAAAACACCTGGACAAAACTTAACTCGTTGTTTAACAGAATCTCAAAGCCATACTAAAGAACCATATATAAATATTGTACAAAAGCCGGTATGTCTTTCAACGGTGGGAAATGCCCTTACTCGTGTTCGAAACCGGGGGGCGTATAATTGTGGCGGTGGTGGAAGCGGAAATGTAGGATATAGACCGCAATACACACCGACGAAAAATGTGGATTCTTTGGTAGTTGTTATTAATAGTTATTGAATGACACTATTCCGATTATACCCGTTTTTACTACAATAGCATCTGTTAATCTTTTGCCCGTTTCTAGACTTTTAATTTTTTCATTTTTTATTACTGTAAAATAAAAAATGAAACTATATACACAACAACATTACACACATACAACCCATCCCTCTATTTATCTTTTTAAGAGTTATTATTTTACCATTTTATATAAAGACAAAGACATCTGTTTCACAACATTTTTACACATTCTTTTACCCCTCTGTAATAATACGAGGCACAACATTAATCGCCTGTAATTCTTGAAATAGCAATTTACAAGCAAACGGTATTTGAACCTTCGAAAAATCCGTCGTATTATTACACGTTTTACACAAATGTATATTCATATCACTGCCATATCTATCGCCCCCGCCTTTTCCTCCACGTCCATTTCCACTCTTTGAAGCCGACCCATCGTTATATATCGAACTCATTCCGCACCGATTACATACATATATTTCGAATTTGTCCGCACAATTATAAAACCGGTCTCGCAAGAAGTTCGACATTCCGTGCGAAAGCAACGCATCCTTTTCCATTTCCCCGACACGTAACCCGCCGTTAATCGAACGTCCTTCACACGCCTGACGTGTCAATCCCGTGACCGCCCCTGTTGAACGTGAATGGACTTTATCATTTACCATATGTTTCAATCTCATATAGTAAGTCGGGCCTATAAATACACTCGCTTCCAATTGCTCCCCCGTCATTCCGTCATACATTATTTCATTTCCGTAACTTTCATACCCGACTCGTTGTAACTCGTTAATGATGGTTCTGACTGAAATATTTCCGAAACTCGTTCCATCACCGAAAAGTCCCAGTTCCAATAATACTTTTCCCAGTAGAGTTTCTTTTAATTGTGCGATTGTCATTCGCGACGGGATCGCGTGAGGGTTCAATATAATATCTGGACGAAGCCCGTTTTTCGTAAAAGGCATATTGTTTTCTTCCACGATGAGTCCAACTGTCGATTTCTGTCCCGCTTTACTCGAAAACTTGTCTCCAATGACGGGTTTTCTTAATGTTCTCAATCGCACCTTCGCCTGGTTATACCCATCTCCATTACGCCCCGTGTAATTTTTATCTATATAAGTTTCTTCATCCGTTTTATATATCTTACTCTGATCTTCGTATTTAATCGGTTTCGTAGGATCATTGCGGTTTTCTTTGATGGGAATAATTTTCGCTATAATAACATCGCGATTCTGAATATATGTATTTTCCGGCACAAACCCGTTGGCGTCGAGTTTGTCATAATTGCCGAATTTGACACCCTTTGTTTTTTCGGGGTCGGGTTTACATCGTATGATTTCGTCGCGAATAATATTTTCATCCGTGTCTTTTTCTGTATGATAAAGCGTTTCCATAAAGAGTCCTCTATCCACGGATCCTTTATTAATTAATATACTATCTTCTTGATTATAACCAGTATAGGTCATAATAGCCACGTGTATTTGATGTCCAGAGGGAACATTATTCAGTTTAATAAAATTCAATAAACGCGTTTCAACGAGGGGTTTTGACGGGTAAGTTAGAACGTGTGCCGTTTTATCCATCCGTTTGTCGAAATTGAGAGCATATACTCCAATCGCCTGTTTCGCCTGACAGGTTTGATACGTATTACGAGGGGCTTGATTATTCTCGGGAAACGGGATACACGACGCCAATATACCAAATATTGTACTGGGGTGAATTTCACAATGAGTATAATTTATTTTTGCGTCTGGATATTGTATATACTCATCTTTCGACTTCATCGCAATCATCGAATGGCACTGTTCTTCCACATCTATATATTCCAATACTGACTCGTTAATACGACAATTCGTTAAAAGGTCGTTCCAACAAATTTCTTTACGTTCGAGTTTTTCCAATACGTCGTGGGTAAGAATCGCGCGGTTGTTTTTAACACGCAACATTGGTCGGGTGAATCGTCCACCGTCGTTACATATACGAATTTCCAGTAATTTAAAATCAAAGACAATGGATGTATATATGTTAATTATTCCCCGATGTTTCTTGTCTTTAATTTCATTATATAGTTCAATAGGTTGGTCAGTAACACCAACCCAACAACCGTTAATAAATACCTTTGGTTTTTTATAAAGCACCACCGATGGTGTTTCATCGTTTATTTGGGTTAGTTGGGGAAGAATAAAATCGTATAATGCTACACTGGACGTTGGAATAGTAATATGAGCCATATAACTAATATTTTTTACAATACCTATGCTTTGCCCCTCAGGAGACTCCGATGGGCAATTCGAAATAACAAATGATGATGCGACAAAGTCGTGATTTTCGCTAATGGTTGTAAAATCATAAACTGGTTCGGGTTCAATTTCTATAATAGACTCTAATGGAACACTAATACATCCGTTTTCACACGCGTTTTCTTCAATAAACTTATAGTATAAATATTCGTCTTTATAAATAGAACAATATTTTAAATATTTCACGTATTCAATATTAATAATAGAATTACGCCTTTTTTCATTACTATAACTATAATTAATTGTATCGGCATAATTTATTAAATTATCTAAATTATTATTAAACTTAATATCAATTCTGAACGTCTCTTTATTTTGTAGTAAACTACACTTAATATCAAACACTTGAAATACAGTTATTACCTCTTGTACAAGTTTTAATGTTTTATCAAAGTCATCCGTAACATAATATAAACTAGTATTTTGTATAGAATTTATATTAATACTTGAGCCAATACTTCCCTGAAACGCAGATATAAATTCGCGTTTAATACTTGGTTCTGCTTTTATTAACCATTGCGGAAGGGTTATTTCATCACAACTTATTATTTTGATAAAATAGTCGAATAATTTTGTGTTTTCAACTTTAAATACAACTTTCATATCACCATTAACCATTCGCATTTCGTGTTTAATACTGGGAGAATCAAACCCTAATTCAATTATATCATCAACAATTTGGTAGGCGTTTTCTATTTCAAATACGTATAATTCATGTCTTGTTTTCAAAATACCTAATAATCGAGCAATAATTTTTAATTTATTTATTGGTATTTCAACCCCGACCAGTTTTTTATTTATTAATTCGGTTTTATATCTATTATTATTTTCATTTGTGTCATTAATACATACAATTGTTCGATTTTCGTCAGGAATATGTTTCGTCATATGTCGTATAATTACTTTATCCCCCGCTTTCATATTTTCCACACTAACCATTTCATACTTTCCTTCACCTGTTTTTACTAAAAATGGGTGTTCACCGGTCGCTTTAATTTTTCGTCCACTAATAGTAGTAAGTTCAAACAATTTGTCTGGGATTTTGCTGAAATATGAATGAATGTGCGATGGTTCATCTTTGAGTGTTTTTTTATTCACAGTATTTACCGCATCGCCGTCTTTCATATCCCGCATTTTTCGACTGTCCATACAGTTTGAGAGCAATATATTCGTATCTCCCGTAATACACAGGAATCCCCACGTCGTGCTGTGTAACTTTCGTGGGGCGATTAATTCCCCGCTATTTTCTAACGGTGTATTTATTCTTCTCAAATGACTCAAAGAAGCCATATAGGTCATTCGATTCAAGACTTGAGCTACACCGACTTTCGAACTATTCGATTGTTTTATACTGAAATCGCCGGTTGCCAACGCACGATTAATACTATTTTCAATCGTCGTCGACTTCATAATTTTGTAAATATTTGTCATATTAATAATATTTTCGAAATCGTCCATTGATCGCCAGGATCCGTTGTTAATTTCACGTATAATCTGTTTCTGTGTTTCTTTGACCAATTTATTGAAATAATTACGGAAAAGATTGTTTAACAATGTCCCTGTCAGTTCAACACGCTTGTTTACATAAGAATCGCGATCGTCGGCGGGGAAAAGTCCCATACTCGTTTGAAGCAGTTTTTTAACCATATATCCCAAATAATAGAGTTTCTGTGTCTTCGTTTTACAATGCGGAAATAAATCGTTTTCGATAACTTCAATCGCAAACTCGCGTTTCTTTGCTTGTCCCTTCTCACGTTCCATATTAATTGGTGTATAAGCTACATACGCTGTTATATGTTGAATTGCGTCTTCCTTTGTCATATATTTATTTCCATCAATTGCGGAAGCATGGAGAAGTTTGAGTAATTCGGCATTACTTTCGTCATCCACATCCAATAGTATATATTGACATATGGCTTTATCGCTCAATACGTCCATTGCGCGGAAAATGGCGAACAACTCGATCGGTTTTTTGATTCTCGGGACATTTACATATATTCCCTTTCCGAATCCGTTGTTTTTGGATGATATAAGAACTTCAATTTGTTTGGGGGAAATACATTTTGTATCGGGGACGGATTTTACTTCCGCATACCAATCCCATTTTGTTGTGTTTTTTTCAAAGAAGCAATATATGCGATTTTCACCTGCTCTTTCTTGCCCGAGAACGATTTTCTCCGAGCCTTTAATAATAAAATATCCGCCACAATCCATTGGACATTCGCCGATCATTCGTGGATCCAAATAGTTTGATTGAGTAAGAACACATATACTTGATTTTAACATAATCGGCATTTTTCCGATATTAATTTTTGGTAGAATTTTAGTTATAATACGGGGGGTGTCCATCGAAGTTGTATTACAAATAATATATTGGATTTGAATGTCGACAACCATGGCGGAAGCATAAGTGAAATTACGGAGTTTTGCGTCGTGAGGAAACATCGTTTTTGTCGCACCATTGTTTTCGTAAATTTGGGGAGGATACATTTTAAAATTGATAAAATTAATATGAATTTCCAACATATACTTGTCTTTCTGTTCGACATAATCGTTCTCTGAACGGACAATGAGCGGGTTGAACATTTGTATAGTTCTTTGAATTTGATAATTGATAAAATGATTATAGGATTCGATTTGGTGGCGAACAAGTCGTTCGAGGTATTGACCACGAAAATAGGATTCCAATATTTGAAAAGGTTCTTCTATATAATCACCTAGGTGGTCTAATACGCCGGGTGGATAAGATGAGTTCTTGTTTTCGGTTTCGGTTTGTAGGATTTCTTTGATTGTTTTTTCAGCGGTTTCTTTAACAACGTTTTCCATAGAAACGAATTCTGAACATTTTTCCAACATTTTTTCAAATTCGTCTTCAACGTTTGTATTCGTTGATTCATTTTCTACGACGGGTTCAGTAAATTTTCCCTTTTTAATCGCCGATTTTTTGATTATTTTCTTTGAAATCGTTTTCTTTTGATCGGACGATTTCGAAACAGAAATATCATTAATCATTGTTGGTAAATATTGGTTAATAAGAATAGATAGTCAAATTGTAATATATATGCGAGTATTGTTTATACTATTTATGTTTTTATTGTCAATCAATTTTCCGGGAAATCCGGGAAACCTACGGTTTCCCCGGACGCCCCTTCCCTTTCCGAGGCGACATACATATCTTTAATAGAATTCTTTGAAAAGTCCGTCCCCGGAGCGACCGAAGGGAGCGACATACAGATCCTTGAAGGTTAGTTTCCTTAAAATTCAGTATTTATATTTACAATTTGAAAGAATAATAATAACTATATAGGATCATTGAATGTTACTTTCTTTGAAAACCAATGATTTATATTTACAAACCAATGATTTATATTTACAATTTGAAAGAATAATAATAATAACTATATAGAATTCTTTGAAAAGTCCGTCCCCGGAGCGACCGAAGGGAGCGACATACAGATCCTTGAATGTTACTTTCCTTGAGAACCAAAGATTTATATTTACAATTTCAAAGAACAATATTAACCCTTTGCCGTTTCTGGACTTTTTAAATTTTTCATTTTTTCTTATGTAGTAATAAAAAATGAAACCATATATGATATTAACTATATACAACACGCTACAAAGTACAAACATCATTTACCGACAAATCCGTCGATATAATTGGTAAAGGGTTAACTATATAGAATCCTTGAATGTTACTTTCTTTGAAAACCAATGATTTATATTTACAACTTTTTATAATTTCAAAGAACAATAGATGTATATAAATATTAAATGTTTATCATGAAACAGAGGTATATTGGGTGAAACAATGTTTTAGTACGATTTTTATCGTAAAAATACAATATTTTTTAATTTTCAAAGAAAGTAACATTCAAGGATCTGTATGTCGCTCCCTTCGGTCGCTCCGGGGACAGACTTTTCAAAGAATTCTATACAATTATTATTCTTTGAATTTTGTAAATATAAACCCTTCGTTTTCAAAGAAAGTAACATTCAATGACCTGTATGTCGCCCCGGAAAGGGAAGGGGCGTCCGGGGAAACCGTAGGTTTCCCGGATTTCCCGGAAGATCTATATAGAATATATGGAGGACATTGATTTAGACCCCAACCAAGTAGCAGACGCAACATTTATTAATGACATTCGCGAAGATTTTCGTTGTATTACTTTTTCCAAATATAAAAAAACACAAGTAAGAAGTGAATTGTTGGAAAGTCTTTCAAAATCAAAGATTGAACAATCTTGTTATTGGTCAGCCGAATTAATCTGTTCCGGACATTTTCTCGATCTATGGGAATTAATCCTAACTTACTATGGAAAATACGTCCATCTAGCGAATCCTAAACTTGCGGTTTATTTAAACAACCGATATACTATTTTTAGTAATATTGTTAATCAAAGTATATTTACAAATATGTTACAGTTGAGGAACAACGATAAAATACGCCGACTCTTTGCCGAATTAATGGTTGTTCTCGCAGTTTCCAACAAAAAACACTGTATCGACCCCGTGAAAATCGACCGCGCTGAAGAATTCGATATAACACAAATGACAGAACGGTTAAAAGCCCCAAATGTTCAATATATTGACGTCTTTTTCCAATCTAAAGACCCGAAAGAAATCTTTATTGCCATTAATGAATTCTCATATGCCATTTCCACCGAATCGAAAAATACACTCGTCGCATGTTATTGGATAGAATGGATTATAGAATTCGATACGATATGTAAAAAACGAAAACAACCGTGCCATTGTCAAAGACGGGTGTATGATGTTGAACCTAAATACCAAATGGACATTATATGGTTAATATGGGATGCTATCTTTTTCTATGGACGACAACAAACTGACGAATTTATAATGAATATATTAACCGCACTTCTCGGTCTATTTACAATGAAATATACTACTGCTGTTTCAAAGAAAAGACGTAATATTTTATACACCGCTGTTTCAATGATTACGGAACACGTTTCTCGTGATATAGAATTATTAAAAGAAAAAGACACTCTTAAAACTGTGGTGGATAATATTAATACTATTTATAAAGAAATAAAGAAGAACGAAGAAACACCGCGAACGGATTATTTATATATGGGATTGAAAAATGATAAAGCCAAAAGTATGGCGGAATCGATGCGTAAACTGGATATATTGAATAGTTTGGTGGCGACGGAAATTAAAACTCCCATGGAAAACTTACAAATCACTAGTATAAGTAGTGTTAATGATAGATCTGTTTAATTTTATTATATAACCATAAACATTGTAAATATATATAGAATCATTTATATTAAATGATTTTATAGAAATGATTTCACATCTAAAAGAAATCAAAGAAACGTTTATTTCGACTTCCTCAACAAACCACCGGATTGATTGGGACGAATATTTTATGTCTATAGCTATTATTTCTTCTTTGCGTTCCCCCTGCGGAAGGCTACAAGTTGGAAGTGTCATTGTTCGTGAAAATCGCGTTATATCAATGGGATACAATGGTTATATATCCGGTTTTACACATACATCTAAAGTAATTGATGGACACGAACAATTTACCGTTCATAGCGAAATAAATGCTATTTCTTGTTGTGCGAAAATGGGTATTTCTATGAACGATAGTCGTATATATATAACTCATTATCCCTGTTTTCAATGTTTCAAAACAATTATCTCTTGTGGAATTAAAGAAATAATTTATTTAGATGACTATAATAATAACGAATTAGTAACGGAATTGGCAAAAGAAGGGAATGTAAATATTCGTAAAATGATAGTTCAACCTCACCTTATCAATAAATAATTTATAAATCTTTCGAAAGGTGTTTGTAATATAGGTTTATCGACTACGGCTTCTTCGTCTTCATCTTCGTCTTCATCTTCGTCTTCATCTTCGTCTTCATCTTCGTCTTGGTGTTCGTCTTGGTCATTGACTTCATCTTGGTCTTGGTGTTCGTCTTGGTGTTCGTCTTGGTGTTCATCTTCGTCTTGGTCTTCATATTGGTCTTTGACTTCATCTTCGTATTTGACTTCATCGTGGTCTTTGACTTCATTTTGGTCAACTTCGTCTTCTTTTATATTTGTTATTAGTGAATTATCATTTTCACTTTCAATACATTGATTATTTCTTAATTCATTTAATATATTTAATATTGCTGATTTTACACATTTATATTTTTCTTTGTAATACTCTAAATCCATATTTAATATTTCCAAATAATCTTCCTCTACCCAATATCCTCTATTATTACTATTATATTTTAATGTTAATTGAGTTACAATAATTTTCTTTTCTAAACGTTTAAGTTCATTCTTTAAAAATATTAATGATTCGTTCAAAGAAAAGTCTAAATTCTCTGCGTTGTAATAGTTATAGTCGTTATAACTATTAATTAATTCTGTAACTGAAATATTAGCAATAACGTTCTCGTTCATTCGTTTTTAAATAGCAATATATCTATTATATCAATTGATTCTTTATACTGGTTTATAATATATGGTAAAAAGGTTTAATGGTGGTGCCGGTGCCGGTGCTGGTGCTGGTGGAATCAAAAACGATTCTATAGGAGTAAATAATTGGGCATCTATTAATTTTGTTTTAACACCTGTTATGTTATTTGTAATTGCCATATTATTGATATATATTGCCTTTTTTTCAAAGAAAGAAAATGTGAGTGGTAGTGGTGATGGGGGGGTGTCATCCCCAACAACTATTGTAGAAATCGGTGGAAAACCTGACCGTTTTAATGATCTATATTCTCCCCCACTTAAAAACGACGGGATGTTTTTTCCGTTAGACGGTAATTTATCGAATTCTTCTCCTACAATAAACCACTCCCACCGAGCAATCAATATACAAACCCGTGGTTATAACCCCGATTTTACACAAGTTGGTATATTAACAAGTGAAACGAAATTCAACCAAAATGAACCGAAAATACTTCCTTTAATGGGGCGACGGATTCTAAATGGACGCAACAAATACCAATATTACACTATTTCAAATTCAGGAGTTGTAAATACAAAATTGCCGATTGTCAAAGATGGAAAGAATTGTATGAACGAAAATGGGTGTGACGAGATTTATGGTGGGACGATTGTTACTGTGGATGGATATAATGAAAAATTTAAATCAACTATATATGAAAATGAAATGTTCCGGTATATTCCATAAAATCCGGGAAACCTACGGTTTCCCCGGACGCCCCTTCCCTTCCAGGAAACCTACTCCAGGAAACCTACGGTTTCCCCGGACGCCCCTTCCCTTCCAGGAAACCTACTCCAGGAAACCTACGGTTTCCCCGGACGCCCCTTCCCTTCCAGGAAACCTACTCCAGGAAACCTACGGTTTCCCCGGACGCCCCCTCCCTTCGGTCGCTCCGGAAATAGAGTTTTTAAACCATTTACCGTTTATATCGACGGATATGTTAGTAAATTAATAAACGGATTTTGTCTTGTGTAATAAGGTATGGATGTATGTATAGTTAATATTATATTTGGTTTCATTATTACTGTATAAGAAAAAATGAAAAATGAAAAATGAAAAATGAAAAATGAAAAATGAAATTATAACCAATAAATGGGGTAAATTTCAAAATTATTATTGAATAAAAAAGGTTTTTTTTGTTTTTTTATAGATAAAATACACACAATAGAGATGAGACGTCATAAACCACAATCACATTACATACATTATTTAACACAAATCTTCCCACGAATCAACTTCCTCCCCCGAAAGTGGTGTTATAGTAGTAATACTATCCGATACATTTAATGTAGTAACAACAGGAGTCACAACAGATTCATCAACATCAAGAGACGACGTCACTACATCCTTTTCATCGCCACCGGTTTGGATGTTCATTCGTTCATGATATAGTTTCAAACTTTTTTTTGTGTATTCCCAGTCTGCCAACTGTTTGCTTTTACTATTTACATTCCTACCTACTAGAGGGTTATCACCAAATTCGTGGCGTTTTGCGATTTCTTTACGCGCAACCTCTTCCTTGCGTTTCTTCTCTTTCAAACATACCTGTTGCCCCTTGGAAAAGAACTTTGCCTGATAATAGGCTTTGTTGTTTTCCCTCTCGGCAAAGTTCTTAGGGTTGGCGATGAGCGTTAGTTTGCTATTTGATGCGGACATATTATTTCGAATTAAAACATATTACCTTTCTTAATTCGAAAAAAAAGAATCAATTTTCCTTAATATATAACAATATAACTAATATGTAATAACACGGATCTATAGAATTAATATGTATATGTGTCTTTAACAATCAATGTATCGGGCATAACTATTGGCATTTTTTGACAAACATTCAAAGAATTCAGCTTTCGTAAATCGTGTAAATTAACCATATTTGCTTTCGGGGTTATTAGATTCGTGGAACCAATACCAAATATTGACGATTCTATATCCACCTGATTATTCGCCATGACATTAAGAGGATAAACACCCATTAATAGTCCTTCCCCCGGCAAATAGCTTTCTTTGTAAATACGCGAATCACTTACAACTGTATGGAAAAACTGTTTGTTACCATTAAACTCTAATTCAAAATTGCCTTGTGTATTTTTGTTTCGGGTAGATGTCATATATGAAATTAAGTTATTTTTTTGAAAGACGATTCCATAGTCGGTCATATGCCGGAAACATTTCTAAATCCATCCCGGGATTTTTAAAAAAAACAATCAACAAATTATGAAAATCCGCGAAATAATCGAAAGAAAATAGAACGGCTAAACCGGTTTCCCTATCAAGAGAAATCATCGTTGCTGCCGCCAATTTATACAACTCATTCAATTCGTAACATTCGGTGGTTTGGCTACTTATCCAATTCAACCATTTTTTCGTAGTTTCTTCGTCGTAATTGGATTCATCCATCGAAATTGCGTCTAAAGATTTATCGTTTAAAACAACCGGTTGAAATTTCATACCGAACAATTCGCGTAATGATTGTCTAAACTCGGCATCGTTGTTATATTGGATTACTCGGTTTGTCGGATAACCCATAATTTCGGGTGTTTCGGGGGTAAGAGAAGACATAATATATGAAAATATATTATGCTTTTTATACAGTTTTGTTTTGTGTTATTTTAAAACCTCATACCAAAAATCTCTTTTCCTTTTCGATTGTTGCGAGTTCTCCTTCTTCTTCTAAAGACTCCTTGATTGTTACATCGCGTACCCCGAGTTCTCATAGAACGACGACCACGACTGCTTGGGCGACGTCGACCCCCTACATTGGCCATTCTACCAACAATTCCAGCGGTGTTACCAAAACTACTTTGATCCATTATATATATATATATAAACATTTTAATTAAAACGCCGGTTATTTTGATGGATCGTTTATATTACGTGTGTCTACACCACCACGAACCCAACCATTCAACGCACTTTCTTCGACTGTATTTTTAGTATCATTCACTCGCTTTTTCATTTCATCATCTAAAGGATATTGGGTATAGTTGAAAAAACTTTTATCCATAATCGTGCTAACCGACTTTTTATCATGGATAGGTTCGCCTTGCTGAAGTTGGCTTTCTAAAATTGGACAAACTGAACCACGTCCTAAATAAGGAACGGTTACAAACGGACGGGGAAATAACTGTAATTTCTCAAACTCTCTTTCTTGTGTTGTTTTAATAATGATACGTGAATCCGCTTCGATTAAACTCCCCCCGATTCCCGCACCTAATGCGGTTCCGTAAATGTTCATAGTTGGTTGTTGTGAAATAAAATCTATTTGAGAATTGGTAATTTTATCCCCAAAGAAACTGGCGGTGTTGTATGAACTATAACGGCTATTTTCGATATTACGTGTAGTCATATCTACTCCGTCTTGTCCAATACGTGAAATATTATTAAATCTATAATCACTGATAAGAGACATATATATATATAAACCTATATATAACTTTTGCTAGAATGGCGTTAGGCTCGGAAGTGTGTCTATATCGTCGGTACATTATGTTTTATACACCAATGAAAACACTTTACAATATTTGAATTTACTAAAGAATCTAGTTTGGTTTGAAATATCGGGGTATTTGGAAGCGAGGTTTCGTTGTTCTTACACGATTTCCTTTTCCAAGATAGAGCATCCGAATAACTATGTATTTTCAACTTTTCTATAAAAGATTGTGTATGCTCATTTTCAGGAAAATAACAATAATCGATACCCTCCCCCTCATCTGAATATCTCAATCGTTGGGTTTGTTCCGTTAAAGAACCATCCATATTACGAATTGTTTTACGCCAATTTACTTGATTCGAGTTATTTACTGACTTCTTTGTTGATGATCCCGTGTTTTCGCTCTTATCTATTAATTCCAGTGTATGAATTATATTTTCCAATTGTTTTTCGCCCAACATAATGTTATATTTCTCCAATTTATGTAAAAAAAACTGCGGTATCGGCTTAGATAAAAACCCCTTAATAAAACGATTCGTATTTTTAGTTTCCAACATTTCTTTGAAAGAAAAAAACAAATAAGGGTATAACTGAAGAGATGAATGATTAAATCCTTTACATACAATGTATTTCTCACTATTGGCACTTCTACTCGTGTGCGGTTTTGTTATATATACATTATCGTATACGGAGCTTAATAATAACAATAATTCAACCGTTGATTTCATAAAACAGTCAAATATTTTCAATACAAATGAACCACCCTGTTTTTGTATACAAAGGGCAAAGACAATTTGACCATACACGAGATGTGTCATACTAATTTCTTGATTACTAAAATCGGCGGAAAAATCGACACCCCCATCCGCAGTAATAAAATCGATTGAATTACCATATATCTCATTTATTTTAATAAGATTATTTAATGAAAGAATGTTTCCCGTTTTATCTACCCCCTTTTCAATAATGATATTTTCATTCTCTTTTAAAAAATACTGTATTTTTTTCCAATTCGGAGGGGATTCATTGTTCGTCTTTGAAACCGTGATTCCGTGAGACGTGGAATCATCTGGTGCCTTTAATAATGTCATACCAATATAAAGATCTGGCTTATCCATCTCATTATTTTTGTGTTTTCTATAATTAACTACGGCTTCGATAAAGCCACCTGGACCTTCTGCCAAATGAAAAGTTTGTATAGCATTTGGTGTATCTAGACCGAAATTGAATTCATCGATTAATTCTACCATTTTGAAATAAGAACGTGAAATCGGCTTGTATTTAGAAACACCTGTTTTTTTATTAGGTATAATAGAATGTATATATTCAAATGTATTGGTATATTTTTTAAATGTATCCCATAATGTTTCTTGGCCGTTTATTTGTGACTTTGCGTCGTTTAAGTAAAATGAAAGAGATTGAGAAACAAACGGTGGGGGTTTGTCTTCTGAATGATGTATTTGAATATGCTTATATATATTCTTATTTACTTTTGGTAATAAATAAATAAACATGACTGGGATTGTAATAGATGTATTTTTTATATTTTATTTTAGTAAAAATAATATTATGTATTATAAATGGCGACAATTACTAATGATAAAACGACAATTACTAATGATAAAAGTATTTTAATAATGTTGAAACGGATGTTAGAATTAAAGAAGGTACACACAACCTCATCCACCACTACCACTAACGATAATATTTTAATAATGTTGAAACGGATGTTAGAATTAAAGAAGGTACACACAACCTCATCCACAACTGACCCTGTTCCTGCTAATGATAAAAGTATTTTAATAATGTTGAAACGGATGTTAGAATTAAAGAAGGTACACACAACCTCATCCACAACTGACCCTGTTCCTGCTAATGATAAAAGTATTTTAATAATGTTGAAACTGATGTTAGAATTAAACAAGAATGTAGAAATAGAATTATCCAAACATTCCCCTGTTAATGATAAAAGTATTTTAATAATGTTGAAACGGATGTTAGAATTAAAGAAGGTACACACAAACTCATCCACCACTACCACTAACGATAATATTTTAATAATGTTGAAACGGATGTTAGAATTAAAGAAGGTACACACAAACTCATCCACCACTACCACTAACGATAATATTTTAATAATGTTGAAACGGATGTTAGAATTAAAGAAGGTACACACA
>Ga0247722_10001115_pt1 | contig 15213 bp, 13 predicted proteins | sample MSEWelMarce3H_FC_FD_189094 | JGI IMG/M metagenome (GOLD analysis project Ga0247722, IMG submission 189094) | Subsurface sediment microbial communities from gas well in West Virginia, United States - MSEEL Well Study Marcellus 3H_FC | ecosystem: Environmental > Terrestrial > Deep subsurface >... | reverse complement strand
ACTAAATTACTTTGGAGGTTTATTTGATTTTTTCGTAAATCCAAATTATTGGCAGTAAAAGACTTGCGTTATAAAATAGGTCCTCTATCGGAATCGTAATTATACGGATTCCTACGATATGATTTTCGGAATACCAAACAATTGGATTTTCTGTAATCGCTCCAGTTAAAACCCCATTTACAATTAAGAAAGGTAACAAAGCAATGGTAAATGTTAGGCTAAAATACTGAAACCATTTTTTTTTCATTAATAGACCTGTATAAGCGACAAGTAGACAACTGATTGTACACGCGCTTGTCGTGTACCAATTTCCAATTCCTGTTAAAATTAAAGTTGCACCAAGAGCGATGAATAGATAGGAAAAATAAGTTGAATAAACAGAAAGATTTAATTTAGGAAAATAGCCAATTAAAACTTCATAAATAAAAACACAAGAGTAGGGGACAAGAAAAAAAAATAAAACTTCTTCAACTGGAAGATTATAGAGGTATATTTTGGCGATGTGTTCCTCAGTAAATCCCCAAATATGATTGTCTGTAAAGTAAGCGTCCCAAAGAAGAAAGAAGGTTGATACAGGTAATATCGCTATAAATAATGGACGAAATCTAGTGTGAAAATGTATTTTTTTATCAAAACTTAAAGCAAAAGGGCCTGCTATGGTACATAACAACACCCATCCGTAAGTACTCATGAATTTTTGTATTTTCGTTCAAAAGTTTGTTTTGCTTCTAAATAGTATTTTTTGGGAACTAATAACATTCCAAAACATTCACCATGTTCTTTACCAATGTGTTTGTGGTGTACTTTATGCGCTTTCCTGATGGCCATGAAATAAGGATGATCGATATCTCTCAACCATTTAAATCTTCGGTGAATATACACATCATGAATCATGAAATAGGTAAAACCATACAAGGCAATACCATAGCCAATCCAAACAGGAACATAGTTGTCACTCATCATTCCAAGCATTATACACAACCAGGAAGGAATTGCATAAATTAAAAAGAAGACATCATTTCGTTCAAAAAAATGGGGTTTCACATCGTGATGATCCTCATGAAAATACCACATCGCCCCATGCATTAAAAATTTATGAGTCGCCCAAGCCATGAATTCCATTCCGCCAAAACTGATTAATAATACAATAGGACCCCACCAATACATATGTTATAAATTAAGAAGTTAAAGCTAGATTAGCTGAATTGAAAAGAACACAACTAAAACAATATAAATACAATTATACACTGTGTTTTGTTCTGTAAGTCGAATTTTTCGGTAAATAAAGTGAATGATTAATGAAATAAAGAACCAACAAACATAATTAAAAACAGGTATCTGATTTTCAAACCATGACCAATAATCTGATTTTATGGCTACTGGTTCAATTAAAATGTCTAATCCAACCATAAATATTGCTGCTAATACTGGAGTGAAAATGCTGTGATTTAGAAATTTTAAAGAGATACTGTGGGTTACTAAAATTAAGACAACCCAATTTATTCCAATAATCAATGGAATTCCTGAAAGTTTGAATCCTAAATTTTTACCATAAGAGTAAATTCCAAATAGATAATGGGTATGAACACCTACCCATTCAACACTATAACCGATCAAAAACACAAAAAGAACGAAAAGATAGAAGCGAAGACGCTTTAATCCAGGTGCAATTAAAACTACAAGGAAAGAAAGCAGTAAGTTGTAAGAACTCAAGCTTAAAAAATAAGCTTTCGTTGAAGGAATGGCTAAACCTACGCTTCCAACTAAATGAAATAGTATAATAATTCCAATTAGAATTTTATTTTTATGAGAATGAATCCATTCCATATTTATTTAATATTCTATTTCTAATTTAACTAGTATAAAAAGTGATGGTAGGGATACCTCACTTTAAAAACTTCTTTGACTGCTTCGTAAACAGTTCTTTTTAATTCTTCAATATTTTCTTTGTTCTCAGCTGAAATAAAGACACAATTTTTATTGTTCATTTTTGACATCCACGTTTTTTGTAACTCTTCCAATGAAATATTTTCTTTAGTTATTGGTGATAAATCATCAGAATCTTTTGGAATATGATTGTAAGCGTCAATTTTGTTAAAAACTAATATAGTCGGTTTTTCAGTAGTATCGATTTCTGCAATGGTTTCATTTACTACTTTAAAATGATCTTCAAAATTAGGGTGTGAAATATCCAATACATGGACTAAAATATCAGCTTCTCGAACTTCATCTAAAGTAGATTTAAAAGACTCAATCAATTGATGAGGTAATTTTCTGATAAATCCTACGGTATCGGTAAGTAAAAAAGGTAAGTTTTCAATCACAACCTTTCTTACGGTTGTGTCTAATGTGGCAAATAGTTTGTTTTCGGCAAATACATCTGATTTACTCAGTAAATTCATGATGGTACTCTTTCCAACATTGGTATATCCGACTAATGCAACTCGAACAATTTGGCCTCTGTTTCCTCTTTGCGTAGCCATTTGTTTGTCAATTTCTTTGAGTTTTTCTTTCATCAATGCAATACGCATTTGAATCACCCTTCTATCACTTTCAATTTGTGACTCCCCAGGACCTCTTAATCCAATCCCACCTTTTTGACGTTCTAAGTGAGTCCACATACGTGTAAGTCGTGGTAACATGTATTGCAATTGAGCCAACTCAACTTGTGTTTTTGCATGAGAAGTACGCGCTCTACTCGCAAAAATATCTAGAATTAAAATGTTTCGATCCAGTATTTTACATTCTAATTCGCGTTCAATGTTTCGTAATTGGGAAGGAGAGAGCTCGTCATCAAAAATGACCATTTCTATTCCGTTACGTTGTATAAAATCTTTGATTTCTGCTAACTTTCCAGTTCCAACAAAAGTTTTTGGGTTTGCCATTGGCAGTTTTTGAAGAAATCGTTTTTGTGTAATTGCTCCCGCTGTAAGTGCTAAAAATTCAAGTTCATCCAAATATTCTTCAGCAGTTATTTCGGTTACTTGTTGTGTAATTACTCCAACCAATACACATGTTTCTTCAACTGCATCAACAGTTATATGTCCTTCGCTCATTTTTTTCTTAGTGTTTGCACATAGGATACCAAAGAATCTATTTCTGCTGGGTTTGTAATGATTTCTTTATAAGGCATCATTCCTTTTTCATTACCATTTAAGATTGTTGATTTAATCTTTTTTGGGTTAATGGTGCTCACAGATAAATCTGCTGCTCCAGAAATCCCTTTTTTTCCGTCAGCTCCATGACAAGCTTCACAATGAAGCGTGTAGAGCGATTTAGAAGAAATATTCGATTCGTTGGTTGTGTCAGAATAATTATCAGTGGAAGGAGATGAACAAGAAACTACTAAAGCTGTTAAAATTAGAACATAACCTATCTTTATGCCTAAAACCATCCTCCTCCTAAGTTTGCTCTGAATGGCCAAGGAATTCCAGCTAGAAGTAAAACTAACCCAATGATAAACCATTTTACAATGTAACCATGTTTCTCTGATGGTATTTCAGATTTTTCAGATTTTTTTCTGCCAATTGTAATAACTACAACTGCAGCAACCATCATTAATACGTGCTCCATTCCATAAAATCTTGAAGCTGCAGCTTTCATCCATCCCGGATTAAAAGATACCTTACCACTCATAAAGTAAAGTACAAAACCAATCAATAATTGTGTGTGAAAAGCAATCATTGTGAAAAGATTAATTATTCGGTCTCTTTTCACGAAAACCATAGCGTTTTTCCCTTTTACAGCGTTAATGATTGCGTAGATGATTAAAAATAAGGCAATCCATCTTAAACCTGAGTGTGCGTGTATTAATGCGTTCATATAATTTTTTAATGATAACGTTTAAAAGTAAATTTTTGTTTTTATTAATTTGAAGATGTAGAATCCAAATTTTCGATGTCTTCATCCAATCCTTTTTCCATTTCTGCTTCTAAAGCAGCATCTTCAGCTGAAAGTTCATCCGTGACAATTTCGTTTGGAGTTGATTTTGCTTCATCTTTTTTTTCAGAACAGCTATTAAGAAAGAATAGGGAACCAACAAAGAGTGTAATTGCTAACTTTTTCATAGGAAATTCATTTTTGAAAGTAAAAATACATAAAAAAATATGTTAAATTACTTTTGGAGGGAGTTTTGTTAAATGTTTATCTGTTAATTTTACACAACTAAATTTTAATATATTTTATTATGGCTTTTGAATTACCAACGTTAAAGTATGCTTACGATGCATTAGAACCACATATTGATGCAAGAACTATGGAAATCCATCATTCTAAACATCATCAAGCGTATATTACTAACTTGAATGCTGCTATTGCAGGAACTGAACTTGAAGGGAAATCGATAGAAGAGATTCTAAAAGTTTGTAAAGATAAACCAGCTGTTCGAAATAATGGTGGTGGGTTTTGGAATCATAATTTATTTTGGGAAGTAATGGCTCCAAATGCAGGGGGTGTTCCAACAGGAGAGTTAGCAAATGCAATTGATGAAGCGTTTGGTTCTTTTGATGCTTTCAAAGAAGAGTTTGCAAAAGCAGGTGCAACTAGATTTGGTTCTGGATGGGCTTGGTTATGTGTTGAGAACGGAAAGTTAGTTGTTTGCTCTACTGCAAATCAAGATAATCCGTTGATGGGGGAAGGTTGTAATGGAACTGCTATTTTAGCAATGGATGTTTGGGAGCATGCCTACTATTTAAATTATCAAAACAGACGTCCTGATTATATTCAAGCGTTTTTCAATGTGATTAATTGGGAGGTTGTTGCTGAAAAATATTTGGCAGCAAAATAATTAATCCAATTTTAAGAAGTTAGATGTAAATTAGATTTATCTATGGGTAAATTCTAAAACATGATTTCGAATTATATCGTTTAGGGTAAACATTTAGTTTACCCTAATTTTTTGAATATAAATTTAGTTTGAATAAACCTTTATTTTTTTGTTTAATTTGAATTCAATTTGGTTTATCTTCTTTATTCACGTACCTTTGCAACTTAATTTAAATACTTTATATGACCTTTAGTGAATTAGGGTTAAGGGAGGAGGTACTTCAGTCGATTACAGATTTGGGGTTTGATGTACCAACACCTATCCAACAGGAAGCGATTCCGCACTTATTGAAAAGTGAAAGCGACTTTGTTGGTTTGGCTCAAACAGGAACGGGAAAAACGGCAGCGTTCGGCTTGCCATTAGTGAACAACATTCAGTCAGATTATGATCTTACGCAAGGATTAATTATTTGTCCTACAAGAGAATTGTGTTTACAAATTACAAAAGACTTAGAAAATTACGCTAAGCATGACAGAAAAACAGCAATTGTTGCTGTGTACGGTGGTACTGACATTCGTCGTCAAATGACTCAAATCAAACAAGGTGCGACTATAGTGGTTGCAACACCTGGTCGTTTGGTAGATTTAATTGATCGTCGCGCAATTCGTTTACAGGACGTAAAATACGTTGTGTTAGATGAGGCGGATGAAATGTTAAACATGGGTTTCAAAGAAGATATTGACTTAATTTTACGTCAAACTCCTGAAGAGAAGAATGTTTGGTTGTTTTCTGCAACAATGCCTAAAGAGGTAGCAGAAATCTCTAAGAATTATATGTCTAATCCTCTTGAAGTTTCGATTGGACATAAGAATCAAGGAAACGTAAACATTGAACACATCTATTATGCAGTTAAGGAGAGAGACAGATATGCTGCTTTGAAACGTTTGATAGATGCAAATCCAGATATTTTCGGTTTGGTTTTTTGTCGTACTAGACATGAAACTCAGTCGGTTGCTGAGAAATTAGGGAAAGATGGTTACAATGCAGAACCACTTCACGGAGATCTTTCTCAAGCACAACGTGACAATGTAATGAAACGTTTTAGAGAACGTACTTTACAACTATTGGTAGCTACCGACGTTGCAGCAAGAGGAATCGATGTTGATAATATTACACATGTAATTAATTATCAATTACCTGATGATATTGAAAATTACACACACAGAAGCGGTCGTACAGCTAGAGCTGGTAAAAAAGGTGAATCTTTGGTATTAATTAATACGAAGGAGATGTACAAGATTCGTTCTATTGAGAAACAAATTCGTACTGATTTTACTAAGGGAGACATTCCAACAGCTCAAGAAATTTGTGGCCTTCAATTAACAAGTTTAATTGCAAAGGTGAAAGAAACGGAGGTAAAAGAAAAAGACATTGAAAAATTCTTGCCTACAATCTTAGCTGATTTTGAAGCTCTTTCTAAAGAAGAAGTAATTAAAAAATTCATATCGGTAGAATTTAATCGTTTTATCGATTATTACGGAAATGCAGCTGAATTAACTGTTGACGGAAGTAGAGATAGAGACCGAGATAGCAGTAGAGGAGAAAGAGGAGAACGTCGTGAGCGTAGTGATAGAGATCGTGGAAGAGGTGAAAGAACTGATGACAGTTCAAAAACACGTTTCTTTGTAAGCATAGGTAAACGAGACGGTTTAAATCCTGGTGGTTTGTTACGTTTGATTTGTGATGAAGCAAGTTTAACATCTTCTAATATTGGTAGAATTGAAATTTTACCATCATTTAGTTTCTTTGAGGCGGACAATAGTCATACTGACAAGATTTTAAATATGGTGAATGGTTCTAACTATGAAGGCACGAAAGTGAACATAGAAGTTACGAAGAAAAAAGCGGAACCAAGAAGAGAAGGTGGTAGAGAAGGAGGAAATAGCCGAGGTGGTTATGGTGGTGGTGACAGAGCTTCTTTTGGAGGTGATCGTAAATTCGGAGGACCGCGTTCTTCAGGAGGTGAAAGAAGAGGTTCTTTTGGTTCTGATAGATCAGGAAGTGGAGAAAGAGGATCACGCTCAGGAAGAGGAGGTTCTGGATATTCAAGTTCATATAATAAAAATAATTAATCAATCAGTTTTCATTCATGGAAATTAGAAATATTGCAATTATTGCACACGTTGACCACGGTAAGACTACTTTGGTGGATAAAATGATAGAAGCGGGAAATGTTGTAAATGAAAGAGATCGACCTACTGGTGATTTAATCATGGATAACAATGATTTGGAACGTGAAAGAGGGATTACGATCGTGTCTAAAAATGTTTCGGTTTTGTACAACGGTACTAAAATCAATATTATTGACACTCCAGGTCACGCCGACTTTGGAGGAGAGGTTGAACGAGTATTGAACATGGCAGATGGTGTATGTTTGTTAGTTGATGCTTTTGAAGGACCTATGCCACAGACTCGTTTTGTTTTGGGTAAAGCTCTTTCATTGGGATTAAAACCTTTATTGGTTATCAATAAAGTAGACAAGGATAATTGTACACCTGATGAGGTACATGAGAAAGTATTTGATTTAATGTTCGAATTGGATGCAAACGATGAACAGTTAGAGTTTGAAACAATTTATGGTTCTGCTAAAAATGGTTGGATGTCAACAGATTGGAAATCTCCAACAACAAACATCACGCCATTATTGGATCAAATTCTGGAATATTTTCCACCACGTAAAATTGAAGAAGGAAACACTCAAATGTTGATTACATCATTAGATTTTTCTTCCTATGTAGGTAGAATTGCTATTGGATGTTTGAAAAGAGGTACTATTGCTGAAAATCAAAATGTAATTATTTCTAAATCAGATGGTGAACTTCAAAAACACAAGATTAAAGAAATATTTGTATTTGAAGGATTAGAACGTAAAAGAGTAACTTCTGTTCAAGCTGGTGATATTTGTGCGATTACTGGTATTGAAGGATTCGAAATCGGAGATTGTATTTGTGATTTTGAAAATCCTGAACCGTTGGAGAGAATTGCAATTGACGAGCCTACGATGAGTATGATGTTCAGTATCAATGATTCTCCATTTTTTGGTAAAGAAGGAAAATTTGTTACTTCTCGTCATATCCAAGAACGCTTACAAAAAGAATTAGAGAAAAATTTAGCACTTCGTGTAAAAGATACGGATAAAGCTGATAAATGGATGGTGTTTGGACGAGGTGTATTGCATTTATCTGTATTGATTGAAACAATGCGTCGTGAGGGGTATGAGTTACAAGTTGGTCAGCCGCAAGTAATCATCCGTGAAATCGATGGAGCTAAATGTGAACCGATTGAGGAATTAACGATTGATTTACCTGAAGAGTTTAGTGGAACTGCTGTTGAAGCAGTGACAAAGCGCAAAGGTGAAATGAAAAATATGGTTCCAAAAGGTGAGCGTATGACCATCACTTTTGAAATTCCATCAAGAGGTATCATTGGATTGAGAAACTACATGTTGACTCAAACTGCTGGTGAAGCAATTATGAATCATAGATTTTTAAATTATCAACCGTATAAAGGTGAAATTCCTGGAAGACAAAATGGTTCTTTAATTTCTATGGAACAAGGTACATCGATTCCTTTTTCTTTGAATAACTTACAAGAAAGAGGTAAATTCTTTATACACCCAAATGAGAGTGTATATGAAGGTCAAGTAATCGGAGAAAACTCTAGAAATGGAGATATGATTGTGAATGTTACGAAGACTAAAAAAATGTCTAACATGCGATCTTCTGGTGCTGATGACAAGGTTAGACTTGCGCCACCAAAAGTGTTTAGTTTGGAAGAATGTTTAGAATACATTCAATCAGATGAGTATGTAGAGGTAACTCCACAAAATTTAAGAATTCGTAAGATTTTGTTAAAAGAAACTGATCGTAAGAGATCAGGTAAATAATAAAATTAGTTTTTTTTATTCAATAAAAAAGGGCTCTCAATTGAAAGCCCTTTTTTGTTGAATTATTAATTAAGACCGATAGCAATAATTTTCGGGACTTCTGTTTTAAATGAGGATGCTAAATTTTGATTCAACGATTAGTTAATTGATTACTGAAGTTTAAAGAATTAATCAAGAATGCATCTAACGGATAATGCACATTTCTTTGATTTTGAAACTTGAGAGATTCTTTTTGAACCTACATGAAGTGTATAAGCAATGGCTTGTTGTGAGTCATCTTGATCAGGAGTTGAAGTCCACCAGTAACCATAGTTAAATTGATTGATGAAATTCCCATATTCATTTTTTTGACCTCCACCTTGTGCATTAAATAAAGTACTGTTTGATGAGTTTTGTAGGAGAGAAGTGTTCCATAATAATGGACTGTTTCCTTTTAATTTTGATCCTGCGATTGAGTCGCCACCAAGGAAATTGATCATTGTTTCCCATTCTTGTACAGTAGGAACATGCCAACCTGATGGACAAATTTTTCTAGTATCCACCGCAGCATAATAAGTATATAATCTTCCAAAATTAATTTTATTGGAATCAACACCATTATAAGTCCATTGTAAAACAAAAGGGTCGTACTTATTAGTATCAGAATAAAATTGTAAGTTCTTATCTGCTGGAAGTAATGTTCTTATGGAGTCTTTTTCTTGTTTTTTGTAACCAGCTTTTGTGACACAGCGTAAAGATTGTAAATTTTCAGCCATCCAAGTTTGAGAGCCGATTCTAACAGCTTTGTATTTGTAACCTTCTTTGTTCGTGACGTAAGAGAAAGGGTCTGGAACTTTAGGTTTGGGTCTTTCTATGGTACATGCAATAAAAACCGTTAAAGAGCTAATTGTTATCAATAGAGACAGTTTGTTTTTCATAATCTTATATTTATTTTAACCAAAAGATGTAGTTTTCAATAATGTCATCTGATGGGTTTTGAATTTTGTTAACGGAGTAATTATCGTAATAACTAAGTTCAGTGGAGTTGTTAACCAAAAGTAGATGATGATACTCACCTTTGCGTTTTACAAGAAGATGGATGTCTTTCGTTTTATAAAAAGCAAACCATTTTTCAAGTTCTCCAGCTGTATCGTAATTATTAATTGCGATGATTTCATCCTCTATTTCTAGGTTCGAATGTTCAGCAGGACTATTTGGATAAATTGATTTAACAACGAAATGCTCTCCATTTTGAACGCATTTGAATCCATAATTGGAGATGTAACTTTTAGAATTTGGCGTGATCTTGATTTCTAACCCTATAAATGACAATGCTTTGTTAAGTAAGGGTAAGTAATCATGAGTTCCAAAAACATAATTTTCAAACAATTCATTCAAGGATTGTCCTGTAAATTTCTCGAGAGTTAATTGGTAATCATTGATGGAAACTCCTTTCCCTTTTTTTGCAAATTCATGATACAATTCGTGCATCACATCATCTAATTTGTAATTGTTTTTCGAGTGATGAATAAGCATTAAATCACAGACTAAAGCGATCAAACAACCTTCTGTGTAAATTGAAACTTTACGATTGGGTACGCCAGGAACATAGCCATCTAACCAAGTATCGAATGATGAAGCCGCAACAGAATAATTGAATCTTCCAGGATTGTCAAAATGTTTTTGTAATTGTTTATCTAATTCATTGAAATATTCCTCTTCTGAAAACACTTTACTTTTAAGTAGAAATAAATCACCCATATAGGTGGTTACTCCTTCGCAGAGATAACCTAATTCAGAATAATTTTCTTTGGTAAAATCGTAAGGGAGTAATTCGATTGGTCGAATTGCTTTTACATTCCATGTATGGTATAATTCATGAGAGGAAACACCTAATAAATCAGAATAAACTTCATCAAACAATGAATGAGAGGGACCAAGTAAAATTACTGTAGATCCTGAGTGTTCGACTCCATGGTAGGCTCTGTAAGGAACAATTTGGAAAAGAAAATGATATTCATCTGTTGGAAAGTCTCCAAACTTTTCAATTTGCTTTGACGTAAATAGAGTAAAATCAGAGATTATTTTATCCCAATCAATTTTTGATTCTCCTTGGAACCATAAATGAAAAGTGGTGGAATTAACCGTGTAAGTATTATGTTGAATTGAGTTAGAACAAATAAAAGGTGAATCAGCTAATTCATCAAAAGACGTTGCATATAGGGTTTGATTCTCTTTTCGTAGTGATGTTGCAATTAAATAGTCTGAAGGAATGGCTAGTTCTAGCATGCATGGGGTACTCTCATTGCCAATGAAATAACCTAAACAATTTACTGGATTGACATAGAGTTGTTCATGAGAAACATAAGTAGATCCAGCGTTCAATTCATTCGCGTAGTAATCGTATGAGATAGTGATTGTTGAGTTTTTTTTAGTGCTTATTTGCCAACGGTCTTTACTTGTTTTTTTAAAAGCTATTGGTTGATTCGTCTCGTCAAGTATTTTGAAGTTTACAACGTTTTTAGCGAAGTTACCTAATTCATAGCGACCTGGCCTCCAACTTGGAAGCTGAAAGTACTCAGTTTCATTTTTTGTTATTATTGTAATTTGAATTGATATGAAATGAGTATTTGGTTGATCGCTAGATAGTTTGTAGTGAGTCATCTTTTCAGTGTTTAATTCAACAAAAATAGAATAAACTAATAATCAATATTGAATTTTAGAATTTTTTATTCATAATACGTTGTTCAAGAAGTTTAGATTCGATAAATGAGTTTAGGATGGTTCGAGAAAATAAATTTTACGGTGTTTATTTTGATTCTTTTTAACTTATTAATCCATTTTTTTCATTTTACAGCGCACTCAATTTCATGTATTTTAAATTCAAATTAAAGATATTTTTATACTTTCGCATTTGTAAATTAAAAAAGAAAACATGAATTACGACATAATTGTTATTGGTAGTGGACCTGGTGGATATGTAACTGCTATTCGTGCATCTCAACTTGGGTTGAAAACTGCAATCGTTGAACGTGAATCTTTAGGTGGAATTTGTCTAAACTGGGGGTGTATTCCAACGAAAGCATTATTAAAAAGCGCGAATGTGTATGAGTATTTAACTCATGCCAAAGATTATGGTATTACTGTTGAAAATGCTACTGCAGATTTCGATGCAATGATTGCTAGAAGTAGAGGTGTAGCAAACGGTATGAGTACTGGGATTCAATTTTTGATGAAAAAAAATAAAATTGATGTTATCAATGGAAGTGGTAAAGTTGCAGCTGGAAAAAAAGTTGTTGTTACGGCTGAAGATGGGACTGTTTCAGAATACTTAGCTTCTAAAGCAGTTATTTTAGCTACTGGAGCGAGATCAAGAAAATTACCGAATTTACCACAAGACGGGAAGAAAATTATTGGCTACAGAGAAGCAATGACGCTTCCTGCTCAACCTAAAAAACTAGTAGTTGTTGGGTCGGGTGCAATTGGTGTCGAGTTTGCTTACTTTTACAATTCAATTGGAACCGAAGTCACAATCATTGAATATCTTCCAAACATAGTTCCTGTTGAAGATGAGGAAGTTTCTAAGCAATTAGAAAAATCTTTTAAAAAATCTGGAGTAAAGGTGATGACAGGGTCTGCAGTTGAATCTGTGGATACTTCAGGTGCTGGATGCGTTGTTTCAGTTAAAACTTCTAAAGGGATTGAAACAATTGAATGTGATGTTGTTTTATCTGCTGCAGGTGTTGAGACAAATATAGAAAATATTGGTTTAGAGGAAGTTGGTATTGCTACTGATAAAGGAAAAGTACTCGTAAATGAGTATTACCAAACAAACATTCCAGGTTATTACGCGATTGGAGATATCGTTCCTGGTCCAGCTTTAGCGCATGTTGCTTCTGCAGAGGGAATTATTTGTGTGGAAAAAATAGCAGGTCATCTTCCTGAGCCATTGGATTACGGAAATATCCCTGGTTGTACCTATTGTTCACCTGAAGTTGCTTCTGTTGGAATCACAGAAAAAGCAGCAAAAGAAAAAGGATTAGACATTAAAGTTGGAAAATTCCCTTTTTCTGCATCTGGCAAAGCAAGTGCAGCAGGTGCAAAAGACGGATTTGTTAAGTTGATTTTTGATGCAAAATATGGTGAGTTATTAGGCGCTCATATGATTGGTGCAAATGTTACTGAAATGATTGCAGAAATTGTTGCGATTCGTAAGTTGGAGGTAACCGGTGAGGCGTTAATAAAAACTGTACATCCTCATCCTACAATGTCTGAAGCTGTTATGGAAGCAGCAGCAGCAGCTTATGGGGAAGTTATTCATTTGTAACATGAAATTTAAAGGGCGTTAGCCCTTTTTTATTTCAATTAATGAATTTGTGATTTTTTGAATTTTATCAAGAACATCTGATTTCTTTGATTTTATTGTTAATCTTATTAGTTTTACCCACTTTTAGTTGTTTTGATTTTTCAAGACAACTTTTTGATTTTTTTACGTCTTATTGGAAAATGCAGATTATGGAATTTAGATTTTTATTAAGAAGAACACTTTTATTGTTTTTAGGTTTAATATTATGCAATACTTTATTTGCAGTAAAATACTACGTCAATGATGGTTCTTTTTCAGAAACTGGCTCTAAGTGTACAGCAATTGGAACCACATCAAATGATGGTAAATCGATTTCTAAACCAGCCGCTACAATAAAACAGATTGTTGATGCCTATAAACTCACTTTTCAATTAGGGGATACTATTTTCGTAGATCCAGGTAATTATGATTATAGTAATTCAAATTACAAAAACAAAGAGGTGATTTTAGATGGTATAAATGGTTTAGTTATTACTGGGGTTGATCCAAAATCAACAATTATAGATTACAATTGTGATTTTGGGTGTAATGCAATTTATCTATTTACCTTGATTAATTGTAATAATATTACCATTAGTAATCTTACTATTAAAGGCTATAAGAGTAATACACAAAGTAAGGGGGATGTTCTTAATATTACAAACTCAAAAAATGTGATAATCAACAATATAAGTTTTGGGAGGAATAATTCCAATGTAGGTACACAAGCTATTATGGTAAATAGTAATTCTTCAGTTGTTTTTAATGGTGTTGTTTTTAGTTGTATGGGAACTGATGGTAGTTCAGGCGGAACTTATGTAAAAGAGAAGAATGGAGCATTATTTATTGGTAAACAAAATGTCGATGTTACAATAAACAATAGTGTTATTAGTGACAATAACAATACTTTAGTTTCTAAAGGAGCTGGTATTTATATTAGTGGAGATAATACTGTTATATGTAAAATTAATGGCACAGAATTTTCTAATAATATTGGTCTTGATGGTGCTGCAATAGCAATTGATGGTTCAGGATTGGGACCTATTGTGACTGTTAAAAACTCTTGCTTTTCTAATAACAAAGGCAAAGGTTCTGGTTTGGATGGAAGTGGGTATGGAGGAGCTGTTATTGTTGAATCTGGTAAATCTGTTTTTCAAAATTGTACTTTTTCAAATAACATTGCTGGTTTATATGGAGGGGGGATAGGTGTTTATGGTACTTCAGCTGATGTTGGTATTTCTTCTTGTACTTTTTCAAATAATTCCTCGTCAAGTAATGGAGCTGATATTGGTGTTAGAAGAGGAAAGTTTACAGCAGATAATTGTACTTTTGGACTAGGTGTTTCTTCTAGCATAAATCTTATTTTTAATAATCTGTCTTCTCCAGGTACAATAACTATTACAAAGTCAGGCTCCCCTAAATCTACTGGAACAGTTTCAATTGATGGTCAGTCGAGAGATGCAGGAAATATAACTACTACAAATTGTCCTACTGTTTCTGGCTCGTGTCCAGTAAAGTATGTAAATAATTGTCAGGCTACAATTAGCTATCCATTAGCATCAATTTGTCAAAAAAACACTATACTTTCAGTAACGAAATTAAATTCTAGTAATTCTAGTGCAACTTTTAAAATTTCACCTTCGAATGTAGGATCTCTTGCGGCATTGAATAGTACAACTGGAAGTCTTGATATTTCAAAAATAACAGTTGCAGGAAAATATACAATAACTTTAGAAGAATCAACTACTTGTCAGCCAACATTTGATATAACAATTAATGCTGCACCAGTAAGTCCATTAGTAGGAACGATAACACAACCAACATGTACAACACCAACAGGAAGTGTAGTATTGAGTGGATTGCCATCAGGTAGTTGGACAATCAATCCAGGAAATATCACAGGTAGCACATCTAGTCGAACAATTACAGGATTAGCACCAGGAGCAACATACAATTTTACAGTAACTGATGCAAATGGATGTACTTCAACAGCAACATCAAATGTTGTTATCAACGCTATCCCAACTGCACCAGCAAGTCCATTAGTAGGGACGATAACACAACCAACATGTACAACACCAACAGGAAGTGTAGTATTGAGTGGATTACCATCAGGTAGTTGGACAATCAATCCAGGAAATATCACAGGTAGCACATCTAGTCGAACAATCACAGGAT
>Ga0247722_10001114_pt1 | contig 15221 bp, 13 predicted proteins | sample MSEWelMarce3H_FC_FD_189094 | JGI IMG/M metagenome (GOLD analysis project Ga0247722, IMG submission 189094) | Subsurface sediment microbial communities from gas well in West Virginia, United States - MSEEL Well Study Marcellus 3H_FC | ecosystem: Environmental > Terrestrial > Deep subsurface >... | reverse complement strand
GTAGAATAGTTTTCTAAATTTGTACCGTCAAATAACAATAAAAAAAAGAACTATGAAAAATTATTCAAAATATATGATGATGTGCTGTACTGCTTGTTGCATGTGGATTTTTCATGTTCATTTCCAAAAGAATACGATTTAATATCATAATAAAATTAACTCGAAGCCCCTTTTGGAATGCCACCCAAAAGGGGCTTTTGTTTATACTTAGTTCAAATAAAAATCAATCAAAAAATTAAAAAATGAGTACACAAAAATTTGCCACAAAATCGTTACATGCCGGACATGACGTTACAAAAACTTCAGGAACTAGAGCAGTACCTATTTATCAAACCTCGTCGTATGTGTTTAATAACACAGAGCATGCAGCCAATTTATTCAATTTATCTGAAAGCGGATATATTTATACCCGATTGAACAATCCAACAAATGATATTTTGGAACAACGATTAGCAGCTCTTGAGGGCGGTATTGGGGCTGTTGTTACTGCTTCGGGCACATCTGCAATTGCAACGGCTTTGCTGGTTTTGCTCAAAGCGGGCGATCATATTGTTGCATCGAGTAGCTTGTATGGCGGAACGTATAACTTGTTGAAAGTGACTTTGCCAAGATTGGGAATTACTACAACCTTTGTCGATCCTTCAAATCCAGAAAATTTTAGAATTGCATCACAAGAAAATACACGTGCTTTTTTTGCAGAAAGTTTGGGAAATCCTAAGTTGGATGTGCTCGATTTAAAAGCAATTGCTACAGAAGCAATTGCATACAAGGTGCCATTTATTGTTGACAATACCGTTGCAACACCCTACTTGCTCAACCCGATAGAATATGGTGCCAATATTGTTATTCATTCATTAACCAAGTATATAACGGGCAACGGGACTTCTCTAGGTGGTGTAATTATTGACGCCGGAAATTTTAATTGGGACAATGGTAAGTTTCCTGAATTTACAGAACCATCTGCAGGATACCACGGATTAAAATATTATGAGGCATTGGGTGCAGCTTCATATATTGCTAAAGTACGCATTGAAGGACTTAGAGATTTTGGAGCAGCGCTGAGTCCGTTTAATGCTTTTCAAACCATTCAAGGATTGGAAACTTTAGAAATTAGGGTTAAAAAGCACAGCGAAAATGCACTTCAATTAGCCCAATGGCTAGAAGTTCAAGAAGCTGTACAATGGGTCAATTATCCAGGATTGGCTTCTTCAAAATATAAAAAATTGTCTGAAAAATATCTTCCGAAAGGACAAAGCGGTGTTGTAACCTTTGGGTTAAAAGGTGGTTTTGAAGCGGCTAAAAAAGTAGCTAATGAAACCAAATTGTTTTCACTGTTAGCAAATATTGGCGATACCAAATCATTAATAATTCATCCTGCAAGTACCACACATCAACAGTTATCAACTGCCGAGCAACAAGCAACAGGTGTAACAGAAGATTTGATTCGTCTTTCGGTAGGATTAGAAGATATTGAAGATCTAAAATCAGATTTACAAGCCGTTTTCGAAACAATAAGTGTTGGAATAGTAAAATAGTTTTGTTTATTTTAATTGTCTCCAACTTTTATTTCAGTTGGAGACAGTTTTTTTTATAGTTATGAATCAATTACAAGGTATTAAAATAGAAAATTTTTTACTCCATTCTGGAGCAATTAAATCATTTGATTTGAGTTTTCAGGTTTTTGGGCAAACCATTGGCAATGCACCCGTTGTGGTTGTAAACCATGCACTTACTGGAAATTCGAATGTTGCTGGAGAAAACGGCTGGTGGAAAGAAATAATAGGCGATGATAAAGTAATCAATTTAAAAAAATATACGGTTATTGCCTTTAATATTCCGGGTAATGGCTTTGACGGAAAGCAAGAGAATTTGATTGAAAATTATAAAGAATTTACAATTAGAGATATTGCAAAGCTCTTTTGGGAAGGGTTGAGTTTGTTGAAAATTTCGACCATTCACAGTTTAATAGGAGGGAGTTTAGGTGGTGCTGTTTCTTGGGAAATGACAGTTTTGAACCCCACAAAAGTTGATAATTTAATACCCATTGCCACTGATTATAAAGCTACAGATTGGGTTATAGCCAATGTGTTGATTCAAGATCAAATATTGAACAATTCTAGCAATCCCATTGCAGATGCACGATTACATGCCATGTTGCTTTATAGAACGCCTAAGTCTATCAATCAACGATTTTTACAACAAAAAGTAGATAACAAAGAGGAATATCAAATAGAAAATTGGCTGATCAACCACGGTGCAAAACTCACAAATAGATTTACTCTTAAAGCTTACAAATTAATGAATTATTTATTACGAACAAATGATATTTCTCACAACAGAAAATCTGTTATCGACTTAATAAAATGTATTCCAACTTCCATTCATATCGTTGCAGTAGATACCGATTGTTTTTTTACTGCTGATCAAAATTTAGACACATATAATCAATTAAAACCTATAAAACAGAATGTTTATTACCATGAAATCAACTCCATTCATGGGCACGATGCTTTTTTGATAGAAAATGATCAGTTAATTGCTTTAATCAAGCCAATATTTAAATAAAAAAATGGAAATAGTAGAAATTCAGGAACAATTGGTAGCCAAAAAATCAATAACCGTAGTAGAAAATGTATCATTAATAAGCCTTGAAGGAAGTGGGCTTTTTGGAAAAATAGGTGTTGACGCACGAATTTTTAAGGTTATGGAAGAGCGTAACATTAGTGTAAGTATTATTTCTCAAGGATCTTCTGAAAGTGGAATCGGAATAATTATCGAAACCAATAGAGCATCTGAAGCCTTGATAGGATTGGAAAAAGAATTTGAAATTGACTTATACAAAAAAGATGTAACTAAAATATCTGTTGATGATTTTGTTGATGTTATTTCAATAATAGGACAAGATTTAAATACATTTCATAAAACCTATAAGGCACTAATTAGAAATACTATTATTCCTGTTTTATTTAACAATACTACTTCTGGAAAAAATATCAGTTTGGTGCTTCGTAAAAAAGATACAAAACGTGCACTAAATATTATTGATGGAGAAATTTTTGGTGTAACTAAAAAAATCAACATTATTGTTTTTGGGCATGGGCTTGTTGGAGGTACTTTAATTGATCAAATTGTAACATCTGCAAAAAATATTGAAGAAAAAAAAGGTGTAAAGTTGAATATTTTTGCTGTTGCTAATTCAACAAAAATTTTATTTAATAAGGATGGAATCAATCAGGATTGGAAAGCAGAAATTAATAGAAAAGGTATTCCGTACAACTTGACTGATGTACTACAATTTACAAAAGTAAATCACCTAGAAAACCTTATAGCAATAGACAATACATCAAGTGTGGAATTTGTACAAAATTACGTCAAACTTATAGATAACAACTTTGATATTGTGTCGTCAAATAAAATTGCCAACACGTTGGATTATGATTTTTATAAGCATATCAGAACAGTATTACAAAAAAATCAAAAAAAATACCTGTATGAAACCAATGTTGGAGCGGGATTACCCTTGATTGACACCATCAAATTACTACATCTTTCGGGTGAAAATATTACCCGAATAAAAGGGGTTTTTTCTGGTTCTTTGAGTTTTATTTTTAATCATTTTTCAAAAGAAAATAAAACCTTTAGCCAAGTGCTGAAAGATGCCATTTCAAATGGTTATACAGAACCCGACCCAAGAGAAGACCTCTGCGGAAATGATGTTGCTAGAAAATTGTTAATACTAGCACGCGAATTGGAACTTCAAAATGAATTTAATGAAATTGATATTCAAAATTTAATCCCAAAACATTTGCAGGAACTAAGTACTAGAGAGTTTTTAGTAAATTTAGAAAAATTGGATAATCATTTTGAAACGATCAAATCCAGCCTAGAACCAGGTAATGTATTGAGATATGTAGGCGAATTGTATGGCGATTTACAACAAATAAAAGGAAATTTAGAAGTGAAATTAATTGCTGTTTCCGAAAATTCAGCACTTGGGCAACTCAAAGGATCAGATTCTATTTTTGAAATATATACTGAATCCTATGGCGAAAGACCTATCGTTATTCAAGGTGCAGGTGCGGGAGCATCTGTAACTGCGAGAGGTGTTTTTGGAGATATTTTGCGCGTAGCAGATAAAAATTAACTAATCCATTTTCAAATCTACAAGTTTTTGTATCTTGTCGAATTTTATTTAGAAATTAATTTAAAATACAATAAGATGAAAGTTACTTTAGAACGATTAGATAATGACTACCACTTCCAACTAACCAACGAACGCGGACACATAGTCAATTTGGACAATAGCTCAGATCACGGAGGTAATAATAAAGGAGCAAGCCCAATGGAGCTACTTCTGATGGGTTTGGCAGGTTGCAGCGGTATTGATATTATTGCCATTTTGAAAAAACAAAAACAAGAAATAACCTCATTCAAAGCCGAAGTAGAAGGTTTTAGAGAACAAGTTGATGACGCAAAACCTTTTAAAAAAATTACCGTTGTTTTTTATCTTGAAGGCGATATTCAACCCAATAAAGCTTTAAGAGCCACTCAATTATCGTTTGATAAATATTGTTCAGTCTCCAAAACATTAGAACTAATGGCAACTATTCAGTATAGAGTGGTAGTTAACGGAGCGAATATTGAAATTCAATAACGTTTATTTTAAGTCATCTTTTTAATTAGAATTTTAAGATATTGATAGTTCATCATCTGTTTTTCTTTAAATTTTCAATTTGATTTTTTAATGAATCCTTTTTCTTTTCCAAATTTAGTTTTGATTTATTTTTTATTGAATCGTTTATGACTTCTTCTTCTGGCATTTCCTCTGCACGTTTACCCATTATACAACTTGAAAATGTAAAAAGAAAACTTAATAAAAGTAGAGCAACTATTTTTATTGGTTTAACTTTTATTTTTTCAAGACGATTTTTTAAATTGAAATATTTAGTATTATTGTTTTCTACTTGATTAAATTTATAATATCCACATATACTTTTATCATTGGAATTTTCAATAAAATATTTTTGAATTTCAGAATTTTCCATTTTTGTAAAATCAACTACTGTTTTATTGCAAGAAGAACAAAACCTTCCTTTTTTATTAGCCGACATTGAATTCCAATTTTCTTCACAAGGATTTTGAATTTTTATTTTCCATAATTTTTTTAAATTTGATATTGTTTTCAATTTTGCAAAAACTATTCCAAAATAAAAATTTTATTTTTTTTCATGTATTTTTTTGAATCTCTACCAACATGTCAATGGTTAACTTCATTCAAATCTGTCAAACATTGATGAAAAATTAAAAATCAACATTTATTTATAGGAAATTAATGTATTTTTATTTAAAATAAACTATAATCTATACATTTATTAGATTTTTAATCTAAAAAATAACAAAAATTTCCTATTTTCAGAATTAATTTCTTTTTCTACTTTTTTTTACTAAATTTGCACTGTTCTTAAAATTAATGTTTGTTATCACGAAAGCTGGAGGGAATAGACCCATTGAAAGCTTAGCAACCTCCAACTAGGAAAGGTGCTACATTCTATTCTGATATTAATCGGAAAAAGATAACCCAAGGAAATTTTTTCCAATTTCTTGATAACATATTAACAATATAAACTTTGTGAAACTCTGTGAAAACTTAGCGTAACTCTGTGCAACAAAAAAAATATGTCAAAAATTCAATTAGCCATAAAAGAAAGAATCCTTGTCCTCGATGGAGCTATGGGAACCATGTTGCAACGCAACAATTTCTCTGAAGAAGATTTTCGTGGCGAACGCTTTAAAGATTTTCCACATCCGTTAAAAGGAAACAACGATTTGCTTTCTATCACCCAACCCGAAGCCGTAAAACAAGTCCACCGTTTGTATTTTCAAGCGGGAGCTGATATTGTAGAAACCAATACGTTTTCTGGAACAACTATTGGTATGGCCGATTATCATTTGGAAGATTTGGTCTACGAACTCAACTTTCAATCGGCTAAAATTGCACGAGAAGTAGCTGACGAATTCACAGACCGTCCACGATTTGTAGCGGGTTCAATCGGGCCAACAAACCGAACGGCTTCCATGTCGCCAGATGTAAACGATCCAGGCTACCGTGCCGTAACTTTCGACGATTTGCGTGTGGCATACAAACAACAAGTAGAAGCCTTGATTGATGGTGGTTGCGATGTGTTGTTAGTGGAAACTATTTTTGATACCTTGAATGCCAAAGCAGCCCTTTTTGCTATTGAAGAAGTAAAAGAAGAGCGTAATTTAGACATGCCCGTAATGGTGTCAGGAACAATCACCGATGCTTCAGGAAGAACACTTTCAGGGCAAACGGTGGAGGCTTTCTTAATTTCGATTTCGCATATTCCGTTATTGAGTGTCGGATTCAATTGCGCTTTAGGAGCCGACCAATTGAAACCTTATTTAAAGCGTTTGTCAATGAATACGCAATTGAATATTTCAGCTCATCCAAATGCAGGTTTGCCTAATGCCTTTGGACATTATGATCAAACTCCAGAAGAAATGCAAGCTTTGATTAGAGAGTATTTACAAGATAATTTAATCAATATCATTGGTGGTTGTTGCGGAACGACGCCCGAACATATAAAAGCCATTGCTGATGTAGCGAGAGAGTTTAAACCGAGGGTGGCTTAAAAGTTGATAGTTGTTGGTTGATAGTTTATGGATTGCCAATCTAACAACCAACAACAAAAAACCAACAACAAAAAAGATGGAGTATATAAAACTAGATGTTTGGGTTGAAACTAGGAAACTAGTCAATTTGATTTATGATGCTACTAAAGTTTTTCCTAAAGAAGAAATTTTTGGTTTGGTGAATCAAATGAGAAGATGTGCTGTTTCCGTTCCGTCTAATATTGCTGAAGGATGCGGACGTCAAACAGCGAAAGACACTATTAATTTTTTGCATATTTCAAGAGGCTCTTTATATGAGTTAGAAACACAATGTTATTTAGCATTGGATCAAAAATATATTGATGAAAATAATTTTACTGTTATTTTTAATCAAATTCAAACAAGTAAGAAATTGTTAAATGGATTTATCAATTATTACAAAAAATTATAATTATGGGTATTGATTTTACCAACAACCAACAACCAACAACCGATAACTATTTAAAGTTATCTGGTTTAGAACCTTTAATCATAACACCTGAAACCAACTTTGTAAACGTTGGTGAACGTACAAACGTCACAGGTTCTCGTAAATTTCTCCGTTTAATAAAAGAAGAGAAATATGATGAGGCACTTTCTGTAGCAAGAGATCAAGTAGAAGGTGGTGCGCAAATCATCGATGTCAATATGGATGAAGGCATGTTGGACGGGGTATATGCAATGACCAAATTCTTAAACTTAATTGCTGCCGAACCCGATATTTCTCGTGTTCCCGTAATGATTGATAGCTCAAAATGGGAAATCATCGAAGCGGGACTGAAAGTCATTCAAGGAAAAGGAGTAGTAAATTCAATATCACTAAAAGAAGGCGAAGAAACCTTTATTCATCATGCCAAATTAATAAAAAGATACGGAGCCGCAGTAATCGTAATGGCATTTGACGAAAACGGTCAAGCCGATACCTACGAGCGTCGCATCGAAATTTGCAAAAGAAGTTACGATGTATTGGTCGATAAAGTCGGTTTTCCTGCTCAAGACATTATTTTTGATCCCAATATTTTCCCAGTGGCAACAGGAATGGACGAGCATAAATTGAATGCTTTGGATTTTTTCCGTGCCACCAAATGGATTAGAGAGAACTTGCCGTATGCCCATATTTCGGGAGGAGTAAGTAATGTGTCTTTTTCGTTTAGAGGTAATGACAAAGTGCGTGAAGCAATGCACTCGGCATTTTTATACCATGCCATAAAAAATGGAATGACAATGGGTATAGTAAATCCTGAAATGTTGGAGATTTACGATGAAATTGATCCTGTTTTGTTAGAACACGTAGAAGACGTTTTGTTGAACAGAAGAGAAGATGCTACCGAGCGTTTATTGGATTTAGCAGAAAGTTTCAAAGGCGATTTTAAAGCCAATGAAAAAGCGATTGCAGAATGGCGTTCAGGAACAATTCAAGAACGATTAACCCATTCGTTAGTAAAAGGAATTGACGAATTTATAGAAATAGATGTAGAAGAAGCAAGACAAGCGGCTTCAAAACCTATTGAAGTCATTGAAATTAATTTGATGGCAGGAATGAATGTAGTAGGAGATTTATTCGGAAGCGGAAAAATGTTCTTGCCACAGGTAGTTAAATCGGCACGTGTAATGAAAAAAGCGGTGGCTTATATACAACCGTTCATAAGCCCCCCAACCCCCGAAGGGGGGGCTACCGACATTGTGGAAAATAATTCTTGGAAAACTGCAAACCCTGTTTTATATAATTTATTGAAAGTAAAAGCAAAGGAAATGCGAAACAAACCCACTGAAGCAGAAAAAATGCTTTGGAATGTTTTGAGCAATAAAGGAATAGAAAACTACAAATTTAGAAGACAACATATTATTGGCGAATATATAGTTGATTTTGTATGTTTGGAAAAACGATTTGTAATTGAAGTTGATGGTTCTGTACATAATGAATTAGAACAAATAGAACACGACAAACATAGGACGGAATGGTTAGAATCTATAGGTTTTAAAATAATAAGATTTACAAATAATCAAGTTCTCTCAGACCTTTTCAATACCATAGAAAATATACGCAAAGAATTAAACGCAATCTTAGTAGCTCCCCCTTCGGGGGCGGGGGGGGCTGGTCGTATCTTAATGGCAACCGTAAAAGGCGATGTACACGATATTGGAAAAAATATTGTTTCAGTCGTTTTGGCATGTAACAATTTTGAAATTATTGATTTGGGTGTAATGGTTCCGCCAGAGAAAATAATTAAAGCTGCGGTTGAAAACAATGTGGACGTTATCGGATTAAGCGGATTGATTACGCCATCACTTGACGAAATGGTGTATTTAGCCAAAGAATTGGACAAACTGAATGTTCAAATCCCGATTATGATTGGTGGTGCAACCACTTCTAGAGCCCATACTGCAGTTAAAATTGCTCCTGAATATAAAGGAACGGTGGTGCATGTAAATGACGCTTCGAGAGCCGTAACGGTTGCTAGTCATTTGCTTCAAGATGAGACCAAAGAGAAATACACGCATGACATTCGTACCGAATACGACGCGCTTCGAGAAGGCTATTTGAATCGAAGTCGAGATAAAAATTTCCTAACGATTGAAAAGGCAAGAGCCAATAAATTAAAACTAGATTGGACAAATTATACACCTGTAAAACCAAATTTTATTGGAACAAAAACCGTTGATGTTGCTATTGCTGATTTAGTCGATTATATTGATTGGACACCGTTTTTCAATTCTTGGGAATTGTACGGAAAATATCCAGCTATTTTAACCGATGAGGTGGTTGGTGAACAAGCCACATCTTTATTTGAAGATGCTCAAAAAATGTTACATCAGTTGATTCAAGAAAATTGGTTGACTGCCAAAGGTATTTTAGGAATTTTTCCAGCTAATACGGTGAATGATGATGATATAGAGATACAAGCCCCCCCCCGCCCCCGAAGGGGGAGCTCTCAACTTTGCCGATAGGCATGGGTGGGAAACAGCTGGCTCTGAATTGTATGTTATTTTAAAAGAAAAAGCAAAAGAAATGCGAAACAAACCAACTGAAGCAGAAAAAATGCTTTGGAATGTTTTAAGTAATAAAGGAATTGAAGAGCATAAATTTAGAAGACAACACATTATAGGTGAATACATTGCAGATTTTGTTTGTTTAGAAAAAAGATTGATAATTGAAGTTGATGGATCTGTTCACAATGATTTAGCACAAATCGAACACGATAAGCAAAGAACCGAATGGTTGGAATCAAAAGGTTTTAAAGTGATAAGATACTCAAACAATCAAGTCTTATCTGACCTTTTCAACACCATCGAATCTATAAAGAAACAATTATCCACAATCTTAGTAGCTCCCCCTTCGGGGGCGGGGGGGGCTTTCCTTACCTTACGCCAACAAAGTTCCAAAACTGCCGGTGCTCCAAATATTGCACTTGCTGATTTTATTGCACCAAAAGATTCTGGAATTCAAGATTATATGGGTTGTTTTTGTGTAACAACTGGTTTTGGAGTAGAAGAAAAAGCCAAAGCATTTGAAAAAGACCTAGACGATTATAATTCGATTTTGGTTAAAGCACTTGGTGATAGATTAGCCGAAGCCTTTGCAGAATATTTGCATTTGAAAGTTCGTAAAGAAATTTGGGGTTACGCCTCAGAGGAGAATTTATCGAATCAAGATTTGATTGCCGAAAATTATAAAGGAATTCGTCCTGCACCAGGATATCCGGCTTGTCCAGACCATTTAGAAAAACCAACGATTTGGAAATTATTAAATGTGGAACAAGAAATTGGAGTAACTTTAACAGAAAGTATGGCCATGTGGCCCGCTTCATCAGTGTCAGGTTATTATTTTGCCCATCCAGAAAGTAAATATTTTGGTTTGGGAAAAATCAAAAAAGACCAAGTAGAGGATTACGCCAAGAGAAGAAATATTAGTTTGGAACAAGCACAAAAATGGTTGGCTCCGAATATTGCAGAATAAGCCCCCTAACCCCCGAAGGGGGAACAAGAGCGCGAATAAATACTATTTATTAAATAAAAAAAAACTGATTACCCACTTCAGTCACCCCTCCTTCGGAGGGGAAGGGGGAGGCCTATGAAAGTAACAGATCACATAGCGGCAGCCAACGGCAAAACCTTATTTTCCTTTGAGATTATTCCGCCTCAAAAAGGGAAAAGTATTCAAGAATTGTATGATAATATTGACCCATTGATGGAGTTCAACCCCCCATTTATTGATGTTACAACCTCGCGTGAGGAGTATATCTATGTCAATAAAGGCAATGGTTTATTGGAAAAAAAATTAACCAGAATGCGTCCGGGAACTCTTGGGATTTGTGCCTCAATTAAACATAAATATGATGTGGATACGGTGCCTCATGTATTGTGTGGCGGATTTACAAAAGAGGAAACAGAATATCTTTTGGTGGATTGTCATTATCTAGGGATTGAAAATGTAATGGCACTACGAGGCGACGCCATGAAAGATGAACAATCTTTTGTGCCAAAACCAGGCGGAAACAAATATGCCATTGATTTAGTAAAACAAATTAAAGAATTAAACAATGGAAAATACCTGCACGATGTGGCGGATATTGATAATAAATCTGATTTTTGTGTTGGTATTGCCGGTTATCCCGAAAAACACTTGGAAGCGCCCTCTTTACTTACCGATTTAAAAAGATTGAAAGAAAAAGTAGATGCAGGAGCCGATTATGTGGTGACCCAAATGTTTTTTGATAATAAAAAATATTTTAATTTTGTAGAAAAAGCTAGAGAAATGGGTATTACAGTACCCATAATTCCAGGAATAAAACCAATTGCTGTGCACAGGCATTTGCAAATTTTACCACAAATTTTCAGAATAGATTTACCCGAAGAATTAATTAATGAAGTTGAAAAATGTACTAATAATTTTGAAATAAGACAAATAGGTATCGAATGGGCAATTAAACAATCTTTAGAGCTCAAAGCAGCTGGAGTACCTTTATTACACTACTATTCCATGGGAAAATCAGAAAACATTCAACAAATAGCTAGCAAAGTTTTTTAACAAAAAAAATAAAAATTTGGCTCACATTTTGATAATGATACAACATAACATTTAAAATATAAAACTATGTTCGATTCAGGCTCAATGATTATTGGAGGAGTAATGATGCTCATCAGTTGGCTAGTTTCCAATAAATTACAATCAAAATTTGACTACTACTCAAAAGTCCATTTAGCAAACGGTATGAGCGGAGCACAAATTGCCGAAAAAATGCTTGCCGACCACGGAATTTCAAACGTACGAGTAATCTCAACCCCCGGAAGACTAACCGATCACTACAACCCCGCAGACAAAACAGTAAATTTGTCAGAAGCAGTGTATAACCAACGCAATGCCGCAGCTGCCGCAGTTGCTGCCCACGAATGCGGACATGCAGTGCAACACGCCCAAGCCTACAGTTGGCTCACCATGCGTTCCAAAATGGTGCCGCTAGTACAACTATCGTCCACATTTGTCCAATGGGTACTCCTCGCCGGAATACTCATGGTAAACACCTTTCCGGCACTTTTACTTATCGGAATACTGCTTTTTGCCGTGACAACAGCCTTCTCAATTATCACATTACCAGTAGAATACGATGCAAGTAACCGCGCATTAGCTTGGCTAAAAAACAAAAACATGGTAACCCAACAAGAGCTTGAAGGCGCAGAAGATTCCCTCAAATGGGCCGCCCGAACCTACCTCGTTGCCGCAATTGGCTCCATAGCCACCCTACTTTATTACATCTCAAAATACGCAAACAGTTCAAACCGAGAATAACAACAAAAAGAGACTTTACCTAAAAGTCTCTTTTTTTATTTTTTTTAGAAGCACACAAACCCATTCCAATACCCATTTTGTCCTGCCATCACCTTTATCTTACTCCGTAAACTACGCAAGGATATCGGTTCTGTCAGGGCTACAATAGCTATTTTTATTTCCATAAGACAATTCCCCAAAAAAAAGCTATAAAATCAAAAATACATTACAACACTCACGCCCAACTGCTCCCCCTTTGGGGGTTGGGGGGCTCCTTCGGGACTTCAGGAGGATATCGGCTCTCCCGGGGCTACAATAGACATATAGTTTTTCAGTTGATTATTTGTTTTGTTTCAAGTTTCAAGTAAAAAACCCTGTTAGCATTTGAACGCTAACAGGGTTTGAAAATTAAATAGTTTTAAAACCACAACTTTTTAGGTTGTTGTTTTTTTATTTCCTTTGTAGGCAAGGGCGAGATGCTCTAGCTAGCAGGAGCGGTTTTTCTAAATTTTAGTAGATAACAATAATTGTTCGTTACTATCTCCTTGATTTATCAATAATTCGTCTTCTGTTATTTTAAGTATTTTCCAAATTACAGACGTATTATCCGACTTTTTTTGAATTATTTCAGACTTGTTATCATTGAGGGTCCAAGTACCTTTTTCAACGATTTTTAGCATTTCGATTTTATATTTTCCATTATTATAAAATTCAAAATAAGAACCTTTTAAAACATCCGAAACCAATTTTAGTTGCTCTTCTGTTCTATTGGGTTTGATTTTTTTTATCAAATACCATTTTTTATAAAGCAGGGTTTCATTTGCTACTGAAACCGTTTTTATTGTTTGCTTTGGTTCTGCCTTTGGTTCAGTTTCTTCTTTGTAATTTTTATCTTTTAGTAATACTAAATATTCGTTTTTGTCCATTTCAATTTTTAATGTATCATTGGATTTTAGTACAAACTTTATTTTACTAATTAAACCATTTTCACTAGTTGTAGAGATGGTATTGCCATTAAGCTCCCATTTTCCAACTTCGGTTTTTTTCTCATTTTAATGTTATAGGTATTATCCTTGTTAAATTGATAAGACATATTTGTAAACATTCTATTCATAATTTCTTTGCCTTGTTCATCAATTTCTTTTTTGGTTTCTAATTTATGAAAGTCCCATTTACCAAATAAATTTGGAGTTTGACCAAAAAGTGTTAAGGTTTGAAATGAGATAAGAAGGAGTGTGATAAGTGTTTTAATTTTCATAATAGATAATTTTGTTGGTTTGTTTATTTTGAGTTAAAAAATTATTTTTGGGTCTAAAGTGTTGATTGAGTGCTTATTTTTGTTTGTTTTTTTGTGAATAAATGGCGTTGTTATATTTATTTTATATCATTCTTTTAACATAAGAGGTTAGACTAATTTTCTTCTGAAAACTACTTGTCATATCTAGCCCTCCCAATCCCGAAGCTTCGGGACGGGAGAGCCGATATCCTCCCTCCCGAAGCGTCGGGACCGAAGGGCAAGGGAGATAAAGGTCCCGAAGCGTCAAGACGGGACAAAAAGTCTTTTGGAATCAAATTGTGTGCTTCTTATTGGAAAAATATTATTCATTTTTTACTATTTTAATCGCTTTACTTCCAAATTCGGTATTGATTTTTAAGAAATAAACTCCTTTGGTTTTATCTGAAATATCCAACGTTGTTTCTTTTGAATCAGTTGTTTTTACTTGCAATAATCTGCCTTGCACGTCATATAGTTCTATAGATTGAATGGTGTTTTTGCCTTGAATTGTAACTAAAGAAGTAGTTGGATTTGGATATATAGACACACTTTCATCCATTGTAAAAATGGAGTTACTCAAGACTGTGAAAGTGGTAATTTCCATATTTGTTTCAATTGGAGCGTTGTAATCAAAATAGATGTTGGCGTTTTTGTTTACAAAATCATCAGGGACTAGACTGTTTTTTGATTTTATTTTAAACAAAATGGTTCCATGACCACCAACTGGTGGGTTTCCAGAAGCGGGTGCTAGGTTGATGTTTTCAAAGATAAATTCGAGTATATTACCGTTTAATTTTGTGTAGGAATTATGCGATGTGTTTAGAATTTGCAACGAATTTACATCATATTTATTGGTATCAATAATATCTTTTACAACCACATTTTCAGCCTGATAATTCCCAAGATTCTCAAAATTGATAACATAATGCAAATATTCGCCAATTAATGCAGTATCAATGGTTTCGCCTTCCAAACACTCCACACTATTGGGGTCATAGGCACCCACAACGGTTTGGTTATAGTTAAACACGTTGTCAGCGGTTGTTTCGTCGCCTGAAACAGGATTTATTGTTGCCGAAAATGTCAAAATGTCGTCAATAGTTACAGCTGGGGTTTCTACCGGCGAATTGACATTTAACGTAATGAGAATAGTTCTATTTTCAAAAGGTAGTAAATTGATATAATTCCAACTCAAATTTCCAGTAGTTTGATTGTCAGGAGTTATGGTGGAAGTTACAAAATCCAAAACCGCATCGTTATAAGTAAAATTAATAGCTCCCGAAAGTGTTTGATTACCTTTGTTTTTATAGACAATTTGGTAGGTTGCATCAAAACCTGGGCGAGCTGGCGTGATAGGCGCTATAACAATTTCAAGATCATTATGAACACCATTTGGGGTTATGCAAAAGTTTTGTGTTGTTATATTATTATTGTTGTTTGCAAAAGGCACAGTAGCCGTTGTTGGACTCAAAGTGAACCATGTTGGGTTTTCCAGACTTGTCATAT
>Ga0247722_10001113_pt1 | contig 15222 bp, 11 predicted proteins | sample MSEWelMarce3H_FC_FD_189094 | JGI IMG/M metagenome (GOLD analysis project Ga0247722, IMG submission 189094) | Subsurface sediment microbial communities from gas well in West Virginia, United States - MSEEL Well Study Marcellus 3H_FC | ecosystem: Environmental > Terrestrial > Deep subsurface >... | reverse complement strand
TACAATTGGCGATGGCTACGGCAATTATGGCCAATAAAGGACAACACATTACCCCACATCTGTTAAAAAGCACGACAGGTGCGGCCAAAGAACATCAAAACATCAATCAACCCGATGGTAAGGTACAATTTTCTGGCGATGCGGCACAATGGGATTTAATGCACCAAGCCATGCGTGATGTAGTACATGGCCGTGGCACAGCAGGTTTATTACGCAAAGACTTAGTAGGTTATGAAATTGCAGGCAAAACAGGTACAGCACAAGTCAGAGGGATTAAACAAGGTCAACGTTATAGCGAAAAAGATCTTGATGAACGTCATCTTGACCATGCGTGGTTTATGGGTTTTGCACCCGCCGACAAACCACAAGTCGCGGTGGCGGTATTAGTTGAAAATGGTAAACATGGCAGCAGCACGGCTGGCCCAATTGCTAAGGCAGTGTTTGACTACGTTATCCATCAAATGAATCGTAGTAATAAACCAACGACTATTAGCTCAACTGCTGCTCCCGCTCTGACCACAGAATACTTAGAAACCAGTCATGAATAATACCCAGCCCAAATCACTATTAGCCGAACCCACCGCAATAGGCAATATCAAAACGCCTTCGTTATGGTTGCAATGGCATATCGACTTACCTTTATTCACGCTACTGTGTTTAATGACCTTATTAGGTTTGATTCAATTATATAGTGCATCGGCAGGAGATATAGGATTAGTCATCAAGCAAGCCACCAGTTTTGGCATTGGTTTAATGGTCATGCTATTTTTGGCACAAATTCCACCGCGTATCTATCAGGCTTTTTCGCCTTGGCTGTATCTCGCTGTTGTTATCTTATTAGTCATGGTGGCGTTATTTGGCACAGTTGCTATGGGTGCTAGACGATGGTTAACAATTCCTCATGTGACGCGATTTCAGCCCTCAGAATTTATGAAAATAGCCATGCCAATGATGATGGCGTGGTTTTTAGCGCATAGTATTTTACCGCCTCGATTAAAGCATATTATTTTAGCACTGTTGATTATTGCTGTACCTGCCCTGTTAATTGCCCGTCAGCCCGACTTAGGCACCGCGATTTTAGTGTCTGCTAGTGGTTTTTTTTGCCTTATTTTTGGCGGGTTTGCCGTGGTGGTTTTTGGGTTTGGCAACCGTAGGCTTTGCAGCGATTGCACCTGTCGCATGGCACTTTTTACATGAATATCAACAACAACGTATTTTGACCCTCATCAATCCCGAAGCTGACCCTTTAGGTACAGGCTGGAATATCATTCAATCCAAAACCGCCATTGGTTCGGGTGGATTGCTTGGCAAAGGCTGGTTACAAGGCACTCAAGCCCATTTGGAGTTTTTGCCCGAAGGTCATACCGACTTTATTATTGCCACCTACGCCGAAGAATTTGGCCTACTTGGAATAGTCGTGTTAATGCTGTTATACAGCGCGATTATTGGCCGTTGTTTGTACATTGCCAGTAGTGCCAATCATAGCTACAGCCGACTGTTAGCAGGGGCAATTAGCCTGTCATTTTTTGTTTATGTTTTTGTCAATGCAGGAATGGTCAGTGGTATATTGCCTGTCGTTGGTGTACCACTGCCTTTTGTCAGTTATGGCGGTACAGCGATGCTGACCCTACTTGCTGGTTTTGGCATTTTAATGTCGATTCATACCCATAAAAAATTATTGGACTAATGATTGTGCTACTTAAATTCTTATCTTGTGCTGTTTTTGCTTTATTACCGTTAAACCAAATTCATGCAGGTGATTTTGATAATTATGAAGAACTCAACGCGTTAATTGCTAATCTAGAACGCGAAGCTATTTACAGCAAAGACGAATTAAATAACTTGTTTAGCCAAGTCAAACGGCAAAACAAAGCTCTAGAAGCAATGATGCGCCCTGCCGAAAGCGTCAAAGAATGGAAAGATTATCGTCCCTCATTTTTGGCTAACGAACGCATCAATAAAGGGCTTGAGTTTTGGGAGCAGCATAGAGAGCCTTTAGAGGTTGCAGAGCAACAGTTTGGTGTGCCTCCAGAAATGATTATTGCTATTTTAGGCGTAGAAACTAAATATGGTGGCAATAAAGGCAGTTTTAGAGTGTTAGATACCTTAACCACCCTCGCCTTTGACTTTCCACGCCGTAGTACCTTTTTCAGACAAGAACTAAAACACTTTTTGATTTTAAGCAAACAACAGGGTTTAAATCCTTTAGAAGTACAAGGCTCGTATGCAGGAGCAATGGGCTATCCGCAGTTTATGCCTTCTAGCTGGCGGAATTTAGGCATTGATTTTGATGGAGACAACAAAGCCGACTTAATCAATAACCCCATTGATGCTATTGGTTCGATTGGCAACTATTTTGCAGCAAATGGCTGGCAAAAAGACCAGCCAATCGCCATGCGTGGCAAAATTACAGGCGATAATTATGATGAAATTATCAATAGTAAAGAATTAAAAACCCTCAATACGCTCGCCGAATTACAAGCCAAGGGCTTAAATGCCAGTGATAACACTTTGGCGGCAACAACACCCGTTTCGGCATTACGTTTGCAAGGTAACAATGGCGCAGAGTTTTGGTTAGCTTTTGATAACTTTTATGTGATTACTAAATATAATCGCAGCACTTTGTATGCGATGGCTGTTTTTCAATTAAGCCAAGCTATTAAAGACGCACGCCAACAGCTTAAAACAGCACAAGAGTCTTTAAATACTACGCCCGTTTCACCTGCTCAGTAAGCTAACTCTCCTTGTGGATAGACTTTTTTGTTGGCTTGATTTCGACTCCGCTCAACCAACAAACAAGAACCCTGAGCGGAGTCAAAGAGGATTTTTGTAGTAATCTATGACAGGTTACGCAAGCACAACACAATGCTTAATCGCTGTATTTTTAGACACAATCTGCTTACATTGAAACATTTATTTGCATTTTTGGCACGTTTTAAGCATCAAAAAGACGGATTGTTAAACAAAACGCTTAGACAATTGAGCAAAAAACAGTTAGCATCACCCCATCGCCACCCAGCTAATAAAAATAACTACTTGGGTAAAGTCTTTAACTTGTTAGGATTTACGCGCGTTTGATGAGTTTTTCAATGGGTTTTTCATTGAATCTTGAGCAAACGGCTACTGTGCAAACAGTGGTTTAAGGTAAATTCTGCATAATGTCTAGGAGTTGTTACCGATGACATCTAACAAATTAAATGTACGTACGCGCAGTTCTGCTTTTTTAAGCGTTTTGCTTGTTACTTGCTTACACACACCTGCTGCTGTTGCTGGCAATTCGGTGTATTTTTCGTCTAATACCATGACCATTGATGAAACGGTTTTGGAGGCTCATACCAACGTTGATGCTGCACCTGATGTTCCTTTGAATGCCGAGCAACTGGCACAAATTCCCGATGCAACCCCTGTTGCCGAACCGTTTAGCCAGTATGGTAATGCAAGTCAATATAGCGTGTTAGGCAAAAACTACACCGTGATGGCTAAAGCTAAAAACTTTAAACAAGTTGGCATGGCTTCGTGGTATGGCAAACAGTTTCATGGCCGTAAAACCTCTAGTGGCGAAAAGTTTGACATGTACAAACTGACTGCTGCCCACAAAAACTTGCCTATTCCTTGTTATGCGCGAGTAACCAATACCGAAAATGGCAAGAGTGTGATTGTTAAGATAAATGACAGAGGCCCTTTTCATGGTAGCCGCGTGATGGATGTATCGTGGGCTGCTGCCGCTAAATTAGATATGATTGGCACAGGCACTGCTAAAATCAAACTTGAGGTAGTGAGTTCTGCCGATAGTTATGAAGATACCGCGATTGCTGCCATTATTCCTGAAAAAGCAATTGCTGCTGTCACGCCAAGTCAGTTTTTTGTGCAAGTGGGTTCTTTTAGCACCCAAGATAACGCACTTAACTTACAAAGCAAATTGTCTGAGTTAGTGGCTTTGCCCATTGAAGTCAGCACGACAGAGAGCAGTAAACACAAAGTACAAATTGGCCCTTTTGTTGACGAAATAACCGCCAACAAAGCGCGTGATTATGTATTACAAGTTGCGGCACTTAATCCGATTATTGTCAAACGCTAATCGTTTAACTCATCCCCGTGTTAGCTTGCACTTGACACGGGTTACCAAAAAACGTGTTAGAGTGCAATAACCGAAAGGCATTGCACATTTCGATAATGGCGGAATACATTCCACCCCTACGCAAAACCTAATAGCTCACCCCTAATGTCAAATTAGCGGCATGACGCTCTTGGTCGCCTTTAGCAATCGTTAGATAAAATGGCCCTAAACGGGTTTCTGCGGCTAACACCACACCCATACTATAAGGCGTATTGTTAAATAGTGCTGATGACCATTCCTCTCGTGCAGACACCGCACCTGTTTCGGCCAATAAACCCACATACACCCCACCACCTAAAGCCGAAGGCATTTCTTTTATTTGTTTGTAAGCTAAAAGTCGTGCTAAAAAAAATGAATTTCCTACCAGTTCCGAACGCCGATAGGCCGATAAATTTAATGCACCACCCAGTTGAAACTTTTCGGCATATGGCAAGTTAGTCCCTAAAGCACTACCGCCACGCCCTGTTGCAAACACCGTATAATCATGCCATGTAAAAGCACGTCGCCAATCTAACATTAAACGCTGATAGTCTTTATCACTGCCCATATCTGACTCGGCGGCAAAATAATCTAACTTTGCCCAATTACCTGTACGCGGAAAACGCGGATTATCTAATTGGTCAAAAACCGCTTTAACACCATAACCCGTTTGCTGATACGTTTCGCCTAGTAAAGGATTTACTGTTTCTAAAGCTGATGTCCACTTAACCCGTTGCTCAGACACCGAAAAACGCACTTCGCCCCATTTGCCTAATACCGAACCCAGATCTATACCGCCGCCTGTATGACGAATGCGATTTTGAGCGATGGTCTCGTGATTTTTGACAATATCGCGTGGCTCATCGTGAATAGTTAACCAAGGAGCAATAAAAAACTCGCCGTTTAATACCGTAGGTTGATACAACTCGGTATAAACTGAACGGGTTTCACCCAACTCTCCCTCAGCCTGCCACTCTGCACCTAAACGATTAAGCCAACTACGGCGCAAACTAGCCTGTAAACCAAAAGCAGAGTTATTGGCAAAATCGGTGTGTAAATTTAAACCAATACGCGCAAAGTCGCGGCCATCTTTTTCGACAGGAATAATGCGTAACAATGCTGTGTTATTAACTTGTGGTAATAACTGATAGCCAATACGCACAAAATCTCCACGCGCATAAACTTTGTCGATATTGTCATGTAATTGTGCTTGGGCTAGTGGCGTGTCTTTTTCAACCGCTAATAAAGACTTTAACACTTGCGGACTTACCCAGCGTGTACCCGTAATCTCAACTTTACTAATCTGTGGTTGGCTGGCCTTACGCGCCTGTACCGTTTGTTGCCATCTTTGATAGTCTTCTACCGACAAAGCATATCGCTGTAATTTGGCCAGATTTTGCCGTGCCGCTTTTTCACCTGCGGCAATCAATTGTGCTGATTCTTTAAAATCGGTCGAGGTTAATTGTCCCATTTCGGGTGTAATCAACACATCTTGACTATTTAACGTGGCAATTTGTGCCTGCATATCTTTTTGTACGGCAATGTTAATGGTTTGCTCACTGACCGCAAATAAGGACTCTAATTTTTTGCGGTTAGTGGTAGGCGAAGATACATTAACTGCTATCACCACATCACCACATAATTTACGCCCTTCATCAATGCCCATGTTTTTGACAATACCGCCATCAACCAATAAGTAATTTTCGTAAGGCACAGGTGGAAACACGCCTGACACACTCATACTCGCACGCATAGCTAATGGTAAATCACCATGCGTCATAATCACTGTTTTACCTGTTTCTAAATCTGCGCCAATGGCACGATACGGAATCGGTAGTTGGTCAAATTGTTCAACTTGTAAGCCACCCGTTAGTTGCCGAAAAAATTGGGTAATATAATGCACACCCACCAAATTACGCGGCGGAACAGGCCAAAAATCTTTTAAGGTTAAGGTAAAGTCAAAATAATCTTTTTGGTCATCACGCTTACGAAAATAGGGCATATCTTTACGTTTAGGTTTATCGCCAAAAATATGCTCCCAATCCGCCGCAAGCACTTCTTTTTCCATCGCTTGTGCAGACATACCTGTAGCCGTCGCCCCACCAACAATCGCGCCCATGCTCGTACCCACCACACAATCTATAGGCACTCTTGCTTCTTGTAAAACTTTTAATACGCCAATATGAGCAATACCGCGCGCACCACCACCTGATAATACTAAGGCAACTTTGGGACGTTCTGCGGCTTGGGTAAGGGTTGCTAAACTGATTAACGCAGTGATGAGCAGTGTTTTGGATGGGAGTTTCATGTTTAATCCATGTAAAAATTAAGGGCAAGCACAAGGCTTGCCCCCTACAAAAACATATCTTAGGACTTACGCGGTTATCGCTTTTTAACAATCACACTACCAATTGAATAACCTGCACCAAAAGAACAAATTACGCCTACATCACCTGTTGCCAAGTCTTGATTATGCAAATGAAAAGCAATAATCGAACCTGCGGAACTGGTATTGGCATAAGTATCTAAAATAGTGGGGGATTCTTCAGGCGTTGGGTCACGGTCTAACACTTTACGCGCAATCAAAGCATTCATATTACTGTTAGCTTGATGTAACCACATCCGTTTTAAACCTGTTGCTTCCAAGTCTAATTCGCCTAAATGTTGGGTAATTTGTTCGGCAACCATCGGACAAACTTCTTTAAACACTTTCCGTCCCTCTTGACGGAATAGCTTGTCGCGTTTACCCACGCCCTCTTCATCACAACGATTTAAAAACCCAAAGTTATTACGAATGTTATTGGAGAATTGTGTTTGTAATTTTGTGCCAATAATTTCCCATGCTTGAGGATTGGTGCAAGTTTCTTCGGATTCTAAAATAACGGTGGTACAGACATCACCAAAAATAAAATGACAATCTCTATCACGCCATTCTAAATGGCCTGAGCAAATTTCGGGATTTACCATCAAGACACATTTTGCCGAACCACTACGAATCATATCGGCGGCAGTTTGCAAACCAAAGGTTGCTGATGAACAAGCGACATTCATATCAAAAGCAAACCCTTTTGCGCCAATGGCATTTTGGATTTCGATGGACATGGCAGGATATGCACGCTGCATATTAGAACAAGCGACAATCACCGCATCAATCTCTGCGCCTGTTTTACCTGCGGTTACTAAGGCTTGTTGTACGGCTTTAACCGCCATTTCGCATTGTAAGGACTGCTCTTCGTCACTACGGTCGGCAATGATTGGGTACATCCGATGAGGGTCTAAAATACCCGATTTGTTAATCACATAACGCGATTTAATACCTGATGCTTTTTCGATAAATTCTGGAAAAGACGTTTTTAAGGCTGTCACTTCCCCACGCTCAATGGCATCGGCATTTTGGGCATTAAACAATTCGACATAAGCATTAAATGAATCAATCAATTCTTCGTTGCTAATACTTTCTTCGGGAGTAAATAACCCTGTTCCACTGATGACGACTTTTTTCATATCAACTCCCATTTTTAAAAGTGAACAATGCGCCGATTCTACCCTGTTATTGCTAATATATTTAGCACCAAACCGACAAATACTTTAGTTTATTAGCCAATTAACCTTATTTTTTAAGGCAATTGTTGCCACAGTTTATCTAAACGCTCTTTAGAGATAGGCACGGCTGTTTTCATAGGTTGCGAAAACAAAGAAATTCGGTATTCTTCTAATAACCAACGATAATCATCTAACAGTAGCATATTAATACTGCGCGCCTGATAATCGATGCGTTTTTGTTGATACTGCTGCCACCGCTTTTGCATCTCAACACACGCCAAGTTATCCCGATTAAGATGATTAGGCAATCGCTCTAAACGCACCTGTAATGCCTTTAAATAACGTGGATATTCTTGCCAACGGCGAGGCTCAATGTTAGCCAAACAGGTCGCTGGCTGCAAATCAAGCAATTGCTGCTGAATATCACTCACGGCTTGGACAAAAATTGGCTGCTTCAAAGCGGTTAATTGTTTATTAACTTCACGCCATGCTTTAAAAATTTCGCTGACTAATTTAAGCACTTGCTGCCCTTCTAATAACAACAGGCTGCGTTTTTGTTGCAATAATTCATTAAATTTAGGGAGTGTATAAATAAAACTCAAGCCGAATACGCGATTAAACACCGCTTGCACCAACTGATATTCTAACTGTGCTTTAGTGCCATAAGGGGCAAAATCCACCGCCAACGCGGGTGTAATAATCTTTTTGAGTAATTTAACTTCGCTACTACAGGCTTTTTGCCATAAGGCCATCGTGCCACGCTGGTGTTCTTGCTGTGCCAAACTTTCGCTAGGCAAATACTGTAGTGTGACACCTTGTTCTTGTGCGACTAAGGCCGCATAACTGCGCGTGGGTAAACCCGCCACTTTTTTCTCAATAATGGGGGCAATTTCGCTAGGAAACTCAGTTAATAGTTGATTACTCGGCAAGACCGCTAAGGCGACTTGTTGACTGGAAAATTGGATTTTTAATGCCGCCAAATCTCGGCCTGCTGCCAATACTTTACCTTTATTATCAACCACTTCTATATTAAACTTACAGTAAAGTGGCAAGTTACATTCACTGTCTTGCCAATCTTCGGCACTAATGCGTAAACCGCGTGGCTGCAATAACTGATTTAACACTTGGCTTAAACTTTGTGTGTCGTGTGTATTGGGCAAATCGTTTAGCAGTCGTTTAACTGTATCAGGGACTGGCACTAATTGACGGCGAATGGCTTTAGGTAAACCTTTGAGCAATGCTTCGACTTTGTCGGTTAATAACGAAGGAATTAACCACGACAAAGCTGCTTCAGAAATTTGAGTCAATACCGCATGGGGTATGGTAATCGTCACGCCATCATCATTAGCACTAGGGTCAAATTTATAACGTAACGGCAATACCAAACCCGATAACGGCAAATTATCAGGATATTCAGCAACACACACTTCGTCTTCTTGCGCCATTAACACATCGGGCTGACAAAATAAAATGTGTGGATTTTGACGTTCGGCTTCTCTACGCCAACCTTCAAAAGTACGAATATTGGCTACTGTTTGCGGAATAATATTGGCGTAAAATTGATATAACACTTCATCATCAACCAGAATATCTTTACGGCGTAATTTATCTTCAATATCAACAATATCCTGCACTAAGTTAATGTTATGGGTAAAGAACTCTGCTTTAAGATTAATGTCACCTTCTACCAAAGCTCGGCGAATAAAAATCTCATGCGCTTCTTGGGCATTGACGGTTTCATAATTTAATTTGCGTTTAGGATTGATAATCAAACCAAACAATGACACCTGTTCGTAAGCCATCACCTTACCCGAAGCCTTTTCCCAATGTGGCTCGTAAACATGACTTTTGAGTAAGTGTTTGGCTTCTTGCTCTATCCACTCAGGCTCAATTTTGGCATTGGTGCGTAAATAGACTTGGCTGGTTTCGACAATTTCGGCAGCCATTAACCATGCCACACCTTTTTTGTACAAAGCCGATGCAGGAAAGATTTTGGCTTTTTGATTGCGTGCAGCAAGATATTCTTTATCATCATTTTTATGAGCAATAGATGATAACAAACCTGTTAATAACGCCCGATGTAACACTTCATATTTTGCAGGTTCTACTTGACGTTGTAAGCCTAAGTCCTTGCAAACTAAGACTAATTGATGATGTGTCTCGCGCCATTCACGCATTCGCAAATACGACATAAAATGCGTTTTTGCCCACTGCTTACGTTGATTTTCGCTCAGGTCACTGCGTGTGGCTTCAAAACTTTGCCATAATTTAATGTAAAACAAAAAATCTGAATCTTTGTCTTTAAATAAAGCGTGTTTTTGGTCAGCCTGCATTTGTTTTTCGGGTGGACGATCACGCGGGTCTTGGCTACTAATGGCACTGACAATAATCAGCATTTCTTCCAAACAACCCGAATGCGCGCCTGCAATTAACATCCGCGCCAAACGAGGGTCTAAAGGAAAACGGCTTAATTGTTGGCCTAATGCGGTGATTTTTTGTTGTTTATCAAGTGCGCCTAATTCTTCTAACACGCGCAATCCATCGTTGACAAATCGGCTATCGGGTGGCTCAACAAAGGGAAAATCGGCAATATTACCCAAACCCAAAGCGTGCATTTGTAAAATAACGGCTGCTAAATGAGTACGGCGAATTTCAGGCTCAGTAAACTCGGGACGATTTAAAAAATCGGCTTCGCTGTATAAACGAATACATACGCCTGCGGCAATCCGTCCACAACGGCCTTTACGCTGGTTGGCTGCGGCTTGGGCAATCGCTTCAATGGGTAAACGCTGCACCCGTGAACGATAAGAATAGCGGCTAATACGCGCAAAACCACTGTCAATCACATAATGGATATTCGGTACTGTGAGTGAGGTTTCGGCGACATTAGTGGCAATAATAATCCGTCGCCCTTTGCCTGTGGGATGAAAAATCCGTTGTTGTTCGTTGAGCGATAAACGCGCATATAAAGGTAAAACTTCGGTGTGTGGTGGGCCATATTTGCGTAAAGTGTCGGCTAACTCTCTGATTTCACGCTCGGTACTGGCAAACACTAAAATATCGCCCTGACCCAATTTGCCTTGAGTGCGTGAGTGTTCAATACACTCTTCTACCGCATTCACCACCGCTCGCGGTAAGGCTTCCTCAAGGGCTTCAAAGGCTTCGTCTTCATCAGAATTAACGCTTTCGCTACTAATCGGACGATACAACACTTCCACAGGATAGGTGCGGCCTTCTACCTGAATAATCGGCGCATCGCTAAAATGACGGCTAAAACGCTCTACATCTAAAGTTGCCGACGTAATAATCACTTTTAAATCAGGACGTTTAGGCAATAACTGGCGTAAATAACCTAATAAAAAATCAATATTTAAACTACGTTCATGGGCTTCATCAATAATTAAGGTGTCATAAGCATTCAAATAACGGTCATTAGCCAATTCAGCCAATAAAATCCCGTCTGTCATGAGTTTAATATAACCTTCGGGTTTAAAAGCTTCATTAAACCGCACTTTATAACCGACCACCTCGCCCAATGCCGAACCAACTTCTTCGGCAATACGTGCCGCTACGCTTCGTGCTGCCAATCGCCGAGGCTGAGTGTGACCTATCCAACCATACACGCCACGCCCTGCTAACAAACACAACTTGGGTAATTGGGTGGTTTTACCTGAACCTGTTTCACCTGCTAAAACCACCACTTGATATTGTTTAATGGCTGCAATAATTTCTTCGGCGCGTTGACTGACAGGCAAATCAAGGTTTAATTTTACGGCGGGAACAGCTTGTTGCCGTTGCTGTGCTTGTTGTTGCGATTGGTGCAGATGCTGTTGTAATTGTTGCGTGGCCTGTTGCCTATGCTCATCTGACAAAGTGCGTAAACGCTGCCAACGACTAATTAAACGCGGACGGTCTTGAGTTAAGGACGCATTAACGGCACGAAAGAAATCGGTTTTGTGCATAAGGATAGGCTAAAAAGCGCGATTCTAACGGATTTAAAGCGTTAATGCTGCTTTAAAAATAATCTAAGCGATATTTAACATGTCCTAATACTTCAGCAATTCCTTGTAAGTTGTATTGAAACAAAAAGGCACGTGCTGACCACCAATGTGGGACTTGCTCAAAAAAACCGTCTGGCAAATCGGTGGGTGCTGGTACAATGTTAAGGCCATAATGTTCAAAAGCAAGTTGGGCGCGACTGATATGCCATGCGTCTGTCACTAAAACAATGTTTTTAATCCCTAATGCCAACAATAATTTAGCCGAAAATTGGGCATTTTGGTCAGTATCTAAACTTTGCGCTTCGATTAACTGTGCTTGCAAGCCAAAACTATGCAAAGTATTTGCCATCGCGGGGGCTTCATAACCTGACAACATAATAGGCAATTGCGTTTTTTTGGCTAAATAAGCCGCATAATGTACGCGTGATAATGAACGAAATGCAGCATGAGATTGATGATTAAACTCCACACCCCGATAAAAACCGCCACCCAAAACAACAATGATTTGAGCATCCGTTTGCCTCACTTGCTGAGGGCTAAGGGCTTTAACTTGACCACCAATCAATTCAAATAACAAACGAGTCATCACAGGCGTAGATAATAAATAGATGCCAATAATAAGGCTCAATAACACCATTTGTGCGAGACGTTTATATTGCCAATGCCACAATAATCCTAAGAGCAATAAAACATATATCAATAAAAAGGGAAAACTAAAAAAGGTTTTCATACCTCAACATCAATAAAAAATGGCTCTAAATAATCAACAAAGGCTTGCAACTCTTGGATATCAAGCTGGGGGACGAGTTTTTTAATCGCGGCTTGTGATGCTTTATTGATAGTTACGCCGCCTAAATCTGCAATTTTACGGGTGACAAAACCGAGTTTTAAAGGCTTGAGTGATTCATGATAAAAATAATGATTCGCTAATTGTGAAAACTCTAACATGGCGCGCATCAATGGCTCACGCGCTTGAATATCACCTTGTTTAATTTGCTCAAAACACTGGCGATAGGCAGCCGCTAAAGGTGATGTAACAGGAAAACTAATATATTCATTTTGCCCTAACATCAATTTTCGTGCGCGAATTTGGCTAGCCAACGACGACATATCTTCATTTTTCATCTTATGTAAGACTTGTTTAATCAGAGTATGCGCCGTAGTTTTAATCACAACCGCCACATTATTAAGCACTTTTGCCGAAAAACTCTCCTCAGCCAACATTTGACTATTGCCTAGCACCATGACTTCGATAATTTTATCGGTATAGTCATTAGCAACTTTAATCAATAGCTGATTTTGTGGCTGACTGCTGTGGTTTTCAAAGTTATAAATCAACAGCGAGAAGTTTTCACGCAGCTCCTGCGGGCAAGGAATCGCATAATAAGTGGCCATTATTAATTAACGCTCAACTAACATCGCTTTAAAATAAGCAGCAAAGTCTTTTAATTGCGCGTCATTTAACGAGGGAATCAATTTTTTAATGGTGCTATGGCTCTCTTTGTGAATACCTGCACGAGTCACACTGGCCATTTTACGGTTAATCATGCCCAAGTTAAGACCATTAATAAAGTCATCAAAAAACGCGACAATAGCCAAATCGGTAAATGTGGACATGGTATCGGTCAGCTCTTTAGTAAAGTTTTTACCGTTACCTGCATCAATTTGAGCAAAAGCGTGTTGAAAATGGTTATACACATCTTGTGGCAATTCAAAACCTAAACGCGGTTTGTCGTTAGGTAATTGTAAAAAACGCTTACGCACAAACTCAGCACGTTTGTTGACTTCAGCATTATCACATTTGCCCAACATCACTTTTAATGCGCCGTGCATCATGGTTTTTAGCAATCCGCCTAAAAACTTTAACATACCACCACCTTCGTTATCACCATGATGCTGCATGACACCGACTAAATTCAATAATAAGTTATCAATGGTTTCATCGGTAAACAGTTTGGCAATTTCATTAGAGAGCTGGTATTGCGGTTCGGGTGATTTGTTAGCCAAATTAGCCAACAGTTTTTCGATATCTGCTTTTAACGTAGGTGTTGGCTCAAAACCAAAGTAAGCGGTCATTATTTTTTCCTCAAGAACGATAACATAACAGGACTGACGCGTTTAGCGCGAAGCCCTAATAAAGTATTAGGGGTTGATTTTGGCAAGTGTACCATTGAATGGCAAGGCAAAATTGCGAACAACTGACAAAAAACTGTCGTTTAAACACCATGAGTACGAGCGTACAAACACGATTTATTGTCTTGCTAAACGCTTAAATAAGGCAAATTGCTCAAAATTAGAACGATAGGGATTAATATCCAAACCACCGCGCCGCGTATAATAGGCTTGTACCGTTAATTGCTGTGGTTGGCAATAGTGCATAATGTCACAAAAAATACGCTCTACACATTGCTCGTGAAAATCATTGTGTTGTCTAAACGAAACTAAATAACGCAATAATGACTCATGCTCTATGGCTTTGCCTGTATAGTGAATATGCACACTGCCCCAATCGGGTTGGTTGGTGACAGGACAATTACTGCGTAATAAATGCGAATATAAAGACTCAGTAACGCTTTGTGCAAAGGGCTGACAAGTTAATACCTCTGGTTTAAGTGCGTAATCTTGGCACTCTATATCTAAAAAATCTAAGCGAATGCCGTCTAATTTAGGTAAGGAATAGCTTGTATCAACCTGTAATAAACGTAGCGTGATTTTTTCGCCTACTGCATTAGATACATCCATCCACACTAATTCCAAAAAAATCATTCTGACTATCAAATCTTTTAAAATTTAAGGAATTAAAATAAAGTTTTAAGGACTTAGATTCAATTAAATATGGTGAGGTACAAGGCACAATTAACTGTACAATCGCGACTTGGGGTTTTCCTTTGGCATTTAGCCACGAGGCTTCATAATTATGCCAAATGTCTACCCCTTTAAAAGGCAAGTCTTCGCTCAATCCTAAATCTTGACGACCTTGTAACCTCGGTAAAGGACACAATAATTGGGCGTTGTATTGTGTAGGATACTGCGTTTCTTGGCCTAGCTCAGTCGCTTGGTAATTAAATGACATCTACTTCACTCCTTCATACCACGACCGCTCGATAATAAGCGCAACGCATACCAATACAGCGCAATTGTGCCTAAAGTCATCACTGCCAAAGAAAAACCGATGTTGACATCACTCACCCCTAAAATGCCATATCTAAAGGTATTAACCATATACACGATGGGATTAAATAACGAAGCCGTCTGAAAAAATGGCGATAGGTTTTCAATCGAATAAAACACACCGCCCAAATAGGTTAAGGGGGTTAAGATAAAAGTTGGTACAATCGAAATATCATCAAAAGACTTAGCAAACACCGCATTGATAAAACCACCCAAAGAAAACAAAGTAGCGGTAATCAATACCGAATAAATAATCACAAAAATATGATGAATATGCAGTTGGGTAAAAAACAACGACAATAAGGTGACAATAATCCCCACCAACAAACCACGCACCATCCCGCCCAAGACATAACCCGTTAAAATAATATGATGTGGTACAGGTGAAACTAATATCTCTTCGATGCTACG
>Ga0247722_10001112_pt1 | contig 15227 bp, 36 predicted proteins | sample MSEWelMarce3H_FC_FD_189094 | JGI IMG/M metagenome (GOLD analysis project Ga0247722, IMG submission 189094) | Subsurface sediment microbial communities from gas well in West Virginia, United States - MSEEL Well Study Marcellus 3H_FC | ecosystem: Environmental > Terrestrial > Deep subsurface >... | reverse complement strand
GTTTTTGAGCAAACCCAAAGCGGCTACTATTTAGTCAAACTCTACAAAAGCTCTGGCGAATTATTGGACAAAATACTTTGCGATGACAGAAGCAACGCCCTTGCATATTTGCGTAGCTTTAACGCTATAGCTAAGAATCAAGGGGCTTAACATGGATAAAAAAGAGATTCTTTGGGCTATTGCTTGCGTTATAGTCTTTGCTTATATCGGCGCTTTGCTTGCATTTAGGGGATAAATTCTAGGGTTTAGGGTATTGCTTGCAGTATCCTAGCACCTAGCGATTTTGCTAGGGTTTTCAACTAAAAAGGCTTTAATATGAAATTCACTCTCCGCCGCAAAGACATCCGAGGCATGTTGCACCTCTGTGCTAAAAAGGATATTCGCTACTATTTGCAAGGCATTAACGTAGCCCGTGACAATCGGGGCACGTATATAGAAGCCACTGACGGGCACGTTTTAGGGCGTTTGTTTGTTGACGGCATCCAGTCAGATACGCCGATTAACGTGATTTTGCCTACCGAACATTTAATTAAACTAAAAGGCACTAAAAGGCAAGGTGAAGATATGTTGCATTTTAGCGTTGACGGGTTAGCAATAGAGTGTATTTGCGACAATCAAACAGTGCGTTTTCAAGCTCATGAGGCACGTTTTCCCGATACTGATAGAGTTATTCCCCTTGTTTTCAAGGATGAAGATATAAAACCCGCCACTTTTAACCCTGACCTTTTAGTTCGTTTCGTTGACTTTTCAGAGGAAATTTGGGGAAAAAGACAAGTCCCTAGCTTGCTTCAAAGGGGGAAAGATAGTTGTTTAGTTAGTTTTCCTATGATGGATGACCACTTCGTAGGCGTAATGATGCCGTTCAAAGAGCAAGCAATGGCTAAAGTTCCCGCATGGTGCTATCGGGCAAAGACTAAACCCGTAGAAGCCGAAATAACCGAAACAGTGGCGGAGTAAGAGTCTAAACCCTTGGGCATTCTGTGCCCTTGGGCTTGCGCTTTTGCAAGGTTTTGAAAGGCTTAAAAATGATAGCAATACACACAAAATATATTTCACCCACCAATGTCAAAGGGTCGCGCATAAAGGCTTATACAGTAGGCTATGGTGACCACAAAGGCTTTCAAGCCACTATCTCATATCCTCATGAATATTCGCATGAAGTCTGCCATTTTCAGGCAGTTAAGGCATTGGTTGAAAAGCACAAATTAGACTGGAATTTAAACAATATGCGCTTTGGCGATAGTGCAGACGGAAAGGGCTATTCTTTTTGTTTTGACAATTCAAAGGTGGGCGCATGAAATACACCATAAAGCATGGCGCAATAGCCGCTTGTCAATACGTCATCTTGCCAAATGGTAAAGAATTGGCTATCTCTGATTCTCCTGAAGAACCAAATCTAAAGCATTTGCCAGTTGAAGTTATAGCCGCAATAAACCGACAATTTGGGATTGTTTTATCCCTACCTTACGCAATGAGGCAAGCATTTATTGATAACTCTATACCATTTGATGTAGAGGTGTTGGAATGACCTACTACGATAAAGAAGTACAAAAATTAGGCGAACGTCAGGCAGATATTCAGCTACGTTCTATCAATGGGCAAACCCGATGGATGACCATATCGCCCGAGCAAGTCCAAGCCATTCTAGAAATACTTAATAAAAATGAGGTGAAAGAATGACCAAAGGCACAAACGCACAAACCAAACCCGAATTTATTGGGCAAATAGTGAAATTCACTTCACCCCATGCAAACGTGTGGCTTTACGATATTTGCAAACAAAACCCTAAATATGGGTCGCTGGAATGGTGGGCTTTAAATGACCCTACTGAAGACCAAAAAACCCAAGCCTTAGAGGTGGCTTTGTGATATATGCCACCATTGCCCTACTTTTAAAAATCATTCTCAGAAAATCAAAGGCTTAAAATGAAAACTTATCAAATATTTAAAAATGTCAGTTATGAGTATTTTGTAGAGGCTGAAAGCCTAGAAGATGCTCAAACAAAAATCATAGAAGAACAACTAGCGGCAGATAGTGAAGAATTAATAGAATGGGTTTTTTGTGATGAGCATGATGGCGTTGATTGGACTTATCAACCAGTGACTCAATCATAAGTTAGTGAGCACTTTTCAATTTCAAGCCCTTCGGGGCTTTTTTCTTGCCTACTGCTACCCTACTATTCCCACGCCATTAAAAGACGCTTCTAGGCACTTTTAAAGCCTTTTTAGCCACTAATCTGCGACTGTGCAAAGCCCAATATATTCTAGATTGTCGTCTGACCTTAAACCAATAGCATGGAAATGCACCGCCCAACGTAGGCAAACCCTGAAACCTTCGCTTAGGTTTCCTTCACCTATTGCCCTTATTGCTTCGTATTCAATGGGGTCAAACTTGATAACGATGCCCTTTTTTTCGTCATTGTCAGACATTGGCTTGCCTCCAGTATTCAGCGATTAGTAAAGCCTCTGCTCTGTTTATGTCCTTTTTGAGCTTTAGTGGCGCTTTGGGGAATAGCTTCCTAGCAAGGGCTAAAGCCTCGTTTTTGTCTGCGGTAAGGTTAAAGTGTTTTTTCCATTTCTGAGGGCTTACCAAGTGGAAAGGGTAGTTAGTCAGTTCGCAAACTGCGCTGATAACCCCGACTGCTCTAGCAAAATTCCATGTTGACGATATACCCTGTTTAGGCATAGCGTGTACCTGTTCCATGCAAATCTGTGCGCCCTCTTTAGGGTCAACAATGGACAGAATGCGACTTTTAAAAACCAAGGCGAGGATATGCTTGTCCTTATGGTCAATCATGAATGATTCAACATAATTCCCATCATGGTCTATTGCCCCAAGTGCGCCATTAACTGAGCCAGCGTCTATGCCTATGTAAATGATAATCATTCTCCTTTGATGTTGTTCATGCGCCAACGCAACTCATTAGCGGCGGGTAACCCACGCTTTTTCTCTATGTCTGATAAGGTCTGCCACCACCATGCGGATGCTTTCATTTTCCCAAGGTCTTTGGTTTTCCTCTTGTGCCTCAAGATCCATTCCTTCGCCTCCATCTGCTTCAATGTCTCCAGTAGCTGTAAGCGCTCTTGTGGTGTCAGCGTAGCTAAGTTGCGAGGTTTCCCTGCATCTGTCCAGTAGTCGATTGGCTTCATCTTTTGTCATGCTACTTTACCCCTTAATGCTTCTTTGATTTTGGCAAGAATCTCAGGGTTTGGCTTGGCATTCTTCATATCTTCGTCAAGTTTTGCAAGGGCAGGGTCACGCTGTGAGCTTGAGGGTACTGTCGTTCTAGCAATGTCAGCCTGTTTAAACACCATCTTTTGATTTCTTACCCAATTACGCCATGTTGCTTGCCAATCCAGCTTTGTAGAGCCTGAACCCGCTTTTGCGCTCCAGTAATCCCTAAACTGCTCTCCCACGCTCCGCAAATCTAAGTCGGGTCTTTCCTGCTTTGCCCAGTCTGCCCATTCTTTTGGTAAAACCCAATCAGCAGAGAGGCGTGAGCCTCTTGTGCGCTCTTTAATTGGTTCTTGGTTAATGGTTATTGGTTTATGGTTAGGTGGAGGTTCGTCTACGCTTGGTTCACGCTTCGTGCGACTTTCTTTACGCTTCGCCTCTCTTTCATCAGCGATTCGTTTGTTTGTTTCTGCGTTCTTGTGATAGTTTAGTAGTTCTTCAAGAACTCTGTCCTGCACATAACAGCCATCCTTATCCAGCTTGAAAAACCTAGACAAAACAAACTTTACCGCCTCTACTTCTGCTTCAGTAGATGCCCAAGTCCATTCAAGTGCCTGTTCTATTGTGGGGAATACTTCTCTGTCATAGCACGAGTCAATAAGAAGCGTATACGCTCCGTGTTGAAGCATGGTTAGCCGACCAGCTTTCTTTGCATAGTCGCCAATATTTCGTTTGTAGTAGTGCATATAAAACCTTACGTTTTCGGTTGCCGTTACTGAAGAAACACTGGCAGGGCGGTAACGAATCGCCTTTTCCCCCGCTAAAGGTAGCCAAGTTTCAAATCATTATACTGTTTTCTTCTGTCTCTCAATTGAGTCGGCTAATAGTTGTCGCAACCATTTAGTTCCTCCCAGTCGTTTGAACTCATTCCACTCGCTTAAAGTGGCTCGTACGGCAATGGTTTTGCCGCTTTTGGTCATTTCAGTTTTGGGTCTTGGCATAGAGGCGTGATTGTGTTGTGTTTAACAAATACCACAATTAGGGTTTGTCCTAGTGTTAAACATTATAATCTGTGTAACACTACGAACTCTACCAACACATTGAAAGGCGTGAACATGGAACTGGATATAGATTTTTGTGACCTTGAAATAGACATCAAGGCTTGGGTCGAGTGGGAATACGACCCCGACTACTCTCCCAACGAGGGAGTCTACGATAAATTCATTTGGGTGGCTTATTTACAGATAGGCAACAACCGCATTGACATTACAGATGAACTCTCTGCCAAGGAGTGCAAACAAATTGAAAAACAGATTGAGGAGTCTATCGATGACAGCTTTTAATAAAGCCGTTTGGGAGTCCTACCAACAACTCAATGATGATGACATTATGGATGCCATACAAGGCTCTGAGGCTATCCCTCTTGCCATCAAATCAGGCGACTGGGACATAGCCTTTCAATTCATCAAAGATCGCATTGACAACAAAATGCAGATCAGGGCTGAGTTTTATCTGACTAACGACCGCACTACTCCATACATTGATGCTGATGATGAAATGCGTACCTTGCGCACCCTTTGGTTAAAAAACGAATATAGGGGAGAGAAAGATGAAACTTAAAAACACCATTGCAACGATCTTAGAGGAAAGCCAAGATGAATATTTTTGCCAGTTTTGCACAAAGCCTAAAGTTGGCTCTCTCCCGATCTGCTCATGTTCAGGGAATTGGTTCAAACTTTCCGACTTTGACTTTGATACCCAATTCGCTATCGCCCAACAAATCTTTAACTCACAGAAAGGTGTACCCGACAAAAAGAGCGACTGACAAGAAATCCGAGTTTGTATATACGAACTCAATGAACACAGATATTTCAAAAACTTTTCAAAAATTTAAACAGGAGTGAATATGAATCAAGAACAGGTGTTGATGTTGCTCAACAAGAACGTAAATGAGCATACCGAGAAGAAAGCCAATCTAACCTATCTATCATGGGCTTGGGCATGGGCTGAAGCACTAAAGGCAGACCCTGCCGCCATATACAAGGTGGATATGTTTGGCGACAAGTGCTACATGGACATAAACGGCACAGCAATGGTGTTCGTCACAGTCACCATGTTTGGCAAACCAATGACTTGCCAACTTCCAGTAATGGACTATCGCAATAAAGCTATCCCTAACCCTGACGCATTTGCAGTCAATACCGCCATCATGCGTTGCATGACTAAGGCTTTGTCATTACATGGTTTGGGTCTGTACATCTATGCTGGAGAAGACTTGCCAGAGGGTGACTCAGGTTCAGATGTAGATGTAGGCATGATGATTGACCACTTGGCGGCTATTGATGCGGCTTCAACTTTAGAGGAACTCAAAAATGTATACGGCACTGCTTACTCTGCTTGCGCTGGTGATAAAAATTGGCAAAAGAAAGTGATTGATGCCAAAGAAAAGCGTAAAGGAGCATTGAAATGAGCGATGTAGAACAAGGCACACCCGAGTGGTTTAAACAGCGTTGCGGTAAAGCTACTGCTTCTCGTATCTCTGACATTGTTGCCAAAACAAAGACAGGTTACAGCACAAGCAGGGCTAACTACATGGCTCAACTGGTAGTAGAGCGTATGACAAACCAAGTGGCAGAGTCATACACCAATGCGGCTATGGAATGGGGTATTGAGCAGGAAATTTATGCTCGTGCGGCGTATGAGGCTAAGACAGGCAATATGGTCGATCAGGTAGGTGCTATTGACCATCCAACTATTCCTATGTCTGCCGCCTCTCCTGATGGCTTGGTGGGTGATGATGGATGCTTAGAGATCAAGTGTCCCAACACAGCAACCCACATTGATACCATTTTGGGAGATGAGCCAGCAAAGAAATATTACGACCAAATGCAATGGCAGATGCGATGTGCAGATAGAAGTTGGTGCGACTTTGTGAGTTTCGACCCACGAATGCCTGAACACCTACAACTGTTCATCAAAAGAATCGAGCGCAATGATCGTTATATTGCAGAACTCGAACAAGAGGTTATCCAGTTTCTTGCGGAAGTGGATGACAAGGTTAAAAAACTCAATGAAATAAAGGTGTAAATATGAGTGATTGGGAAGCAGAGTTTGGGGGAGAAATTTTACTCGAACAATTTAATAAACCAAAGGGAATGAAAATGGAACAGCGTGATAACTCAGGTGTACTTTTTAAGAACGACAAAAAAGAGACAGGCAACCAGCCAGACTATAAAGGCAACATCACAGTCGATGGTCAGTCCTACTGGCTCTCAGCTTGGATTAAAGAGGGTAAATCAGGAAAATTCATGGGTCTTGCAGTAAGCCCTAAAGAAGAAGCCAATACTTCATCACCAAAGAAAAAGCCTTCCATCCTAGACATGGACGAAGATTTGCCTTTTTAGAGTAACCACGGCGGGGAAAGCATAAGTGAGTACCCACTAACTTTTTAATTGATAGGAGTTGACATGACAAAACTAGACGATATTCATTTTGGTGGCGGTGTAAAGAAGTTCTTTGACTTGCCAATCTTCAACAGGGTTAGGACTTCCGACCCAATCACCAGCTATGAAGCCGCTGATGCCGCTAAAGACTTGGCATCCAAGCATTTCAGCATCATTGTGGACTGTTTAAAGGCTCATGGTGCGCTTGGTAAGGATGGCATAGCCACACATAGCGGGTTAGATAGAAATCAAGTCTCACGCCGTTTAAACGAGTTGGAGAAGATGAACCTGATTCAGTTGACAGGCAAAACTGTAAAGTCTTCATCGGGGCGCAATGAGCGTGAATGGAGGGCAGTCTAATGTGGGATGTACTCGTGACTTTTATGTTGATGCTGTTTGGTGCATTTGTCGTGATTGCTTTTGGTGCAATCCTTATTGGTGCGCTTTATTTCCTACAAAAAGAGGCTGACAATGACTGAAGAAGATGAGGCATTCAACGACATTGAGAGACAAGCCAAGCAACGCCAACTGGCTGTAAAGGCAACCTTTCTAAGACCCAAGTCTGCACAAGAGTTCTATGACGAACTACGCAATGGTGTTATTGATGAAGTTGTTAGAGAGGTTAGGAGATTAACTTCCTTTGGAAAAGACACGATTGATGGTTTGGCAATCTACATTGAAGGAATGAAGAAATGAATCCAAGAGTAGCAGATGCGGCATCTAAGGTTGGCTTTGATGCGGCTAAATACACATGGTTTGACTTTTATGATGTGCCAGACACCATTGAGGAAGAATTAAAAAATGTTGCTCACGAAAGTGGCTGGAACGATAAAGCACTTGCGCTTGATGAATTTTATACACCTTCCGAAAATATGGCTGTGTTGCATCCTAGTATTAATAATGCAATATTTACCTATGACAAATCAATAACTATTGGTAGATATACAGGTGCGGCAGTGATGATGTGGTCTTGTGATGCAGATGAAATTCCATTAGCTGTATTAACTGCAAATCCAGTTTTTGTGGTTGAAAACACACCTTTACTAAAAACAAATATTTTTATGAAAAAGCATTTTCTAAAATCTTTTGTAGATAAAGGAGACACACAAGAATATGCCATGCAACAAATTACAAATCTTTGTATTAGTGCAGTTAACTTTGCTTGTTTAATAAATTTACGGGCGCATAAAACAGATGAAATACTTTTAGCCCACAACGCAAAAGGGCTTGATTTCATTAACCGAAAGCGTAAAGCCAAACATCAGCCATTACTGTATTCGTGGAAGACCATTGAACTTAAACCTAGCGCACAAGTAAAGCAAGAACACAAGGGTGGTACTCATGCAAGTCCAGCAAGACACAAACGCAGAGCGCATCTTAGAAAGAAACGAGATGGAGGTTTTACTTGGATACCTGAGATGTGGGTTGGAAGCATAGAAAACGGCTTAATCGTGCATGACTATGTAGCAGACAAAGAATTAACCAAAGAGGTAAGTCAATGAGTAAAGAAACACTTAACAATCAAACAAACAATTTAAATCTTACTGAAAAAGAAAAATTTGATGTAGACCATGCACTAGACATTATGGGTAAGGTTTCTAAAGCAGAACTTGAGTTTGCTGGCATTGTTATTCAACAATTAAAAGTAAAAACTATCCATGCCACTATGGGACACAAGTGGGAGATGAAATATCCTAGTCTTGATGAAGTCAAAAAGTTTCATGCACTTGACCAAATATTTGAGATTACAAAACATTGAAGGAATGAAGAAATGACACAAAATAAAAGCCAAGAGCCTGTGGCGTTGCCTTGTTGCGGTTACACGGATGCAAGTGCAGTTAAGTGGAATCCCCTTAACGGCGTTGTGCAATGCCACAACTGTGGGCAGAACTACACCCACCCACCACAGCGCACAGAGCAAAACTTCTGTTCACGATGCGGCAAACGCACAGCAGACTTGACACACATTCACACTTGCACACCACCACAGGATTAACGAATGAGCAAAGCACAACAAGTTTTTGAGGCAATGATGCGTTCAAAAAATCACACAGACTTCAGCAGTACAAAAGGCAGATACAACGTGCCAGCTTTGCAAACCCGATGGAACTACTTTTTAATGGGATGGGAAATGAGAGGTGTGTTATGACTTTCAGGCAGTCAACAATCAAGTATGTCAAAGACATCTTGAGAGCAAGAACTATTTATGAGGTAATTGCCAAAGAATTACAAGATGCTCATTTACGCAAGCTAGAAGCTGAGACTGCCGCTGAGTATGCCCACGCCGCCATGCAATACAACGAGGACAGGATTGCTAGACTGCAAAAACGACTGTTAGAACACACTCAAGAGGGTGATTACGCATGAACAAGCCTAAGAATGACTTTGATTGGCGAGGACAACCTAGTATCTGGACAACAGATAAGAAACTCAAGCAAATAACAGCGGGTCATATCCTTGGTAAAAACGCAAGAGAACGCATTGCCATGACAGAAAAGAAAGAGTTCCTGATCTATTCAAGGGCTAAATTAAAGAATGATTCGTAAGATAAGAACCTTCTACGGCAGACGCAATGGTCAACATGGAAACAAAGTTACCACCATTGACCGAGGTGAAGCATGGCTATGTGAGAAGTGCGGGGAGGTGATGTTCTTTGAACACCTTGTCCCCAAACACTTCTGCAAGCGTCAGATTAAGCCTGTAATCCTTGGAGATACTGGGTCTTCCCTGCCACCTTAACGGCAGTCAATTCCTGCTTCTTGAGGTTATTAGGGTCATACGACACATGAACCCAACCAGAATCAGGCACACCCTGTGTGTAGAATTCCAAGATTAGTTGTGTATAGTCCAAGTTGTCCATAATCCATTGGGCTAGATCAGCATTGGCAATACCAGCAATCTCAATGTCTGCCGCCATACCTTTACAGTGGTCGGAAGTCTTAGAACCACCAACAGCGGCATTGGACTCAGGGCTACGATAGGCAGAATTCACAGTCACAGACTTACCAAAATGCTCACGAACAGGCTGAAGCACCTTGTCGCACAAAGTCTTGAGATTGTCAATGGCTTCTTCATCAGGTGTGTTGTCGATGCCAAGACGGGTAGCGGTGTCAGATTTTGTTAGTTCTTTCAAAGAAAAATTGGCAGATAAGTTCATTTATTTAACCTTTCGTTGTAAAAATTGATGGATTATGGGTGGAAGCTGTCACAAATCAGAGATAGGATTTTACTTGGCAATAGTGCCATAACCAAGGGGAATATCATGTACAAGATTGAGATTAACATTGCAGAGTGGGAATTTGGAGATGACTCAGTGACTATTGAGACAGATGATTTTGACAAGATTGCAATCATCCAAGAATTCATCGAATTCCAGCAATTGCATGGCTGGTGCGTTGACTATGACGTTACCGAAGAGTTTGCTTATAACCAGTGCGAAGAAGACGAAATCGTTGAAGACGAAGTATCCGAAGAATACGAAATCGGAGAGATCGTAGAAGACGAAGACGGCTTAGTCTGGGTTCGTGTGTCATAATTCAGGTGCAGTTGTTACTTGCAGGGGGGTCTTAGGACTCCCCTTTTTTTTGTATGCTTAAACGCATTGGTTTCGATTTGTTATTCAATATCGTGATCTGCCTCGATGTCCCTAGCTAACTGTCGCCAATCAAGACTGCGGCGGTAAAGCGTATATATACGCTCTTCAGTTAAGGGTTCAGATCGGCGGTTTAATCTATCATTTGCTTGCGCCAAAGCAAGTTGCGTTTCATGCAATATGTTATGCAGTTCTTTGATTTCTGATCTGAGATAAGCTACAAGGTCATACGTCATATACCTTACCCCTAAACTCAACTTGACCTTCAGCCCATTTATGGACTAACTCAGGCCAAAGCAATTTCCCATTATGAAATGTCAGTACAGCAAACCCTGACCTCCAGTTAGTAGGAGAGTCTTCAAGATAGTTTACAAACTGCGCCCCATCAATATCTGCCAATGTGCCAGTATCCACGCCAAACCTGTTTCCTTGGTAGTCAGCATACGGGGTCACTTTAAGGCTGTGTAGATGCCCTGTAACGATGCTTACGCCAGCATTGACTGTATTATTGTGTGTAGCGTGTACACCGCCCTTCCAGCGATGTTTAACCACTACCTCCTCAGTAGGCCAGCAAGACCAGCAAGGATGCCATGCAGGGAAATGGTCTTTCAGGGAAAAGCCCTTAACTTGCTCATACTGTGGAGCATTGGCGGCTAGGCGGTTCTCAAACCTAGCATCATGGTTGCCAAGTGTCCACACTAGGTTTACATTGTGTCTTGCTTTCTTGGCGGCTTCCTCTATCTCGCCCATTGCCAGTTCACAGGCTTTCAACTCTTGTATCACCGATGGCGTTGAATCCCATCCAATGCGAGGATAGCGAGAGATACTAGCGCCATCAAATATATCTCCATTGGCAATCACAGCCTTGGGCTGAAACTCTTTAATAGCCCAAAGAAGACCCTTATACGCTGTTGTATGGATTGAAGGCCAGAAGTGAGCATCACTGAACACCAAAACAATGCCATTTTCAATCCCCAATTGTTTGCGAACTGAATTTTCTTTAATGGTTTGATGCTTACTGTTCTTTGACTTTAGCGGCTCGCCGTATCTAGCCTCTAGGTTGTTTTTACGCCTAATGATATTACGCATATCCATGCCAACAGCTTTGGCAAAGGCACTGGCAGATTCATAAGTTTTCCAAAGTTCAATAAACTCTTGATCGCTGTAAACAGTTTTACCCATGACAACTCCAGTAAAGTTGTCTGAAATTAAACTAAATCAATGACAACAGCGTGAATCTTAACGTGATTTGTTCAAAGTTTGATAAACAGTGTTGTACGCATCAATACACGCATTCAGTTGTCTGATGGCTTTGTCTCCATCGTCTGTGATGGCGACAAGAGATTTAGCAGTCTCTCGGTCAAGTTCGGCTGTTGCTTGAACGCTATCTCTGGGGGCAACGGGGGCATCTGGGGCGGTGTGTACGGGGCAGACTGGGGCTTGGACAGGAATCCGCAACTTGAGAGTACCAGCACTAATAGCGGCATCACGTTTCGCAATCTGAATCTTGGCATTGTTTTCTACCTTCAATAATTGTGTTGTTTGAGTGTTAACAGCCTTTACAAGGGCTTGTTCTTTTGCCCTAGCTTCAGCATTTAAAGAGGCTATTTCAGCCTGTTGACGAGCATTTTCATCCTCGCCACCCTTGTAATAACCGCTACCAAAAGCGCCTAAAACAGTCATCAGGATGCCAAACAGCACCCAAGGATTAAAGAGGCTCATGGCTTTGGGGGTTCATCGTTGTCAATGGCTTCAGCCTTGGCACTCGCATTAGCGATCGCCTTAACACCAGACCTACCAGCTACACCACCCAAAACACCAGTAATGAACACCATTATGGTGCTGATCTGCTGTGTATACACCTTGTCAATCGCCGCCATACTGCCGTTCATTGGCTGTTGAACAAACGAAACAGAGTACAAAAACATACCCATAGAAGCAAGCAGAATGGTCACCAAGACCACGATAACAAATGCCCATACTCTGACTTCAATCTCATCAGCACTTAGGCGGCTGTTAGGTTTATATCCAATGGTAGGCATCATTTCTTCTCCTGTTCGGGTTTAACTAACATCTCAGGGCAAGTACCAGAAGCGGTACAAATAGGGGGCTTGCATTCAGCATTAGACCAATTCAATGGGTCTTGGCACTTGTAGCGGTAGCGGTCATCACAACCCATTAGCAGAACCAATAGGATAGATAAGCCCCAAATACAGTAAATGTTCATTCCTGCTTCTCCCTTTCAACTTGTTTAATCAGCTTTTGCACTTTTTCTTGCTGTTGTTTGGCTTCATGCTTGGCTTGAAGTACATCCATGTACATCATGCCCAAAATTGGTAGCAACAATATGACAAGTACACAAGCGGCAATCCATCCCACTACGCTCTCCCAATCTTGCTTACCAGACCTATTAGCATCCATAGGTATAGGAGGAACAGGAAAGCTACCAACAGGTATGCTTGTTTTTCTGCTAGGAGGCGCTCCCTTTCCTTTCGTAGCCATGACTCTGCATCTCTTTTCTTTCTAGCCTTCTCTTGCTCTCCAGCAATAATGTCTCTCATGCTGAACACCTCAGAATACAAAGCACCCATCTCAGGGGGCGATTGATAGACCATGCACTCTCGTATCTGAACTACCAACCTCTCCATCTCTTGTTGCGCCAAAACCCTGTTTAGGGCTTCTTCCATCAAGTTCACATCATCAGAGAAAACTACAGTCCTTGCCTTCTCCTCTGACTCCCTGATGTGCGCTTCTAACTGCTCCTGTAGCTTGAAGAACTCAGTCAGGTTCTTAACGATGTCAGCTTTGACTTGAGTTTCTTCAACAGCAACGTAGTCTGACTTTTTAGCCTTTGCCACAGACTTTGTAGCTTCAGGCTTGGGACTACCGCCAAATAGTTTACGCAATGAACCCCAAAATCCTTTGACTTCCTTACCAATGGCGACAACTTCATTAGCAGTGTTCCTGATTTCGACAAAAGACTCTTTAGCTTGCTTATAGAGTTCACAGCCAGCTTGGATGTTTTTGACCAAGCCAGCCGCAAGAAGACAAATAGAGATTGGGTCAATTTTGTGTCCTTATTGATTCAGCAGTCCAATAGACGATAAAACTCCACGCAATGAATAGTCAGGAGGAGGAGGCTTAATATTTCCAGACAACAACCCGCTTTGAACCTTTTGTGCGGCTCTTGCTCTTAAAAAATTCTGCATTTGCTCTGAACCCATTCCAGCCAATACCAAAGGAACACCATATTCTGGCTTTACAGCAGATCCTGCAACTGCGCCATAACCTAAAACATTTCGTCTTGTTGGGTCAAACTTAGCTATGAATGACAATATCGGGTCAAGAGAGCCGCCTTTAGCAACTGATTTAATTGCATTTTGCTCATCAGCTGTAAAGACAGATAGTTTATTTTTATTAGCGGCAAGGTTGATAAATCCTTGACGAATCAACTCACCTTCAGAGGCATTTGGATTTGCCGCACGAGCATCTGCCACATCTAAAATGTTTTGCAATGTAGTCGCTCTACTAAGATTGCGCCAATCTTTTCTAGCTCCCATAATTGTTTTTACAGCCTCGTCAATTCCACCAGCACCAGCAGATACATCAGAAGGCGAAAGTTTTGCAACATAGTCATCAATGGTTGATGTCATTTCGCCAGCTAATCTACGAATGTTTTGATCTGGACTTACTCTTAGATCATTTGCAAGTTGACGCATTTGGTCAATATTGCCAAAAGACACATTGCCACGCCCAATAATTGTCTGATATCTATTTAAAACTGTTTGAATTTCAGGAGCATTTTCAGGCAAATATCTTCCAGCACTTAACCTATTGTTAATCTGACTTAATAGAGTATTAGCACCTTGCTGATTTAGTTCAATGCCAAGATTATCAACATTTGTATATGCTCTAGTAGCACGTTGTTGCACATCTTGCATAGTAACAATAGGATTTTTTTCAGCAGTTATCTTTGCAGAAGTTTTTCCAGTCGCACCACCAACAAGAGCCGCAAGACTAAGTCCAGCAATAGTTGCCGCTACATCACTATTTGTGATCTCTTTAACTGTTTCAATAGTCGGTTGAGCGACCAATCCAGCCGTTCCAGCCGCAGGAATCTGTTGTACTAGATTCTTCATCATTCCCGCCGCAGGAATAGCTGGAACAGAAGCCATTGATTGAGTACCAGCTTGGACAGCTCTCTCTAACCCAGTTTCAGGCTCTGGAAGACCAAGTCCCGTAAAACCTTTTTGTTGCTCTTGAGATGAATATCCCATTCTTTTTTCAGAGCCAGCTAAATTTGCACCTACGTTATATGCGCCACTAATAAAATCCATAGCCGCATTTACTGGATATGACAGACCAGTAAGTCCTGCTCTAGTAGTCAAACCAATTTGACGACCTAATGAATCAACAAATCCTCGCTCTTGTTGAACAGGTTGTGTTTCAGCTTCAGGCTGTACCTGAGGCACAGGCTCTGCCTCGCCCAAACTTGCTTTAATCTTTGCTAAAGCGGCTTCATTGGTCAACCCATCAGGCAATTCATACGATGTACCCTTGTATTCATAAACAGTACCCATGATGCTTTCCTTTAATCTAACTTGATTGGATTTTGCGCTGTGCCAGAAGTAGAACCATAATACAGTTCAACACCTTGAGATTTTCTTCTGCTATCAATTCGTTTTTTGGTAGCTTCTTCAGCTTTTTTAGTCGATTTGTAAAAACTATTTAAAGCTTCTAAAGATGTTTTTGTATCATTATTAGCAAATGCCGCTGTAAGTTCATTGGCAAATCGCAAAACGTCTTTGTCTGTTTGCACACCTTTAGCCGCATCTGTTTTTAAGTTAGTTGCCTCTTGTACAGCACGTTGTAATGCCGCATAAGCACGACTTTCAGGTGTTGAATTACTAGCCGCATTTTGCGCCAAATATTTCGCATTATTTATTAGTCCTAATTCCAAAGGTGGTTTTTTGGTTTTAGGGTCTATTGTTAATGAGTTAATAGCTGGTAACAAAGAC
>Ga0247722_10001111_pt1 | contig 15235 bp, 14 predicted proteins | sample MSEWelMarce3H_FC_FD_189094 | JGI IMG/M metagenome (GOLD analysis project Ga0247722, IMG submission 189094) | Subsurface sediment microbial communities from gas well in West Virginia, United States - MSEEL Well Study Marcellus 3H_FC | ecosystem: Environmental > Terrestrial > Deep subsurface >... | reverse complement strand
ATTAGAATATAAATAAAGATTCATTTGACTCTGTTGATTCTTTTACTTTTTTAGGTTTATCAATATTAATTATTTTGTATTCACATTCTTTATAAAACTTTTGACGAATATACCATCTGTTTAATAATATTGTATGACTATCAATAAAGTCGCATATACAAGGAGCTACTTTCCTTTCATCGATTCGTTGTCTAAAAATTCTACCAGAGGATTGTTCTACTTTTTTTCTAGGTGTAGCAAGTATAACAGTATTTAATTTTTTTACATTAAACCCTTCTGCTGCCATTTGATATGTGGCCAATAATATCTGACATTTATCTGCATTTTCATCTAATTGCGATTGTTTCATTCCTCCAATATAAAATCCGTGAACATATTTTATTTCTTTATCAAACCATTCTAACTGTGAAATTCTGTCACTTAATATAAGAATAAATCGACTAGGATCTTTTGCATATTCTTCTATTATTTCCATAATCTTTTTATTTCGTGGTTCAAAATCTGCAATTTGATTTAATAACTTTGCGCAAACTGTATCACCTTTCCAATCGACTGGAACTTCTTTGTAAACAGGGTCTTCTGAATGAAACCATACTGCTTTTACGATCGCTTCTTTATCAGGAGATCTTTTCATTTGTTTGATAATATAATCACCTAAATAGTATTCAAATATACATCCTAATCCATCATCTCGATCTGGAGTAGCCGATAGTCCTAACATGTATTTTGTTTGCACTTTCATAAGTGCTTTACTGAAATAAGATGCTCCTAAATGATGACATTCATCGAAAATGGTAAATCCATATTGATCAAAGAATCCTTCTGGAAATTCACGCCGACAAATTGTCTGAATCATACAAATTGTTACATCATAATCTATTATATGGCTCTTTGGAGTTGTATTAATTCCAGCATCATTTAGTCGTTTAATTAATTCTTCTTTATTTCCACTTATTTTTAATTTAGATTCTCTACATAATTGTTTTAGATCATCTAAAGTATAGTTTTTTTCAAATATAGTATCTGATCCAATTTGACAAGTAGAACCCTGTAAAATTCCAACTCTTGCCCCAGATACAAAATTCTCAATTTCTGATTTCCACTGATTCATTAAGAACTCTTTATCAACAATAATTAAGAATCTACGTTTCAACCTAACTGCAATATAAATAGACATGCAACTTTTACCGAGGCCGCATGGAACGCAAATTAATCCATTACCTTTATTCATAAATGTATTAATAATTTCATTTTGAAAATCATGAGGTTTCCCTTTAAATGTTACGTCAATCGGCAAACCTTCTGATACAATATCAACTTCCGGTTCCCCGTAATTTTTTATTCCCCAGTATCGCGGCACATAAAATCGTGTTTGTGATTCATAATAAATTGGAAATGGCGGATTCTTTTGATATTTATCATTGGAAGACATTGTTAACTCGGAACGTAATTTTTGAATCTGAATTTGACTTAAGAATGATTTTTTAATAGCATAACCTTTTGCAGTTACAACTCTGTCTTTATCTTGAACGGACATGCTTATATAATATATTATAATTCTTAAGTCAAATTTTAATTTTTCAATCAATATACAGAGGAAATGTATCGAACTGAATTAGTATACTTTGTCATTTTTACAGTGATTATACTATTTTCACAATTTTTACCAACATGGTTATTATTATCTTTGGATAATTTTATTGTACGAATTTTAATTGTAATGCTACTACTTTATCTAATTAACGTTGGTCCTACGGCAGGAATTATGGGATTCGTCGCTATTTCATCCATATATCTTGAACGTAATCGTCGTAAAGTTATAGTGGCAGCACAAAAAATAGATGCCATGGATTTTCCTAAACATGCCACCATCAAAGATGCTTTTAAACCTCAGACGACTGTGCATGTAAATGAATTTGACAAACCAAATGAAAAAGAAACGGCATATATGCCACATAAAGCTTCAGATGAATTCGAACCAGTTTCGTATACAATTAATGAAAAAACGGCATTAAAGTCCATGTATCCTTTAAAGAATCCTGATGAATTATATGAAAAACTTGGGTTTGGTCATATTAATTTGTAACATCCATCTTAGATCCAAAATAATACTCTTTTGCTACTTCTGCTATTTGTAGACTTTTATTTATATCTATTGAACGACCACTTGTTCGCCAATCTGGCATAATAACATTTAAAAATTGTATAATTGATGCGCGGGTATATGCAGTTCTTATCATTTTATTAGAATCTGTAAATTGTATTTGAATTAATGCTGGATATCCTGCATATGGTGTAATAATTTGTTTTGTACAATTTTCACCAAAACATTCTGCTTCGTCTAACAATTTTATATTATAACAACTATCCTTTGAACTATTATTTAATGCTCCTTTATATATTTTACATTTTGGCTGTTGGGGTGTAGCTGGACCTGTATATTTATTATTTAATCGGCCTTTAGTACAACCTTTTATCGCATTATCTTGAAAATACGATGGCATAGAAGTTGGGCATTGTTTGCTTTCTTCTGTATAATATCCTAAAATAGCATCTATGCAATTTGGAACATCTCTTGTACCTGGTCCATTTAATACACATTGTGAAGTACTAATGCATTTATTTGCAATTACACTCGCATCTGGATTATCAATTGTTCCACTATAACATATCATATCGCCATTATCTTTATACATTAAATTATAACCACCTGGACATGATGTTAAATAATCTTCAAACTTTTCCGTACTATCCGTTTTTAAAATTGCAGTTTTTAAAATTACACAAATAACAATTATACTACATATCAAAATAATTAGTTCAATCATTTTCCTATTTAGAAGTTATAATTTTACAATTTTAAAAACACCTACTGCAAGAACTATCAATATTCCAATCATTAGAATAGTAGCAACTGCCTCTTCAGTGCCATCTGTATTTCCACCATTCGATGAATACATATTTTCATTTTTTAATAATTCATCCTTTTCTTCTTGCATAATTTCTTCCAGTGTTTTATTTCCAGGTATCACATATGCACCTGATAGGTCTTTTAATTGATTAAAAGGTACACATTTATATTGGCTTGTTTGATAATATGGGCATTTATTATTTACTGTTTTCGTAAATGAAGTGCGTGGTGGTAATGTAAAATATTCGAATCGTTGCTTAAACTTTTCATCACATACAGGTATAGTGGATGAACTTATAAAACCATCTTCTGATTCCAATGTGACTGTTTTGACACCCGCATCTATTGTAAATTTTTGTACAGTTGGACTGGGTAAACTATCATTATCTGCTTTTCTAACATCCGGAGGGACCATATATGGTGTCAATGACCCATTAAATTGTAATAATAACTGCTGAAAAGATCTATTTGTCAATTCAATTCCCGTTGGAAAAACAACCACATATAAACTTTTAGAACTAATACCAGTTGTATCAACTATTTCAAAGCATGTTTTATATGCAATGGATGTTTGTGATGTATCTGCATCCGATGAATAAAATATAGATTCTAAACTTGCTACTTTTAGTTCATCCGTTGCTGATTTCGATTCACAAGAATCGGTTGAACTATTTGACACATTATGATTCACTGTGCCTGAAATTGAATTCTTCGAATTTGTTATTGTTGTAGGATTTGTATCAAATAATATACATTTATTGGTATTTCTATTATATGTATATGCAACTATTTTAGGATCATTGCATGCGGCAATAATACAGTTTGTAACACTATTTGTATTAAAAGATCTATCCCCTTGTTGATTGTATTCTTTTTCATTTGTAAATGTATATTTACAATTGGGTGTATTTGTACTAATTAATTGTTTTATATAGTCTGCATGTCTTGAAATACCAGAATTATAAATAGGCAGGCATAGTAAAATACCAGGTGTTTCAGTTGTATTTGTAGATTTAAATGTAATAATCAATTCTGCGGCTGCTTCATAATTCATTCCTGGGAGTACATAACCCTTATTCATTACCTTACATATTTGAACATCTACTAAAGTATATTTAACACCTTGGTATGTACACGTATTATTTGATGCACCTGCGGTTTTTTCATCTATTATGTTTTTATACATTGTTGGAACAATGGCTCTTTTTGTAAATGCAATGCTAAGAGGATAATTCTTAACAGTTATCGATTTTATATCATCATTTGTTATTGGTCCTGTTAATTCAATAAAGCCATTATTTGCATCTAATGGGCACCACATCCTATATTAATTTAATATGTTATGTTTAAGTTTAATCCGTTTATAAATTCCGTATATAAATTCCGGACAATTAATAGCCTGGCAATAAACTTATATAGTTTTGTGTTATATACTTTGCATTATATCCCATTTTGTGAAGCATATGCGCTGTATTTTTAGCACGATTATCACCCGAATATACTAAAATTCGTGTATTTTTATTTATAGTAGGCACATCACTTAATAGTAGTGAATTTGGATAATAACCTAATTGTTCTCTCTCATTTTGAGTACGTGCATCAATAATTAGACCAAATCGTCTTGAACGTGCTTCTTTTACACTTATTTCAAGAGATTGTTCATGTGTTTTAGGTTTATTCATATATAATAAATATGCAATCACACCGACAATTAATAGCGTTAATATAATTCTCATTTCTAAATGAATCCAGGAATATATTTAGGTCCATTATAATTATATATCGTTGTCTTACCGAATTTATTCATAACATGCGCTTCATCACCTGACATTATCTCTTTGCATCCTATATCATCCATGCAATCACGTTTCTGAAAACGAATTGGAATCGGAACTGGATTATATGTATCCGTTCTTGTATAATAATTCCATCTATCATTATTGATTCTACGACCATATAGTGGCAATGTTTTATCGTCTATATTTATAATTCCGATTGATTGGAATGATTCAGGAATACCACGTGTCGGAATGTTAATTGGAATTGGTTGGAATACTCTGAGTGGTTCTGGAGCCATACTATATCGCGAATCACCTGAATAAACCTGTTGGATTTGCTGCTGCTTCAACTTCTTTGGTTTCTTCGGTGTCTTTGGTTTTTTCGGTTTCTTGTATTTAACTTTTATATAAAATGCTAAAAGAATACATAATACAATTACAAATGCTAATGTAGTTGACATGCATAATACACCGCGAGGACATTTTCCACGAGCCATCTAATTATGGAGCCCCAAAAATTGGATTTCTATATCAAAAAAAACAATTTTATGATATAGAAGATTTAAAATGTTTATACCATAATATTAAGCCATGATCCAACTACCAGTGATAATAAGGACGAATATCCAATTTGTGCAGTACAATTATTAATATTTTCTATCAATTGATATGAACATAATCCAATAATTGTTAAACTTACTGCGAATTTTCCGAAAAACTTTGTAGACGCAGGATGTAAGTTAAAACAGCAACTTCTCCATGCACGATCCTCTTTTTCAAGTTCTAATTGTATATCTTCAACATGATGTTGATGTTCTATATCTAACTTTACAAGCTCAGGTGTATCTACTTTTTTTTCATATTTTGGTATCACTTTTGGAATTGATCCAACTTTTATTGAATTCATCTACTATATAATTAAAGTTTTAATCCGTTATTTCCAAACATTCCTGAAAATGTATTCAGTAATTCTTTTCCATCTGCCAATACTGGACGCATTTGATTGAGCATTTTCATTAAATCTTTTTGAGTTTCAAGCAATTGTTTTGTATCCGTCGACATTGCATTGATTTGTTCAGGTTTAAAAGATCCCATTGCTTTTAACAGTGTAGAACCAGCATCTAACATGGGGCCGTCCTTGTGTTCTGATGGCATTTTACCGAGTTTAAAAAGATGATTTGTAGCCGATTTGAATTCGTCTTCCACTATTCCATTTTCTGACATTTTTTCATTCTTAAATCCTTGTACTTTATCGGGTTCATCTGGCGTATCCGTAGTGGTTGCAACTTTCACTTCATTCTTTACTGTGTCCTTTGGGTTTGGTGTATCTGGATTACTTGTAGAACTATGACCATCTAATGTTTCTTTTTTATCATTTGCAGGAGCAAACCCTTCTATAAATGATTCGTACACGCCTGTAACATCTTTAAACTTTTCTTCCTGTGGTTGTTTTGGTAGTTGTTTTACTTGTGTTGGTACAAAGTTTTCCATTCGTCTAAAGTAATTTTTTAGGTAATATACGTAAAAAATAGCACATAATACAGATATTGCAATTGCTATTTCAAATTGATCCAATACTCCTAGAAGAATTAATGTTACAGATGCATATAATAATATTCCAGTAAGTCCTGTATACATTAACATATACAAAGCAGTAACGATTAATATACAAAATGTAACTGTATAAGTGACTTTGTTAAACATCATTTTCTCTAAAGCTTATAAGGAAATTATACCATTAACGGAACAAGTATTTTTTGAATAAACCAAAACAGAAATCCTCCAAATAGTGATTTTACAATTAAACCTGCCGTAGTTAAATCACCTCCAATTCGTAAAAGATATGGTATGTAATGCCCAATAAGCACATTTATAATAGGTAAACTTATAATGAATACAATGATAGCTACAAGTAAAGGCTGTTTGATCTGAGAAATTATATTAGAATACATATTACTCTTTGTTTCTATTAATGTAGGTTGTTGTACAGGTTGTTGAACGCTTGCATAAGACATTTGCGGAGAATACATCATATTTGCAAAATCAGAGGGACTTGGGTAATTTTTCCCAATCATATGTGCTGTAGCAGTACCAGGATCAATTGACGGATATGTCGAATTAGGATTCGGAGAGTTAATAATACGACCATTACCGGATGGTGTCATAACTGGATTTGATTGACTTGGTATGTTCATATCTGCTAGTATTTTGTTAACAAGATCGTCATCTTTGTTAAAGACCGGAGTTTTACCATCTAAGTCAGTAAGTAACGTGCCAGCAGATGCCATTCTTTTAAAAAAGTAAGAATTCGTTTGTCCTAAACTATTCACATTATTGGAGAATAGCGTGTGTTAAAATTCTCTTTATATTCTTTAAATGATTCTACAGTCCCCGACGAGGGACACGTTACAATTTCTGTTTTAAATTCATGACATTTTCCACCGATTCGATATACATACTTGTCGAAATCACTTTCTGTTGGAGGTTTTATTACGTTACAATCTGCACCTGAACATATTGGTCTAAATATAGCAATAATACCGATACCGAGCATTAAACTGAAAAATACATTGAATCGTTGATCATTTATAAATTTTATTATACCCATCTGATTATCCCTAATTATATTTTCTAATCTAAATATAAATATGATAAAGCATATCAAACTTGTTCCATTTATTATTGGTATTGTTATTGGAATTGTTGCGATTATGTTTATTAATCCTGAAAAGACTATTATTTTTAAATATCCTACACCTGACAATTGTGGAAAAGTTGTATACAAAGATAAAAATGGAGTTTGTTACACATATTCCACAAAGGAGGTTGATTGTGACAAAAATGAATCTAAACTAAAAGATTTCCCTTTGAATAAGTAATTTATAGTTGAAGTTGCATCTGTGGTTGTAGTGCCTGATTTATTACAGGTCTCTTTCTAATAACTCTTTGTGCTGGTACTACTGGTGCAATAGGTGCTGGTGCAATAGGTGCTTGTGCAATAGGTGCTGGTGCATTTACAATAGGTGCAATAGGTGCTGGTGCAATAGGTGCTGGTGCATTTACAATAGGTGCAATAGGTGCTGGTGCATTTACAATAGGTGCAATAGGTGCTGGTGCATTTACAATAGGTGCAATAGGTGCAATAGGTGCTGGTGCAATAGGTGCTGGTATATTTATAATAGGTGCAATAGGTGCTTGTGCAATAGGTGCTGGTGCATTTACTACAGGTCTCTTTCTAATAACTCGAGGTGCTTTTACTGGTACTTGTGCTACTTGTGCTACTTGTGCAACTGGTTCTGCGACTTCTTGTAGTGGTGCGATTGCTTCTACTTGTGCTACTTGTGCAACTGGTTCTGCGACTTCTTGTAGTGGTGCTATTGCTTCTACTGGTGCTACAACTGGTGCTACAACTGGTGCTACAACTGGTCTTTTCCTAACCGGTTTTATGATAGGCTTTGCAATAGATCGCTCTGTTCGAATTTGATCACGTATACTCATAAGTGCTTTTCCCAATTGATTTTGACCTGTCCAATTTACAGGATTATTCGCTTTAATATTATCAAATGATATCCCAATTCCCATTAGGTTATCATTTACGATACATGCACCTAATTTTGCAGTTTTAGTTTCAAGTAGTTTTAGCGCTAATTCTGGATATTTATTGAATTTCTCATAATTTATAGGTCTGATATTATCATTTATCGTTTTATACCATAATTCTTCATTTTGTTCTCTATTTGGTATTTTTTCGAGTGAATAATTAAAGTCAGACACCATAATTTTTTCTAGATTTTCTTGATCATTTAATGCTTTTGCAATTTCAGCATATAATGCCTGGTGTGCCGAATGATACATCGTGCCATTATATTCTAACTCAATTGCCCACTCCAATGATAAATAGCTATAATCATTCGTATCAGAAAACAATATAACAGGTTCAGTATTCATTTCTTTTATTTCAGCCAAACTTATAAGTGGTTTGTCTGGCAATTTACTTGTACGGGCATATTGATTTTGTAATGTAAATGGAAATTGCTGAAGAAAATGAAAACTATATGGGTACTTTCGTTTTTCATTTAGTTGTGTAAAATCCATATCACATATAGAAATTCCTTTATCGTCATATACGTATCGCAACGGAAAACGTGTGGATTGTAATAATATATCTTTTTCCGATATTTTTTTATTTACTGCCAATATTTCATAATCCGTTGCGTCTACATTAGAAAGTAATGAACGAAGCTCTCTTTTTGCATCTTCGAATTCTTTATGTAAAGTAACAATATCTTCAATTCGCTTTTGCTCCATTTCATTTAATTCTTCAAATGTTGGTCGTCTGTATGTAGGAAGTGGTATTGTTTTTATAACATTCCCAGCTTTATCTAATTCAATTAAATCACCATTATCATTATAGTCACATAATTTTGGGGTTTTAGCCATTTTTTTATAAAAACGTGTTAGTTCATTTATCTGTTTTTCTTCAGACATTCTATTTAATTAAGTATTAAATAAAAATGTCTATTTTCAATTAGATATGGGCAATCCGGATACTGATTATTCATTATCATTGTCTCTTCCATTAGGGTTTTTATTTTTAGCACTTACAATGGTGCTTTTTCAATTTAAAACGATTAAATCATTTAATATATTATTATATGTGGGAATTCCAGTGCTAGGGTTTATTGTTGCATTTTTTGTTAACTTAGTTACACAATATACAGACTGTATGGAAACAGACTTTTGGAGTGCGGTAAAAGGAGCAGTTCCGTCCATTTTCACAATATTATTTGCCTTGTTGATTGCATCCAGAAATATTTGCCGTAAGCCAATTGTATCATGTTTTGGGCCTCTTTTTATAAAAGAAGAACCTATAAAAACAGATCCTAAAGCATGTTGTCCAAAAACAATGGGCATGGAATGCGTTGAAAAAACATATCCGATTGTTCAAGGCATTGCAAATGGATTTTATGTCATGTTTGGCATATTTTTTGGAATCGCCATTGGTAATAGTTATTCATCCATTTGTTGAGAATTTGCAGAATTATATATCACATTCGGCGCCTCTGGACCCAAATAGATATATTTAGGAATACCCTTTTTCATAGTTTCATTCATATCAAGAATATAATAACCAGACTTCATATCATTTGATGCGTTCTTTTTTAGATTTAGTGGCATAGGTATCATAGACTTTGTAGAGACATTTTTAGGATCAATTAATTCATTTTGAACAACAAGTTCTGTTTTATTTTTTAAAAATCCAGATGCATTTGCGATGACTAACACAATTATATATGAAATGATTGCCCATGTAATTGCAAACAACCAGAATGGCATCCACGTATATTTATCCTTATTGCGCCCAATACCGAACTCTTTCCAATTTCCATCTTTTGAAAACATTAATTGTGGCTTTAAAATCAAAACAGTTGAAATACCTATCAAGTATAATAATCCTGAAATGATAAGCAGGGACATTTTCTTATTGTTTATAATATAAAAAAATGACTAATCATCTGCATTTTGATTATGATCATATCCTTCTTCCTCGTTAGAGACCGGAATTTCAATACCTGCTGCGAATCGTTTTTGACGTTCAAGATCATAATAATCTTTATCATATGCGTAAATCAATTTTGTACCACCCACTGCATACTTACCCAGACCTAGACGCTGATTCATTAATTCAACCGCTCTTTCTTCATCCGATAATTTGCTATATTCCGCTATAATATTGGTTCTCTCTTTTTCGTCTCGGATTGCGATCATCTCTTTGATTTCTTGATCGTTAAATGTGAGTTTTTCATTACTAAACTTTTTTAATGTAAACTCTATAATGTCAACTATAAATTTCATTGATGTATTCCCAAATTCTTGGGTGTCTTTAAATTCCTCAGGAATTTCGGATGGATTTAGTAATGTGGCCAATGGACCGTATAATAGCGTTCGTTGAATATATAATAATATATTGTCGTGTCCTAACATTGTATTTGGGCGAATCTTATTTTTATATTCGACGATTGCACTCATTTGTTTCAAAAAATAAGTAATTTTAGATTTTGCTAAATTCGATTTTGAATCTTTAATATATTCACCCTTCATTTTTAATAACGCAGTATCATTATTAAAAATAGGCAAGAGATCCTCTACATGGGTATCACTCAAATATATCTTTAATTCGATTGATATATCCAGTGATTTTGAATTAAATTGTGATAACAATCTATGAAATGGTATTATAAAGTAGGATTGTATTACTTGAAAGAAATTAGACCACGACAATTTAATGATTTCTTTTAATATTTGCTGAAATTGCGGTGAACGTCGGCTAATAATCTCATTGGATGATTGAGTTGCATCTGAAATTACACTGGATGCCATTGCGATATCACCTTTATCTGCATTTGACTGCAATGCCAATACATTATTTGTGGTTTCCACTATTATTTCTTTCCAGTTCGAAATTGGAGGAGGATTAATTAGACTAAATGCATTCATTATATCAAGTGTGGATAACACATCTACCTGTGTAAACGGATTTACATTATTCACTTTATGCGTCATATCCAATAGATTGATAAATTCTTCACTGCCAGTATTCACATTTTGAGATAATAATGCACTTTTCCCTTCCGTGTCTGTATCCATGATAGATGGAATGGTTGGAAATTGAAATTCACACCATTGACAAGAATTTAAAAGACCAGGTTCATGGGGATATCCTATTCTAGGCCCTTGAAAGCAACACTTTAAGAAAAGCCTATAATATAATTCTTTATCTGGTTCTATTACATCAGATGCACTTGCTCTAGGGTTAAATATTGTCATTAAGAAATCACCCTGTTTCTTTGGAACAAGAGTTCTTTTGCTAATAGTGGGTAGATTTTTATCATTCCAAAATGCACCAGGCCCTTCTATGCTTGACATACAGCACGAGGTTTCAATAGATACACTCGCAAGCGATGATCTTTTTGCCAATAAATGTGCTTGACGGATCCATAATTTAATATTTCCGCTTTCAGTTACATCAGTGACAATTACATCTTTTGCGGCATCTTCTGGTGTTAGAATAATTTGTTCTGGTAAAAAGGTAGGGTAAATATTGTCTTTTGGCACATTTATAATAGATTCTTCCAAATATGTTCTTTTTTCATTCAGTTCCGATTGGAATACATTATCTGATAAAAATTCTTTAATAATATTATTAATATAAAATGTAATACCTTGTAGTCTCTTTGTTTCTTCTATTTTTTGAAATCCAGTTTGATTCCATGGCGTTTCATTTTTTTTAATAGATGATATGGCACATGCGATGTACTCTATACATTGTGTATTTTTTATATTTGTGTCTAATGGGTATCCTTGAAATCCTATATTTTTACATTCCGTTAGATTATATCTTGGGATGTATGATGGGATTTTGGTCTGAATTTCAATAATTAAAAATGTAGCACAGGCTGAAATAATAATCCTAGAAATCGCTATATCATAATCTGGCATAGTGGGAGTTTTCTTTTTCTTTTCATTATATTCATTTCTAGGATATTTATTTGCCCATATAATCGATCTATCAATCACTTTCTTCATTCCATCATTGTCCAGTGTAATTCCAACACGTTCTGAAATATCCTTTATAACATTATAGAAAATCTTTTCATTATCATTTAATACTAATTCCTTCAAAGATACCATAGGAACAGTCATAAGACTCAGCTGGTCTTCAAATGCATCATCTATTATTACAGCGCGACCTGATTTTGGTTTACCATCATCGTCGAACTCAATATTATTGTCAAAATCAATATCTTTTATAGATTGTCCACAGTTTCTGCAAATGTATTTTCCTTGAAATTGCCCTCCTGAAAATTTTAATATTATTTCTTTCTGTATATTATCTTGTTCTTTTGGAATTAAAAATGCCTGTATTTGAAGACGTTCGTGAATACATAATAGATGTTTATCACATTTATAACAGTTTATCCAGTTATCATCGCGATCCCCTTGATATTTTCTAAAGAAATCGATTAATTTTTGAAATCGCTCTGTATCGTTCTGTATTCTTCGAACAGATACTAAATCATTTACGTGTTTACATGTATTTGGCACAGGGACTTCTCCTTTATTTAATTCATTATATTTTATTATATTCTCGATTATTTTGGAATGAATATGATTCATATTATTTAATGCAAGTATCTCTTTTGAAATCAATGATACGTTTTTCCCAAGTGTAACTTGAAAGTAATAAGGGTGTTTTTTCATTAAATATGCAACTTTACCAATATCCGAATTTATAAGGATTGGATTTATTTTTTCATATTCAATGACATCCTCTACAAGTGTTGGTTGACTTCTTATGATGTCTAATACATCTGATACAATAAACGGATTTTGCTCTACTTCTTTTTGTTCTACATTTATTTTTTCGCGTAATATACTAAGTGTCGATATAAGTTGCAATTGATATAAATCTATTTTTTTAGTAAGAACGTTTATAATGTCAGGCGTTAATTCTAATTCATTCATACCATATTGCTCAAGAGATGTAAATGTATCTCCTATACCTAATGCAGGGATCGATATACCATCAATGTAATCCGCGAGAGGAATGTTACCAAGCGTATTACCGATTACATCTAACAGGATTAAATTATTGGATGTACCTGCTTCTGTTGGCTCCCCTGTTTTTTGTAGTATACTTTTCATCGTTTCTTTTTTCATTTGGCTTCTGCCACTATCAATTACTAATCTAGATGAACGAGTGGTTCCAAGTGCATTTGCGGTTTTAATTGGAAATAATAGATATGAATTCATGGAGGAGCTGTCTTCTGGCAATAATACATGCTTCTTTTTATCGAGTCCTTTACGATATATGACATCCAATGCTCTTTCTAAGCCAAAATGTATTTTATCAAAAACGACTGGATTTGCTTTGTCGCGGGTTGGAATATATCCTGAAATGGTATCTAAAAATGTACCATCTTCCAATTGTGGTGGAGATGTCCTAAAAAAATCTGTGTCTTTTATTGCTCTCCACACTGGTTCTCCTGCAGTTGATGTCCATGGGGATAAATAATTCTTTAAAAATGCTTGCTGATCGTTCCATTCTCTGATAATTTTTCCGCCTGGGGCTCCTACCATTGTTGAAGAAACTAGTGAACTCTTGTTTTGAATAAGTGCCGTTTGTTCATTATTAAAATTCTCGAAATAAATATCTTCGTCTTCTTTTTCATCTTCTGTATTAAATATGTATAGTTTTTTCTTAACGTTAAGAATAGGTCTTCCTAATGGAATGGGGGTATATTTAATTAATTCAGATAATGTGGATGCAGATATATTTTTCTTTCCTTTTACAGAACCATCATTATTATACTCTAGGGTCGCGTGCTTGAGATTAAATAACGTTTCAATAACGATTCTCTGTTCGCGCATTATTTTGGGATTTTTTTGGAATGACGAATCCAAACTATTAATAAAATCATTGAGTGCATCTATTTTTTGTATATTATCTGGGATTTTTTGTTCGAAATAGGATGCTTCGGTGTATACTTTAGGACGTGTAATTTGGATGGATCCTAGAATTTTAATTTCATATTCTTCTTCTTGTTCTTGCACTTCTTCTACTTGCCCTTCTTGCCCTTCTTGCGCTTCTTGCCCTTCTTCTTGCGCTTGAGAAAATTGGCGAATACTTATTATGTTAAATGGTTCTTCTGGATCAATTCCAGTATAATTAAAATGTAAATCATGTATATCATCTTCATCTTGAATTTGAATACTATCTGTTTCTGCATCCACTTTCAAAATTTTATATTGTTTAAATAATTTTCCATAACTATCAAAGGTATCAATGAGTTGATTTACTCTAAAATCTTGTTGTTCGACAAATGATTCGAATACTCGCTTTTCAATAACATATGCCGCAGTAATATTATCCTTGTATAATTCTTCTTCCTCTGTCTGTTCAAGTTCAAAATTACGCAATGTATTTGAAACTCCGTCTGGTTTTATACGAATCATATCAAGACTTCGATAGTACACAGTACCAATCGTTCTTCCATAATTATCTGAATCAGCATCATCTGAATCAATGACAACCCTGTCACCTAACTGAATAAATAACATTGGATCATCTGGTTGTCCTACAGGATTGCTTTCATCTGTCGGGGCAATTTGTACAGAATCTGCAGATTGATTTGTTTCTGGTGAATTCACCACTTCAGATAGTTCTGATTCTTCGGATACTTCTGATTCTTCTGGTTCTTCGGATTCTTCGGATTCTTCAGATGAATTAGATACAGGTGAATTGGATATAGGCGAATTGGATGAATTAGATTCAGGATCTGGCGATTCTGCAGATTTAACGGATTCAATCAATTCCGAATTTTCAACATCTTGTATTGGATTTTCAGATATTATCTCTTCATTTTGATTGTTTACAATATTTTCTAATTCAGTAGAATTATTCATCTTCCCTATCATCTTATAGAGAATCTTATAGTAGCAAAATCTCAATATACAATATAAAGATTTTTGATATATAAAATAG
>Ga0247722_10001110_pt1 | contig 15240 bp, 2 predicted proteins | sample MSEWelMarce3H_FC_FD_189094 | JGI IMG/M metagenome (GOLD analysis project Ga0247722, IMG submission 189094) | Subsurface sediment microbial communities from gas well in West Virginia, United States - MSEEL Well Study Marcellus 3H_FC | ecosystem: Environmental > Terrestrial > Deep subsurface >... | reverse complement strand
CGGCAACATTTACGCTAGCAGCAGCAAATCCAGCTATTGTAGCAGGTCAGTTTGCTTATGGATTTAATATTCCTAATAATACATTTGTGGTGAGTGTGGCGGGTGCAACCGTTACTTTATCGCAAAATGCCACTACAACTGAGGCAAGTACGAACATTGGTTTTAGTGCTTTCCCAGGAAGTGTTAATGTGAATGCAAGACAATTAACAGTTGCGATTTTAGCGGGTTCATACACAATCACTTTGGCTGCGAATCCTTCAACAAACATTGCAGCCGGAATGTTGATCACTCCTATTCCAGGTGTAATCGATGCAGGAACTTATGTGGTTTCAGTTAGTGGTACAAGTTTGCGTATTTCAAAACCAACACTGGCAGCAGCTGCAGCACAAACCTTAAACTTTACAGCTAATGGTTCAGCAATTACAGGAAATGCTGCTTATATTACTAATGATAATGGGGTAACCAATTCTTATGGTGGAAATTCTACCAATAGAACACTTTATATGTATAGAGACATTACAACGGCACCTGCTTCTGAAAAAGCAATGTTGTTGACTTTTGATGTCAAATCGCCTGTGAATACTACAAGTGCAGGTTGGCAAGTTTGGGTGGCTCCAATCACTCAAAATGTTACAGGAACTAATACACAAGTTACAGTGCCTGGTTCTTATGGGGTAAACTGGCCAGGTGCAACCATGATTGCATTTGGAGCAGAACCACAAGTTTCGGCAACAAAAATGACGGCTTTTATACCAAAATCATTTGCGGGAACTTCTTTTCGTTTGATTTTTGTTTGGACAAATGCGGCTTCTTCAGGTACATTACCTCCTGTGGCTATTGATAATATTTCACTTACTTCAAGAGTTGCAGAAGAAATCACTGCGGCTCAGTCGGGTTTATGGTCTATGGCTTCAACTTGGGATGGTGGAAAAGTGCCAACTCATGCTGATACCGTGGTTTTAGACGGAACAGAATCGGTTACTGTTGATGCAAGATATACAGGTTGTGAAGATTTAATCCTTGCTGGAGCTAATGCTTTAGTTCATTTTGGATTTACAGTTCCTGTTGATGAATTTACCATTTATAATGATTTGAATGTTGCCGCAAGTGGCGCTCGATTCAATAATCATGATGGTACAAACGGTAAGCATTTAAAATTAGGACATAATTTAGATGTTGGTTCAGGAGCAAGATTTGACTCAAGTTTCGGTTCTACAACTGCTTTTCAAGGAAGATTAGCGTTAAATGGTACAACGGTTCAAAATATAACGGTTGATCCTGCTGGATTTTTTGGAGGTTCGCTAATACAACCTCAAGGAGCAGCAAGTACAACTGCCAATCAAATAGGTGTGCTTAATCAATTAGAAATTAATAATACAGCAACTGCCGCTTCAAACGTAGTTTGGAATGTGCCTTTGACAAGATTAAAATCGAATCTTATTTTTACAAATGCAAGAGTGAATGTTACGACAGGAAATCGTTTTGCAATTGGTAACCATGGTAATTTAGGACAAGGAGCCTTAGTTTGTAATTCTGGGTCAGGATTTACAAATGGTTTAGTTTCTAAATGGATTTTAAGTGGTGATACGTATAATGTTAATCCAGGAACAGAATATCCAGGATTACACAATAATAACAATCCTTATAGATACCCATTTATAAGTCTTACTGGTGCGGATAGAACTTTTTATGTATTACCAGATGCAACTGCTGCTAAAGGCGGAGAGGTTGCGGTATTATATACAGATGCAACTACGGTAACTTCTAGTTTATCAATTGCAGATGGAAGTTACACCATAAATAATAGATTTAATGGAAATTACACAATTTCTACACCAGAATCTAGTGCAACACCTATTTCTATTGTGTTTACTCCAAATGCTACTACTCCTACCTTCCGACTTGGAGCCTATATAAACGGTGCATTTGAAGCATTAGATGGTTCTGCACGTTTTATGAATCAAACTGCCGCATTGGCAGGAACACATCAAGATGGAACCAATAGACCTTTTGTATTTAGAAAAGGACTTACTTTAACTGATTTAACCACTGCTCCTATTTATGTAGGGATAAAAAGTTCAAGCATGGTTGATACTAGTACGGCTATTGTTTCTGCAGGTTCAGGAGATTGGGACACAGCGGCTACTTGGGTAGGTGGTGTAGTGCCAACTTGTACAAATTCTGTTTCAATTGCTTCAGGACATACGGTAACCGTTACAACAACAGCTAATGCTGCAAATCTTGTAATTGCAACAGGTGGAACATTGGTAAATAATTCAGTTGCTAACAATATGACTGTTGGTTGTACTAATAACAATGCCGCTTTTTCAAATTATGGTACCCACATAATGACTTCAGGAAAGTTATTTGTAAACGGTGCTGTTGCACATAAAGCAGGAAGTTTCTTCAATCAAACAGGTGGAGAAATTATTGTGGATAGTAATAATAATGGAGATGCTGCTACCTCAGTTGCTTTTGGTGGTACTTCATTCAAATTAGAAACTTCAAATTTAAATTTAACAGATGGAAAAATCACTATCGTAGATCCATTAGTAAATATTGAAACGCCAATATCAGCAACTTCAATTGGAAATTTCAGTTTAACCACAGAAGGAGCCGCAGGTGTTTTTGTTAAAACAACGACAAGTGTTCTTTCTACCAATAGTTTTACAACAAGTAATTCTGGTGGCAATTTAATTGCTGTGGGTCAAGTAGTTACTGGTCATGCTAATATCCCTGCTGGAACAACAGTTTTGAGTACAGCATTAAATTTCTCAGGAACTACAAATACCGTAACACTTTCACAAAATGTTACTGGTAATGTGCCATCAGGAACGGATTTGAATTTTTCATCCATGTTAAACGGAAATACTTCTATTGTGCTTCAAAATGCACCTGCAAATGCTAACTTAGCAGTGGGTCAAGTGGTATCTGGAAATGGTATTCAAGCAGGCACAACAATTGCAAGCATTGCTGCTGAATTTGGGGGTCCTGCAAGAGCAAGAATTGTATTGTCATTACCTGTATCTGGTTTGGCTGCCTCTCCAATTACTGCACCTGAAACATTGAATTTTTCTGCGGTAAATCCGGGGTCACCAGTTACTGTTTTAACAGCTGCAAACCCAAGTATTCAAATTGGTATGCCTGTTTCAGGAGCTGGTATTAAACCGGGAACTATTGTAGCTAATATTGAAGGTGCCGTTTTGACACTATCAGAACCTGTTCAAGCAGGTGCGCCTTCTCCTCTAGTAATGTCATTTTATACATTTAATACACAATCTAGTGGTTCATTTATTTACGCATCAACTAATCATTATGCAACGGGTTTAAATCATACATTACAAATTGGTGATGGGGTTTCTACACAAAACACTTCAATTGTTACCAATGGTTTCAACTGTCAGTTTCAAGCAGGTGGTGGATTATTATCGTTAGGAAATCTAACTGTTGATGCTCCTAATGGCGCTGAACGATTCATGAATGTGAGTAGTAATAACGTAAATAGTGGTACTGTTCCAGCTGGATATAATTTTAATGTTCAAAATAATTTTACAATCACTCCAGGTAGTGTCTTCAATAAAGTTTTAGGAAATGCACCTGTTTATGTTGGTGGTAATATTGTAAATAATGGAACCTTAAATATGCCTCGTGGAGGAAATTTATATTTAGGGAATATCATCAATGGTGCTTTAGTGGCATCTGCAATTCCACAAACCATTTCAGGATCAGGAACTTACTTAGCTAATTTATACAATTTGAATGGAAGTAGTACTTATAATGCCTTTTCAGTTGGAAGTTTAACAGTTAACAACACAAGTGCTGCAGGTGTAACTATTGGTGTTCCAAACTTTAGAGTAAATGGTGTTACATTAACAAATGGTATAGTACATACAACAGCTACAAACACGATTTATTGTGGTGCTCCAGATGTTATGAATGCAACTTATAATCCTGGAACATTTGGTTTTAGTGCTAATGTAGTAGGTAGTGCAACATGTCATATTGATGGACCTATCGCTCATGCCAATAAATTTGATGCAAATAACACTCAAAATAAATTATTTCCAGTAGGTAAAAACGGTAAATATTTACCAATTTCAATTGCTTCAACAGGTGGAGTAGAATTGATGGTAGAAGCTTTTGATACCAATACCGGAACTGCAAATACAACTAATGCTTCTAACTTAAGCGCAAACAGATGGAAAGTAACAAGAGTAGGAACATTAGGTGATTTCACAGGATATAATGTTCGTTTAGGTTCTTTAACTACTCCAGTTACAGCAGCTAACATAATAGTTCAAGCTGCAACAGAAAGTGGTGTGTATGATATTGTGGCTACGCCTAACTCTACAACAACATTAGATGCTGCGCATTTTTCAATTCCTAATCTTCCAACAATTGCATTAACAACTGCTCAAACAGGTGGTTTCTTAGGTAATTTTTCTTATGCAGAAGGACCAGGTTGTACAGGCACACCAGCTCCAGGAGCAACGGTAGCGTCTGCAACAACTTTTTGTAACGGACAATCTGTATTGTTAAGTTTAGCTACTGCAACAATAGGAACAGGAGTTACTTATCAATGGCAAAGTTCTGTTGATGCAGGTACAACTTGGGTGAATATTACAGATGCAACAGCAGCTACTTATACAGGAGCTCCAACTGTAGCAACATCTTATCAATGTATTGTTACATGTAGTGGCAACTCAGGTACTTCTACTCCTGTGGCTATTACTCCAGAAGTTTCAACTGCGGTGGTGCCAAATGCAGCAACAGCTTGTGATGCAGATACGGTAACTCTAGCAGCTACGGGTGCTTCATTATACAATTGGTATGATGCAGCAGCGGGTGGAAATGTAGTGGCAACAGGTGCTTCTTATAGCCCAACTTTAACAGCTACAACCAATTATTATGTGGCATCAGTAACCGAAACGGCAAGTAGTATTAATACAGCTGCTTTCTCTGGAACAGCAACAGGTACAACTTTATTTGCAGGTATTACATTTGATGCAACCAAAGCAATTAAATTAAAAACAGTTAAAGTATATCCAAAAAATACAGCTTTAAGAACACCAATAAATATTAGTTTATATGATGCAACAGGAAATATAGTAACAGGAACTACGGCAGTAACTTTCACACCATCATTAAATACTGGTGCTGCAGGAATTGTTTCTCAAGATGTTACTTTAAATTATAACATCCCAGTAGGAAATGGCTATCGTTTAGTGGTTTCTAGTGGTTTAGTTGCAACAAATAATTTATTAGGAAATAGTACAGCCACCATTACGTATCCAACAGGAACTACATTAGTTTTAAAAGGAAATGTTACTAGTTTAACTGCAGCTCCAGTTACAACAGCTAATACAACTACTTATTTCCATAATTTAACCTTTGATGAAATTTGTGAAGCAGTAGTAAGAACACAAGTAACAGCAACTAAAAATGTTACTCCAGCTATACCATCAGTTACTACAGCAGTAGCTACATGTGCAGCAGCAGGAACAGCAACGGTATCTAATTATGATGCAGCTTTAACCTATACTTTTAGCCCATCAGGACCATCAGTAGGAACAGGCGGAGCAATCACAGGAGCAACTGCAGGAACAGCTTATACCGTTACCGCAGGAAATGCAACTTGTACTTCAGAGGCTTCTGCTTCATTTACGACTGCAGCTCAATTGGTAACTCCAGCTTTACCAACAGTTACAACAGCAGTAGCAACATGTGCAGCAGCAGGAACAGCAACGGTATCTAATTATGATGCAGCTTTAACCTATACTTTTAGCCCATCAGGACCATCAGTAGGAACAGGTGGAGCAATCACAGGAGCAACTGCAGGAACAGCTTATACAGTTACCGCAGGAAATGCAACTTGTACTTCAGAGGTTTCGGCTTCATTTACAACGGCAGCTCAATTGGTAACTCCAGCTATACCATCAGTTACTACAGCAGTAGCAACATGTGCAGCAGCAGGAACAGCAACGGTATCTAATTATGATGCAGCTTTAACCTATACTTTTAGCCCATCAGGCCCATCAGTAGGAACAGGTGGAGCAATCACAGGAGCAACTGCAGGAACAGCTTATACCGTTACCGCAGGAAATGCAACTTGTACTTCAGAGGTTTCGGCTTCATTTACGACTGCAGCTCAATTGGTATCGCAAGTTCCAACAGGAGCTACAACACAAACCATAACAGCAGGTATAGCATCAGAAGCTACTATTGAAGATTTAGTAGTAACAGGTTCTAATGGAAGTTGGTATGCTTCAGAAGCAAATGCATTAGCAACAACAAATGCATTAGCTGTTGGAACACAATTGGTTTCAGGAACAACTTATTATACAGTAAATGTTTCGTCGAATGGTTGTGTAAGTTCAGCCTTTGCAGTTACAGTTACAGTAACATTAGGTAGAGAAGATTTTGAATTAACCAATATTAAATTTTATCCAAACCCTGTAGTTTCTAATTTCACTGTTGAATCAGCGGAAATTATTACAGCAGTAGAAGTTTATAATTCAATTGGTCAAAGAGTTTATGCTGCTTCACCAAATACATTACAAACAACAATGAATTTTGATAATTTACCAAACGCAGTTTATATTGTTAAGGTAATTTCAAATTCGAAAAATAAAGTTATTTCAGTTATTAAAAAATAACGTATTTATTTAAAAGATGAAGGCTATTGCAAAGTAGCCTTCATTTTTAAATTTTATAAAAATTACCTTTAAAATATAAATTATGTACAACAAAAAATGTTTTAATAAAACGAATCGAATTGAAAAAGCATTTGATTTAGCTTTTTTATTTCAAAGAACAAGGAACAAAAATAAAACTACACTTGTTTTGTTTTTGTTTTTGCTTTTTGCTAGTAATATAAGTTTTAGTCAATTAGCATTGCAGGAATTTCAGTCTGGAATTCCAGCTTCTTGGACAGTTCAAAGTAATCAAACCGTTACCAATAATTGGCAAGCTACAGCAACTGGCGGTTATCAAGGCACGGGTGGTGTTTCTGTAAATCCGGCGTTGAATAATACAGTCGGAACCACAGCGGAATATTTTTTAATATCCGAGCAATTTAACACGCCATCAAATGGTTCAATTAAATTTTATACCAAACAAGGCAGTTTTACAAATAGAGGAACTATTTATCAATTGCGTGCTTCCACGGCATCACAACCCGATATTAGTAGTTTTAATGTTGTTTTACAATCATGGACAGAAGCCCAATTGAATGTAGCAGCTACAACTTATGAAGAAAAGACAGTTTCAATAGGTTCATTGCAAGCAGGAATTCCTATTTATTTAGCCTTTGTTGCCGTTACCAATCAAGCAGGAACCACAGCAACAAGTGGTGATACTTGGTTTGTGGATAATGTACGCGTGATTACAGCATGTGCACCAGTTTCAAATGTTGTAACAACACCAGCTGCAACAACAGCACAAATTTCTTGGTCGCATCCAACCACTAATTCTTTTGAAATACAAATTCTTCCAAGTGGAGCAGGAGCGGGAACAACTGGCACTCCTGTAACAGGAACGTCCTATTCGGCAATAAATTTAACTAATAATACTACTTATGATGTTTATATAAAAGCTATTTGTAGTGAATCCAATAGTGCATGGGTTGGACCTTTTACGATGACGACTGCTATACTTGGTCAATCTTGTGCCACACCAATTATCGTCCCATCAGATGTAACAACAACACCCTATATTTTAAATACAAATTTAATAAACTTTCATACAAATACAAACTATGTTCCCATCAGTAGTCAAGGATTAAGTTGTGTTCCTGCTGGAACGCCACCAACATGGAATTTATTTTCGGGTGATCATGCATTTTTATCCTATACTCCAGCTACTAGTGGATTAGTAAATTTTTCACAACAAATTCAAACTTCAGGTTCGGGATGTTTTTCAAATTCCAATTCATCTGTTTTTATTTTTAGTAGTTGTAATGGCGTTGCAACTGAAGCAGCATGTTTAGGCGGCTTTACAACAGGAAATCCTTCTTCTGTAACTTATGGAGAATTGACGAATTTTTATGTTGAAGCAGGTCAGACTTATATTATTTTGATATCATCTGCCTATTTACAATCTTCTACTGGTGCTAGTATCTGTTTTACCTTTACTATTTCTGCACCTTCATGTCCTATACCTACTGGATTATCTTATTCTAATTTATTACAAACTACGGGTTCATTTTCTTGGCAAAACCCACAAAATTTAGTTAGTAATTGGGAATATGTAGCAATACCTGCTACTGCAGGAACCCCAAATGGTTCAGAAACATTAACCACAACCACAACGCCTACAAATAACCCATTATCAAATTTATTACCAAACACTTCTTATAATTTTTTCGTAAGATCGGTTTGTAATGGTGTTCCTGGTCCATGGTCAAGTGCATTGCCTTTCACTACGCAATGTTCGGTTCAAACGGTTCCGTATTATTCAGGTTTTAACAACGATTTAGAAATTTCTTGTTGGGATCAATTGAATTTGAATAATGATGCACATGTTTTTAATTTTGGAAATAGTGCCAATAGTGAACCTGTTGCCAAACTTCGTACATCGGGCTTAAGTTTAATCACAAATGATATGCTTATTTCCCCTCAATTTGTATTTGATGGTGTAACACAAAAGCAAATCCGATTCAAGTTTCAAGCGTATGGATCCTTTAATGGAACTACTACTACTGGTGATTCTTCTTATGCCATGAAACTTTCAACAACAGGAGTAGGAGCAACTAATTTTACAACAGAGATTGCCCCTTTAGAAACCTTTTTTACGGGTTTCAATTGGGTAGAACGTGTGGTTGTTGTACCTCAAAATGTTGTTGGAAATGTGAATATTGCTTGGCATTTACCTTTAGGTTCTGTAAATACAGCTACTCAATTTTATATTGAAGATGTTTATATTGAAGATTTACCAGCTTGTTCACCACCTAGTTATGCAACAATAGTTCCAGGTTCAATAACAAATACATCTGCCACTTTTTCTTGGACAAATGGATACAATAACACACAATGGGAAGTTATTGCAGTTCCTTATGGATCCGGTACACCTGTTACTAGTGGATTATTAGTGAATTCAAATCCTTATACATTAACAGGATTAATACATTCTACCAAATATGAATTTTATGTTAGAGCTTATTGTAGTGCAACTGAGCAAAGTGCTTGGGCTCCTGCAATTGTTTTTAATACATTATGTGATGCACAAGAATTGCCTTATTTCGAAACGTTTAATGAAGACGATTTAGACTCAAAGCGTTTTTGCTGGAGTACTAATAATGTTGCAAATGATGCTGCGAAATGGCGTTTTGAAGCAACAGAAGTTAGAATTCAACCACAAGCAAATAATATGTTTACACCTTTTGTTAATTTTGACGATTGGTTGATTAGTGCACCCATAAATGTAGTAGGTCCAAAAGTTTTAAAATTTGATTACAGAGCTGCTACCACAATATTTGTTCCAAATGCAAGAGGTAATTTTGAAGTAATGATGTCTTCAACACCTGATTTTGCAACCTATACTGTTCTAAAACCATCAGCAGATTTTTTCAATTCAAATTATGTAACAGACGAAATTATTTTTACAGGAACGGGAATCACTTATTTTGCTTTTAGAGTACCTCCAACAATTGACAATCCAAGTAATTTTGGAATTGTAATGATTGATAATTTTACCATTGAAGATTTGGTAGCGTGTCCTGCACCATCAGTGTTATCAGCAACGGCAATTACTACCACAACAGCAACGTTGAATTGGGTAGTTGGATATCAAGAAACACAATGGGAAGTTGCAGTTCAAGAAGAACTATCTGGAATACCAACCTCTGGTGTAATTGTAAACACAAACCCTACTTATACTGCAAATAATTTAACAGAAGACACTAAATATGAATATTATGTTCGTGCTGTTTGTGCTTCGCCTGATGTGAGCGTTTGGGTTGGTCCTTTTAAATTTAAGACACTTTGTAATGTGTTGCCAACACCATTTTTAGAAACATTCGACTCAAATTCAGAAACAGAATCTTGCTGGACAGTGGTAAACAATAATGGAAATGATAATTTTTGGCAGTTAAATCAACCTGTAAATCCAATAGCAGGGGATCAAATGGCTGCTATTTTTTCTGGAACAAATGGTGATAACGATGATTGGTTAATTACACCAACATTAACTATTCGACCAAATCAACGATTACGTTTTTCATATAAAGTTTATGATTCCTTTTTTAAGGAAGATTTAAAAATTAAACTTTCAACATCAGGAACAGCATTAAGTTCATTTAATACATTATTATACGAAACAAGTTTTTCAACAACTACCGATGCAACCGGAACAGTTGAAGGGTCAAATTTATTGACCGTAGCATCAAGTTCAGGTATTAGAATAGGAGATGTTTTTTATATTACAAACTTTCCATTTCCTTTTGGCACAACAGTAACAGCCATCAACGGGAATGTGTTAACCATGTCAACAACGGCAACTTTGACACAAAGTGGAGTTCGCCCTGTTACTTTTACCCATGAAACTATCAATAATACAGAGCCAAAAGAAATGGTTATTAATTTAACAGACATTACAACTCCTACCAATACCAATATAGCATTTCAAATACCATTTTTCCCACCAAATCCATGGGCATATAGAGGGCAATTTTTATTTATTGATAATGTAATTGTGGAAGATATTCCGGCTTGTTCATCAGTAATTAACGTTGTAACATCAAACATCACAGACACATCTGTAACTGTAGGTTGGGAAACAGTAGGAACACAAACTTCGTGGGAAATATCGGTGCAACCTTTTGGTACAGCAGCACCTAATGGAGCAACAAATCCAGCCTATTTGCACACCTCTACAACGAACCCAAAAACCATTACAGGACTACAACCTGCCACAAAATATCAATATTATGTGCGTGCTATTTGTGGCCCTAACAATGAAAGCCAATGGGTAGGTCCATTTGACTTTACAACAAAATGTGATTTTTCAAATGTTTGTGAATATACCATCACCGTTGTAAATGGCTCAACAGGAAAAGTTTTTAGACACGTAAATTTAATGCAAAATGGTGTTGTTGTTCAGGAGATTAATTTCCCTGGTTTTGGACAAACTTCATTAGATTACACTGTTTTCTTATGTAAAGGGGTTCAGTTTGATTTATATTGGAACAGCGGCGGTGGTAGCGGAACACAATATTCTCAGGCACAATTAGTTATTAAAGACTCTAATAATACTGTGGTATGGACAAGTCCACTAGGTCTTGGAACAGCAAACACAAATATTTACTCGGGCATTGCTACTTGTGGAACAATTACATGCCCTCAGCCTACAAATTTAACAGCTAATAATTTAGGTGAATTATCATGGACAGCTGGCGGTACAGAAACACAATGGGAAGTTTTTGTTCAACCTCTAAATAATGGAACATTACCTCAATCTGGAACAATCGTTAATTCACCAAACTACACACCAGTAGCTTCAGATTTTGTTGATACATCAGCAAGTACTTATGAATATTTTGTACGAGCCATTTGTAGTAGTACCAATAAAAGTTATTGGTCGGGTCCAAAAGCGTTTATTAGAAATGATGATGCTTCAAATTCGATTACTCTACCCGTAAATATAGACCACAATTGTAGTCAACAAGGCACAGATGTTTCCTTTTTAGGAGCAACACCTTCAACTGAACCTTCTTCTTGTGAGGGTATAAATGGAGGAGATGTTTGGTTTGATTTTGTAGCTACTTCAAAAGTACATACCATAGAATTGAGTAATTTTAATCCAGGTAGTTACTATAATTCTGCATTTGTTGGAATTTGGCCAAAAATCATTATGTCGTTATATGAAGTGCAAACAGATGGTTCTTTAGTAGAGAAAATTTGTAGTGAGAATAATTCAATTACAGCACATTATGCCTCAGAATTAACCATTGGAAAAACTTATAAAATTAGACTTAAGCTTGATAGCGCTATTCCAAACGATAAAAAATTTAATATTTGTGTAACAACTCCACTAGATGTATGCGAAATGGATGCCTTTAATTATGGTTTTGAAAAGTTAACTATGCAATCTGTAACAGGTGTAACCACTATTCTAAACGCAAGAGTTATTCCTGGATGGCGAGTTAATACAGATTCAGGATCTATATTTTTCCAAGAAGCGAATAATTCACCTGGTATTTATCCATACCAAGGAGCACAATGTATTCAATTGGTTCATGATAATGCAAGTACATGGGATACTACTAGTCCAATTATTAAAGGAATCTATAAAGATTATGATACTTCGGAAATTCCTCTAATGGATTATAGTTTTGCATCAGCAACCAGATCAAATGGTGCTACGTTGCAATTATATGCAGGACCTCCATCAGGACCTTTTACATTGGTAACAGAACATTATACCAACACTCTTGTTTGGAGTTTGATTACTGGAAGCTATAATGTTCCTTCGGGGCAAACTACTACTAGATTTATTTTTAGAGTTAAAAATTATGAATTTGGTCATTTATTAGACGCCGCAAATTTCAAAGCCAATACCGATATTATTACACCGGATACCACTTTGCCATGTAATGAAAATTCAATTAATGTGGTAGCTAATGGCGTGGGGCAATGGATTGCTGATGCTAATAATCCTGCAACAACTACAATTGCTGCACCAAATTCTGGCGCAACACAAATTTCAGGATTTACAACAGGCGGAAATTATGTATATCATTGGAAAACAAGATATTGCGAGAAGACAATTACCGTAAATTATCAATCTGAAACCCAAGTTCCAACAGTCGCAAATTTAACCTATTGCTTGAATGCGGTAGCAAATCCATTAACAGCAACTGCTCCAGCGGGCTATTCACTTTTATGGTTTACATCAGAAAATGGAACAGGAAGTGCTACAGCACCAACTCCAAGTACAGCTACAGCAGGAACAACTACTTATTATGTTGCACTTGTAAATGCTTTAGGTTGCGAAGGACCAAAAGTGAGCTTAACAGTTACTGTGAAAGATTTACCAACCGCAGCTATTTCTGGAGCAACAACAATTTGTTCTGGAAACGGCACAACAATTCAATTTTCGGGAACAGCAAATGCACAAATTTCCTATACTGTTAACGGTACGCCAGCAACAATAACGTTAGGTGCAAATGGTCTTGCAAATTTGCCAACAGGAAATTTAGCAGCAACTACTACTTATGCCTTAGTAAGTGTTACTTCTAATGAAACGCCAGCGTGTACTCAAAACTACACCAATACAAATGTAGTTGTAACTGTAAATCAAACTGTTACACCAGTAACATCATTCGGATATGCAACAGCAATATGTGCCAATGAAACAACAGTTCTGCCAACATTAGCAACAGGTTTTACAACAGGCGGAACCTTTGCAAGTACCTCAGGATTAGTTATTAATTCTACAACAGGTGCAATAAATGTTGCCTCAAGTACAAAAGGAACATATATGGTAACTTACACTGTAACTGCCAATCCAACAACTTGTTTGTTAGGTGGTACATCGCAATTTGAAATTACGCTATCCCCTGAAATAACGGCAGAAATCACAGCAGATTGTGTAAATGATGCTTTAATTTTAACTGTAAATCCGTTGAATAATTCGTTTAATTCTAATGCAGCAAGTTATTCTTGGAAAAACAGTAGCAATCAAACTGTACAAACCAGTACTACTTTTAATGTAGATACCTATTTGAGTCAAAACCCTTCGGTTTCAATTCCATTTACTATTAATGTAGAAATTAATTCAAATAATTGTCTTGGTACTGCTTTATTTACGGTTCAAAATGATCCATGTAAATTTATTCCAAAAGGAATTTCGCCAAATAATGATGGGGATAATGATACGTTTGATTTAAGTGGTATTGGAGTTTCAGAACTTGTAATTTTTAATAGATACGGAATGAGTGTATATACATTCTCAGGAAATTATACCAATCAATGGAAAGGTCAAACCGATAAAGGAGAACAGTTACCTACGGGTACTTATTTTTATAGTATCGTAAAAAACAACGGGCAAACCATTACAGGTTGGGTATATATAAATAAATAATAATCATAACCCTACCCAATATTGAGTACTATTTGGTAGGGTTTATACAACTATAAAATGAAAAAAATATTTTTATTAAATGCTTTATTAATTTTGGTTTTTGCTACTTCAAATGCACAGCAAGATCCACATTATACGCAATATATGTATAATATGAACGTTGTGAATCCGGCTTATGCGGGTTCAAAAGAGCAACTTTCAGGAGCTTTACTTTACAGACAGCAATGGGCAGGGTTACAAGGTGCACCAAAAACAGCTTCTTTAGCTTTGCATAGTCCTGTTGGAAAAAATGTAGGTCTAGGATTTTCAGCCATTTCAGATAAAATTGGTCCAGTTGAAGAAAGCAATGTGTATGCCGATTTTTCATATAAATTAAATTTAGGAGACGATAGAAAGTTATATTTCGGATTAAAAGCAGGAGCTACATTTCATCAAGTTGGGTTATTTTCAGATATTGGGAATGGTTTTGTTCAAAATCCAAATGATATTGCTTTTAGCCAAAATTCAAGTAATACCTATTTCAATTTAGGAGCAGGTGTTTTTTATCATACAGATCAATATTACTTTGGTTTTTCAATGCCAAATTTCTTTAAATCAACGCATTTAGAATTGTCAAAAGATGGAAATGTTTATAATTTTGGGAATGAAACCCAGCATTATTTTTTAACAGGAGGATATGTTTACAATTTAAATGAATTTGTTAAGTTAAAACCTTCAATTATGCTAAAATCGGCACTAAATGTTCCTGTTTCATTAGATTTTTCTGGAAATGTTTTGTTGTATGATAAATTTGAAATTGGGGCAACCTATCGTTTAGAAGATTCTTTTGGTGCGATGGTAAATTATGCAATCACACCAAATTTACGAATTGGTTATGCGTATGATAGTATTATTTCGGAATTAAAATCGGTTGCACCTTCCTCACATGAATTCATGCTTCTTTTTGATTTGAATTTCCCGAAAAAAGTTTCTATTTCACCACGATTTTTTTAGTATAAAATGAATATGATTAGGTATTTTATAGGAACGCCTTTTCATTTCCAAAAATGATAAATTGCAAACAAATATTTCAATTATGAATAATAAAATAATGTTTTTAGTTGGTGTTTTTATGTGTTTTTCAACTTTTTTGAATGCACAAAATAAAGCAACCCAACAGCG
>Ga0247722_10001108_pt1 | contig 15279 bp, 18 predicted proteins | sample MSEWelMarce3H_FC_FD_189094 | JGI IMG/M metagenome (GOLD analysis project Ga0247722, IMG submission 189094) | Subsurface sediment microbial communities from gas well in West Virginia, United States - MSEEL Well Study Marcellus 3H_FC | ecosystem: Environmental > Terrestrial > Deep subsurface >... | reverse complement strand
CTAGTGGACAAATTAAAGGTGCAACAAGGCGCTTTGGTGGTTAGCAAAAGCGGGTAGCGTCATGTCCCGTGAGCTGTTGAAAGCGTATATGCCAGGGGTGTACCATTATTCAATGGTACGGGTATATAGAGTTCTTATAATCAGCCGTTGATTGGCAGCCCTTAAAAACGGGGTGTCGTTGCAGTATTGAAATAGCAAAGTTGACAATATTTAGAGACTGAAAACCAGTAAACCCCTAAACCGTAGATCCCCACCCATTTCCCCTCGCCAACCTGTTTGATTGTCTTATCATTAGCATCTGTTTTTTTGTTACCAATAGCATTACCATTACCATTACCAATTGCCATTACTTTGATTCTGATTTCGGTTGGATTACAATTTTTGATTCAATTATCGATTCAATTATTCATTACCATTACGCCTGCGGTCTGATATATATAGACCAACCTTCATCCGACCGAGCGCTATGCCCACTCGGATCAATCACCATGGCACTTGTGTTCAATATCAACTCTGTCGAGAATATGATCGCTCTGAAGAAGATGAAGGACGACAACTGCCAGAAGGACAAGTGCAAGACCAAGAAGGCCTGCGGGTACCTTTGCGGCAGATGCCGCCGCCTGTCTCAGAAACTTTGCAGCGCCTACCACACGGGCAGCACGGACCCTGCGGCAGTCAATAATATCATCACGGAGCTTGTGCTGAGGATTACGTACGAGTACGTGTTTGACTACATCAACATCGAGACCATCATATCTGCGACGTGGTTGGTGCCGATGGGCACGAGGTGTATCGGTCACACCAAGCGGTTGTTCAATCTTGCCTCTGCAATTTACAGGCACGATTTGGACCTTAGTTGCGAGTGGCTGAGCATCGGTACGGCACTGAAGAAGAGGAACGAGTGCAAGATTTAGAATTGATTGTTAGAATGTTAGAATGGATCTCAAAAAATGGTATCATATACAGTATGGATATTTTCACGATAATAGGAATCGTATCGGTAATCATCATCGTTGCTTGCGCAATTGCATTTGGCTATCGTAAAGAAACATTCAGCAAGAAGTGTAAGGGCTACCCGAAGAAGCTCGATGTCTTGTATGGATATAAAGTTGCGTTGCCCGTTGGAGCATAAAAAACAAAACAATTCACACACCAACAACATAATTTACACATACACACACCTACACACACCTACACACACCTACACACACCTACACACACCTACACACGCGCACTCACATCATCGTGGCACATCTTGGGCTCAGGCTCGGACTCTGTCTCATAGTCAATGATAGCATCCTCGATTCTCTTCTGAAAGTTGAGCAACTCGCTGTATGAGCACTCCAAAGAACCCTTGCTCTCGTACAGAGAGCTCTTCATCTCGTGAAATGCCATGCAGACCGCGTGGTGATCCTCAAGGCTCTCGATGAGACCGTCGATAGCGATAAACTCCGGCTCATACTCGTCGTACTGGGACTCGTCGTCCATCGTCCTCATGATGGTATCCATCAGGTCTTGCATGTCATAGAAGATGGCCATCTTGATTATGGTTGGTGGATGATTGGCTGATTGTTTGATGAGGGGAAAGGATCCTTTTAACTGTTCAATTTTTTTGTGATTCTGAACGGGGCGTTTGTTTTTGTTCGAAATACAACCGATAACAACATAGACGCAATCGAATGTCCCAAACGAGCATTATTATCATAATGGGTTTGATAATTTCAATTGCAATATTGATTTCAACAATAGTCATTATACGCGGACAACGTCAAGTGCAACCAATGCAACTAGCACGAACGCAAACGCCCGTGTCTTTCCCAGAAATCGTTCCTCTCCGATCTGCAACTCTACCAGTCTCTGATCCCGCAGATCTCACTCAACTCATCGAAGCAATATACGATGCTGCAATGAAAGCTCAATCGAACGTTCAGATTAATAATCTTCACAACTTTCTATGGCTCTTTCCAAAAGATGATGCCGGAACTCACACGTGTAGAACTATTCCGATCAATATGGGAAACGATAAAATACTGGACGTTCCAGTGTTTTCGCTCTTGCACCATCAAAATCTGAGCATACACGATTTGAAAATAAAAACGACATTAGACATCCAGATGCCGACCGAACCCGAGGTGCTCGACGAGATATTGAATATCAAGAACAAAAAATACAGTGTCAAAGTTAATCGCACGAAGAAAGACAAACGCGATAATACGACGATCGAGTTTAGTCTGAAAGCTCAAGAACCGACTGAAATGTACCATCGCATGTTCGAAAAGTACAACTTGTCGTTTTAAGATGTCGGGGGTTTCGCGACATGTGCCGGATTCGCCATGTTGGCGTTTAATATATCGAGTACTTTCGCCAAGCCTTCAGGCATTCCGTCGTCTCGCGCTTCGATGCGGATGTCGTATTTAGCTGTTTTATCTGTGGAACGCGTGTGTTCGCTCTTCGTCGAAACCGTGCCCGTCATCTTTGCCTTGAAAGGTGACCAAGCCCCACCGTAGCTCGCATTGACGGTCGCAGATGCATCAGTTGCCGATTTGTCCGCTGTTTGTTGTTTGACTTCCATCGTGAAAGCTACTTCGGCTTTCTTCACAGAGAGACCCGGGATATTTACGATAGAAAGCAGGGGAACCTGAACAACATTTTGCTCATCTTTCCCATCAGCTCCTTTAGTTTTGTATTTGAAATCGACCGTATTCACGTTGTTCTCTGAATCGACACCGACCGTTTTAATGAACTCTGCCGTGACCGCTGCTAGCTTTCCTTGAACGTTCGCAGCGGCGATCAGTGGGGCACCGATTAGATCTTCGATTGGCAAGCCTTTGAATTCATCGCCCATCGACATGATTTCGTTTTATATTATGTGGATTTTTTAGTTGACTGATTCAGGACTGGGCTTTCTCGATCAGCTTTTTACCGATCTTACTCGTCTTTTTGACGCAACGCTTTGTTAAAGCATTTATAATTTCATCATCTTTGCAAATGGGATCTGGTTTTTTTGAGCGTGATACCAGCATAGAAATGTATTTTTGATACATCTTGATAAAGTTTCTCACGTTACCGTTCTCATTGAGCTTTTTCGTCGCAAACAAGACGACTTCTTTCCTGTTCAAATTAGGATTGGATAAACGGACTTGGATGTACCACAATCGCCACACCGCACAAGTACCCCTCGAATCAGAATTGCTCACGAATAGGGCAGCAGATTCACTCGCCTGAAACACGTAGGCTTTCCTCGGACAGTATTGCTTTGGAGAAAAGAATCTGAACTTACGTTTAATTTTTATGTTGGACTCGTCCAAGTGTTTTGTCCAAGTCTCTTTGAGTATATTATCGAGCTTGTCGTGACCGAATTTTGATATTTCATCATAGCCGTGAGGGTCGAATCTCTCGAGTTCATTTGATGATTTATCATATATCAATACGTTGGCGTGTGCTCCCCATGGCAGATTCAAACTAACGAGTACCACTAGAAAGCGTAAGGTCGGATCGACCATGGCATCGTCCCAAACATCCCAAATTTTGTCGCTCATGTGAATAGAAAACTCACCTGTGGTTTTGTCCTGTTTCCAACGAATTCGGTTCTCATCGCTGCTGCTGTTGCTCGAAGGAGCTATAAGCTTTGCGTATGGGATCTTCGACATGATAATACTGAGGGCACCCATACCATACGCAAAATTACCCAAATGCTTGAACTTTGTTTTTTTATTGATTTTAACCCCTTCCACGTCCCCCAAAAAGATGTCGATCGCTTTTAACTTCGATGGAAGCACGCACTTTTCGGCCAATCGATCGAACACGAGATCTTCTTCACATTGCTTCGCTGGTTTCTCGATCAGATGACTCGTATATGATTTAGACATGAAAGACATGCATTTGCTGATCTCCGGATTGAATACTTGAGTGTCTTTGCAATTTCCATTATTGATAGTTTCGCATGTACTGTACCATTGGACATATTTATTCCAGATCTCTGCTATCGACTTTTCACTCATATTTTTCGTCTTCGACACAGCCGCTTCGACCGTCAGTTCCGGATGCTGAGATACGATGTTGAGGTAACAAATAGAGAAAATAGGAAACGCATCGCGGAGTGTCGCTGATTTGTCGACTTTCTTAGCAAAAGCTGGAGGCACTTCTAGTTCCAGATGCAGTGATGCATCCGCATCGACTGTCTGCATCACCGGCAAGAATTTCTTGTGGATTGTCATGTTGATCAATCTTTTGACCTCGTATCCGGAGACCTGGTCCCGCCTCATATCGAACCGAACGAGCTCATGGGTGATCGTGTTGTAAATCATATAAAATAAATGTTTTCCGCTGCTTTTTTTCGTGCATTTCTGTTTGTTGTATATCTTGATCGGAATCAACACTATTGTGTATCCTTGCGGGTTCTGCAGACCTTTGATGAATGATTTCGTCTCGGGTATTTTTAATTGCCGCTTCACCCCTTTGCATTTGTAAACCATGACATTAGTATTACCGAGCAGAAGCGTTTTTTTCTTGAGATGGTAACATCTTACATTTTGCAACACTTGTTGAGCATACCAAGCGGTCGTCGGCCGCGGATCTCCAAAAGAAAAGCGGAGCTCTTCGATATCTTTTGCATTCGGCATTGCTTTTTTTATTAATTCAATAGACAATGTTTCAAACCGTGGTCATATCCATTCTGTTCAACTCCTCGTCATGCTCGATTGAAGGATGTTTGCACTTGTAAATCTTCCCGATATCCTCTAAAGACTCGTTCGTGTATTTGAGCAATGTTTTCAATTCGCTTTTTACAGACAAAGCATCCGTCACCGTTTCCGATGTCACAAACTTCGTGACCAGATCGAGCAGAACCTCACTGAACATGTGTAACACCTGATGGTACTCTTTTTTCTTGTTGGCTTGTTTTTCGCGTTGTGTGAGGAGCCGCTTGAACCAGGCCTCGTCTATCTCGTTCAATAGATACTTGATGCGCAAGTCTCTATTGTCTTGTATAATGTCCACTGTGTATCGAACCAAGTCGAAATACAGTACATGATTCCGAATTCGAACCATTTGATATGCGAACATTGGCCTGTATCCCATCTTCAACCGTTCTACCGTGGCATCCAATTGATTCTGGGCTTCTTCACAACCTCGCGGATTGTTGTTGAGAAGCGGCAGCGCTCCGTTTCGTCTCATATACTCAAAGTAGTGCGGATTGTGGACAGCGCCTTTCTCGATGTTGCATGTTGTCCAGTTCCAAACTGCGTGACACAACGTACACCACATCTGCGGACATCCACTCACCCTATAGGTCAAGACGTGACAGTTTGGACAGCTCTTCGAATCCTTCAAGATGGCGGCTGCACTTTGGACGTCTTCTTGCTTGCAAATGTGTGTTTCGCCCGTGACTTCGTGACAGCTTTTGCAATATTTCGTTTCGCACAATGTGCATTTCATAGCAGTGCTTATAAACCCACGGCAATCGTCAGCAGAACAAGGTCTGATGTATTTTGGAGGTGCTGGTGATGATTCGGTTCTGTTTGTGTTTGGACGAGTCGCCCTGTGCTTTCGCTTGTTTATAATGGACATCTCGACAGATAGCTTTTTTATTTTCTCATCAAAATCTTGGACTTTCTTATCCGCATCCTTGTCTACTCGCCACAACCAGACATTATCTTTACAAATGTATCTCGTTGCTTTGCTGTACATCTCGAACCGTAGATTCCGTAATCTCGATTGTTCTCTTCTCATCGGCACTAATATCAACTCTATCTCTTTGTTGTGCTTTGTGAGCAGTGCCACCGGCATCGTCTCAACCAGCAGTGCTTTTTCTCGTTCGAACAGAAGAGATCCTCTGTATTTGGCATATTCTTCATTTACGAATGTAGGTTTCAGGTTTTGACGCAGGAATGCTCGGTCCCATCCTGCCTTGCAACCCATGCAATGAGCATTCAGAGTGGTATCCAATAAATATCTCGAGGCGCAAGCCTTGCAGACCTCCATTCGACACGAGTTGCATCGGATTTTTAAACGCGTAGACTTGTTGAAATTCTCGCAGCAGATTTCGCAGCTGCCACCGGACGCCATGACGTCATGTACACGATTACCGACCTTTTCGGTCATCCTTCAATTTTTTGAAAATTTGAGCTTAAAAGCTGATATCGATTACTTATTACACTACGCCTGTGCAATAATGTGCGACGAATGCTGTTGGATATGTTTGGATGAAACTGATCATCACTTAAATAAACTTATCAAACCATGCAAATGTCCTCGCGTGGCACATCAATTTTGCATCGCTAAATGGCAGCTCGTATCGAAGACGCATAAATGCACGTTCTGTCAAAATAATTTTCCTCATTGGAAACACCTTACGAATCCCAAAGCTTTGCAACCCTATTACCACGTACCTAATTCACTCTTTTTCGAAATGAATGTTAATTCACAATTGTGTGTCTTGCCAATACAGACTTCTCCGTACCTGAATGGCAAAGCCGTATTACAAACACTGACATTTCTAAGCGGATGTCATACTGATTACGCTTCATTAAAGTCCACGCTAACAGATCCGTTCACAAATGAATCATTGATCGTATGTGGAAAAGCAGGATTGTACGCCAGTGTACATTTTGTGCTGTTGCAAAATGCTCACTCGGAATGGAAAAAGCATGAGTCGAAGTTGTGGACGAGAGCAATGAGAGTCTTCATATCGATCAAAGACACGACCATTTGGGTAGCTAGGAAATTTACCAATATATGTAGTTTTCCGCAAGATGCCATGCGCTTGTATACATTATGAAGATATCACAAATGACGATTCTTTCCTGAATACAAGGTATACAAATGTCGCAAAGATGCGTTGATTCTAAATGCAAGAAAGAAATGTCGCAAGTAAATGCATTAACTGCGGCATCAAAAAAGATATCGGACGAAGCCAGAGCGTTGATGGAAAAAGGTAATACGAAGGCTGCACAAAAGCTATCCCAGGAGGCATGGGATTCAATGAAGAAACCCGCTGCAATGAAGATCCTAGCTGCAACAACTAAATGCGCAGTTACCAAGTGTGCAAAAGAAATAAGAGCCGAGAAACAAGAACAATTGAAGAGATATGAAGCCAAATGTAAAGCAAAACCTGGTAGCTTTTATTGTGATTCTGCGGCAGACTTGAAAAAAGAACTCTCTGGCAATGCAAGTGGTTTGAAATACATTGGTGGCAAAAAGAAGAAGTCCGTAAAGAAATAGATCAAGGTTGAATTTGCCAACAACATCTCCACTTACATGGCATGTAGTCGAGTTTTGATGGATGCGTCGTCTAATCACGAGATGATTGCGCTGCATAACGAGCTAGATCTGAACTTTGGAGAAATGTCCTACGACGTATATAATGTGGGGGCTCAACCGATTGACCGGTTGCAACCGCAAAAATAAATAAAAAACTATGTTCAGCGGGTTGTTCGTTTCTTGACGGTTGCTTTTTTACTTCCACCGCTCTTGCGGCTTTCGAATGCAGGTTTCATGTTTTTGTCAGGATCGTAATTACCGCAATTAATAACGATCCCGTATTCATTGTATAGTTCTTCAGCTTGGAGTATTATACATCCATTATTGTTTCTGTCATTGTTGAACTTGCCACCTTTACTAACTCTGCTTGACACACTTCCGCCAATGTTCATTTTGCCCATAGAAGGTGACGGCAAGAACTGACAGTAAAATCTATATTGATCATTAACTCTTGAATGCGTTAGCAGACGTCGAAGCTTCTCGCGTACTGTGTCGTTTGCGTTGGTCGATGAAAAAACATCTTTAAAAATGTTTTCTGCTTCTTGCGGTTCCAATCGATTGAAAACAGTTAGAAGTTGTAATAGCTTGCCAACGTATTTATCAAACTTGACAACATCGCTGACACGAGTGCGATCATATGCCTGGATGCACACATCGCCAAATCTTTCAGCCTTTGACAACATGCGTATCGTGTCGAGGATCATATAATCTTCATTTGCTATTAGATTACCTTTCTTTGCCACAATGTCGCAGGATGTTCTTGGCTCAATTTTCTCTTTTACTTTTCCATTTGTCAATCTTAAAAAGCTATAAAAAGGTGAATTTATCATCTGATTTTCATCGTACGTATCATTTTCTCTCACAAAAAACGTTATATCGACACAGCCTACATGCATCATTGACTCTCCTTCTCCATACGTCAAACTAATGACGACAAGTTGTAAAGGCTCGATGTCAGAGTCGATGTCTGTAAAAAGCTGTTTTAGACTCTTGTATCTGCCGGCACACCCGAAACGAACCTTGAATTTGTTCTTCTTTGCTGTTTCATCGCAGTTGAGAAGATCATTCACGAGGGTCACGAGTCGAATCGCAATCATATACCTGAAAAGTTTAATGCATATCTTTTCCCTATGTTTGTCATCGCGATTCAGTTGTTCGCATGTTGGTTTGATCAATATTTTGATATCGATGTCATCTGAGAAATATATATTCTTTGGGTCTATGTTTGCTTCTTGCATGTACCTCGTGTATGCACTTCCACCCACTACAACAGGACAAAATATGTCCGGGAAAAAGTGTGTTTTGAAAATTAAAAACAACTCTTCAAGGACCGTGTCAATGACAGTTGGTAGTTTATCTAAAACTTTCCCCAGCATCTGTGTATGTGCACGTTTTACATCTGCTGAAACTGGAGCATTGTTTTCAACGATGCTACCCCGATGGTTGCTGTCATACTTTTTCGCTAGTGTATGGTAGTATGACAAGTCCACATTGTGATTCACTGGCAAAATATCTGTTTTCATGTCATTGGAATTGGAATTTGAATCGGAATCACCATATTGAATGCGCATTTTATCGTACTTAATACGTCGCATAATTTTAATCAAGTTGGTCCATATCAACAAAAAAAATGAGGCAATGATGGTCGAGCATGTGTTCAGAACGTATATCATGACGGAAATCAAGTTGCAAGTTGTCTCGGATCTACATTTGGAGCATCGGCCACTATACTTCGACGAGATTATCAGTGTGCGAGGAAATGTTTTGGCACTCGTCGGAGATATCGGTAGCCCTGTCTATGATGTTAAAACACTCGACTCATTCCTCGGGTCATGTTCACGAAATTATCAACAAGTTATATACATTCCTGGAAATCACGAATATTACAACAACTCCAAAACAGATGTTGGTACGGTCGATAGAACGTTGACTGCTTTGTGTGAGAAGTATCCCAATGTGCTACTTCTTAATAACAAAACGTATACATTGGGAAACGTTTGCTTCATCGGGAGCACGCTGTGGTCCGAGGTGCCGATAGAGCATAAAACTGAGGTTGAAGCCTACGTGAACGACTACCGTTGCATCTGGAAAAATGACCAACTCAATATTACGGTCGAGGATACCAATGCCGAGTTTATAAAAAATAAGCGTTTTTTGGAGACCGCCATAGAAGATGCAAGAGCCAAGCAGTTGAAGATTGTTGTTCTGACGCATCATACCCCAAGTTTCTTCAAAACATCAGCACCACAATTCGAAAAGAAGGCGACGACCCATGCATTCAGTACGAAGTTGACTTGTCCACCAAACACGATTCGGCTTTGGTGTTGCGGCCACACACATTACAACTTTCATCACATGGATGAGGGATACGAACTCGTCAGCAATCAATTTGGCTACGGTAAATTCTCAGGGCGCGGATACCGCAAAGATCTGGTCATCTCTCTCTGAGGCGTACCTTTGGTTTTCTTGTTTGAGGTTGAATGCATCCAACTTGTGCGCCAAGGTTTCGATCTCTTCTAACAGTTGTGCAAGATCGCAACATTTGCACAAATGTGTTATGTTCCATCGGTTCCTTGACATCTGGTTGATATCGAATATGTCCTCGTGAGGTGCCATGCATGTTTTCAGGTCTTTTGCATTGGTGAATTTGGTAACTAGTACCTGATTTCTATTGAAAGTGTAGTCATATAATCTGACAAGAGTCTCGAAGCCGACCGACGAATCGTTCGTAAATTGGAGAACAAATTTGTTTCCTGAGAAAGAGATGGATCCATTGAATCTGTTTTTACCATATTTTGCATCTGCCAAGGACTTTTTACACGTCAAAGACGCCACCTTGTTTGCTAAGCTACCCAATATATGTAAAAATCTTTCGTATTCATTTTTGAAACTGGGCGGAGGAGTTGAGAGTTGCTGAACAAATGCAATATGGTCCATCGGTCATGCACGTTAAGATTCAAGCGATAATTATCACGTCAACTTTTATTTTTCTGACAACAAAGATGAACTCCATCCTGTATCATTGTGTAGCATATCTGTCATCAGCCAGATTTCATACTTTTGCTGCCAAATAATAGTGCGACACATGTGTATTAAATTCGAGTCGTTGGTCGTCTTGAGCAGCTCCACAGACATGTCTACAGCAAGTTGGTGATGCGGTGTACCGTTATTAACTTGTCAAAGTATAAATATTGGTAATGGTTTTGGGCAAGATAATTGTTGCTATGACGATGGAAGGCGGGATCGGAAAAGATGGAGGTATTCCGTGGAGAATACCAGAAGACATGAAATTCTTCAAGCAAGAGACACTACTCGCTCCTGTTAATAAAAAGAACGCCGTAATCATGGGCAGACACACTTGGAATAGCTTGAACTGTCGGCCTTTGCCGAATCGGCTCAATATTATCGTTTCAAAGTCTCTTTGGGAGGCGGATGTCTCGCGAGCTGTGTTTGTTCCGAACTTTGCCGCGGCAATAGATATTGTCGAAAAAGCCGCAGATGAGATCCATGCAGTTTATGCAATCGGTGGCACGCAAATCTATAGATCTGCATTGAGTCATCCATTGTTCACGAAGCTACTAGTCACAAAAATTATAAAGCCCAATTATGAATGTGATACGTTCTTTCCATGCACTTGTGCTTCTGAATTTGGTTGGGATCTGAATCTTGCCGAACATTTGGAAACCCAAATAATGACAGATAATATTGTCAAGATCTCGATTAACGAAATTACCTTGTCAAATAATAAATAGTATGAACCGTTTGCTTGGTATCTCCTTGTTTTTGCTTTTGATTATTGTATTTGTGACAGTATATAGCAGCAATAAGAAGGAATCATGGGTAAACTACTCGATTGATTCGGAAGATACCAGTGGATATTCGATGGCAATGCCTATTAATGTGCCTTCCATTATAGAGGCTCGAGCGCCAACTGTGGACACTCCTACTGTGACACAAGCACCTGCTATCGATATCGATGATCCCTTTGTCATGTCTACTACGACTCCAGAACCATCTACCTTGCCTCCCGGGATATCGATGCAGACTCGAGTACCTGTTTTCAAGAATCCGCCTACCTTGCCTCCCGGGATGTCAATGCAGACTCGAGTACCTGTTTTCAAGAATCCGCCTACCTTGCCTCCCGGGATGTCAATGCAGACTCGAGTACCTGTTTTCAAGAATCCGCCTACCTTGCCTCCCGGGATGTCGATGCAGACTCGCGTACCTGTTTACAGTAATCCACCTACCTTTCCAATTTATACTACGTCAAATACTCCGCGCGAACGGACCACTACTCGAGCGCCGAATATGACAACCCAAGCCGTCCAGTCCACGATGACGGGCATGCCCACCATGATGCCTACTGCGACACCTCAAGAACCGGCTATTGATGATCTTGCCACCTTTCCTCCCACGACTCCAGAACCATCTTTTGACGGTGGTTCCCGAATGAGTACAGAGTCACCATTCTCTATGACTGGTGCTCCTTTTGATCAAACTGAACCCTTGCTTCCAGGAATAAGGAAGATGACCACTTCCACACAACCACCAACCAGGATGCCCACCGGGATGCCTTCTACGACTATCGGTATGCCTATTCGGATGACCACTTCCACACAACCACCGACTAGAATGACTTCTACGACTACCAACGCACCCATTCGAAGGACTACTTCAACAACTCAAGCGCCGACTAGGATGCCCACCGGGATGCCCTCTACGACTATCGGTATGCCTATTCGAATGACAACATCCACACAACCACCAACCAGGATGCCCACCGCGATGCCTTCTACGACTATCGGTATGCCTATTCGGATGACAACATCCACACAACCACCGACTAGGATGCCTTCCACGACCACAAACGCACCCATTCAAATGACTACTTCCACAACTCAACCACCGACTAGGATGCCTACTAGGATGCCTTCTACGACTACCAACGCACCCATTCGAATGAATACTTCCACTACCCAAGCGCCGACTAGGATGCCTTCCACGACCACAAACGCACCCATTCAAATGACTACTTCCAAAACTCAACCGCCGACTAGGATGCCTACTAGGATGCCTTCCACGACTACCAACGCACCCATTCGAAGGACTACTTCCAAAACTCAACCACCGACTAGGATGCTGACCCAAGCCGTGCGAGCCAGGCAATAGATCACGGATGCTGAATGATCTGCGATTCTAAAACAAATTCCATTCTGTGATCCTGATTTTGGAAGTCATATCTATTTCCATAGTAATCCAACACCTCAACCGTTATTTTTGCAATCCTTTTTATTGGAGGCGTGAAATTCTTCTTGATCTGATGACTGTCATAAACCTGTGTTTGACCATCATACAGTCCAGATCGTGATATGATCGCGAAGCTCTCGTCGACAGACATGGCTGTGCTTACGTTTAGGTTCAACATGCCGATGTGTACGATCAAGCAGCTGTCGACATTAAAATTCTTCCGGAATTCACTTTTGACAACGTGAACAAATTCGTCGCTGATATTTTGTGCGTTTTCGCTCGAAGCGTCTTTGATACCAAAACCAATGATGGCACCGATCGATGATTGCAAATATGCATAGTCTGTATTATAGTTGAAAGGATGAGTGTATGCATTTCCTTTGAATCTCAAACTGAAAGCGAATCGACATCGAAACTGAAAGTTGTCCATCCTCGGCAAGTATTCCACGATGAAATCTTCGGCATCAACAGTAGTGTTCATCGCGTTTTGCATCGACAGAGCTAGTTCGATTCCAGAAACATAATCACCCATCTCGACGTAGGACACGTATGATGTACCATCTATGTCGAAATGCAAAGCGTTGTTGTTTTTGTTGATAAGATATGAACTGAAGGGAAATGTAGACGATACGAGTTTTATAGTACTGACATTGGGAATCACGTCCGTTAGATTGATCTCATATTTATTGGGATTCGAGAACAAGATCAAGTTGCGCTCGCGGCTGTCGACGACGAGCCTGACCCTACGCACATCTATTACTCTCGGGGTCTTTATCACAGCATTTTTGAAATATACTTCTTTCTTGCTGAGCATCTTGATGATTAATATCTGTTTGATGATGAATTATTTTGAATGTAACATACAAATACAAGTCTTGTATGAATGATTTCAGAGCGCTCGCAGAATATGAAGCTTTGATGAGAAGGCAAATAGAGGATAGCTGGAATCCCGAACAAGAAGATGTTTTGAAAGCTTGGGCTGAAAAGGCAAGTGGTTGGGCGTGGTTACATGATAAATCATCTCGATTCTACAACAAAAGTTCCAATATATTCACCTATTCATCTGTGATTCTATCTACGGTTTCGGGTGGTATTGGATTCATGATGGGTGACATGGCCAATGAAAAAAACATTCAAACTCCAGATGAGAACTTCGACAAAAGATGGCTCACTTTTTCTGTGGGATGTATGAATATCATCACAGCGGCTCTCGTCTCTCTTCAAAAGTTTACGAGATGCAGCGAGAAGGCCGAAACGCATTCGCAAATGAACAAACAGTTTTCTAGCTACTGCCGTAAGATTGTCCTCGAATTAGCACTGCAACAGTGTGATCGACGGAACTGCATTGAATTCTGCAAGCTCTGTCGAGATGAATACGATCGCTTGGTGGAGAACTCACCACAAATACCGACGCGTACCATACGCGAGTTCAATATCAAATTCAAAGCTGATCACGTTCCAGAAGTCGCCAACGGACTCGTGCATTTTGTGGAAAAGAAAAATGTTCAAACACAAATTACTCCTAGCCCAAACCAGATAGATGCGTCTGTTACTCCGACGATGGAACATGTTTGAGAAAGCAACACAATTTTTTATTTAATCTAATAAAAGCATGATGAACATGGGTGCTGCTATAGGATTATTGATGATGATTATAATAGCACTCATCATCGCAACAAAAAAAGGATTGGAAAAGTTTACGACTGACGGAGAATGGATCATGAGACACGTAGATCCTGCATTTGGGGGAGGTGGCTTGCTGATCCCTGTCGTCCGAGGACTGCCACCGCAACAACAAAATATGATGATGATGAGGTAGTCACTAGAGCAACGTTGACAGGTCTTTCAGATAAATACCGCATGGATCTATGACACTACACAAAAATACGAATTTATCACTATCCTCCGAATACAGATCATGCTGCAAGATGATGCCAAGGTTGTTCTCGAATGGATACATGAAAAAAGATTCGTACGGTACCGGAACTATTTCAAACTCTGTCGGCTCTAACCACGCATCTTTGTTTTTTATGATTGTCAGTTTTGCTGCCGTGTCAACCATGATTTCGTCAACATCACTCTTGATACCAATTGTTTCGAGTGCTGTATTTACTTCAAATGCTACATCCTCTATGATGGATCTTTCTAGGTACAGTCTCGGCTCGAAATGGACGCTGTTTTTGACGCGCTGGGCGGTTTTCTCTTGCTTGAAGCTGATGACATAATGCTTGTTTCCATGGTTGACACCGATGAGTCCACAGCCACCAGAGATGCTATATAGATTCATGATGACTATATCATACGAATTTACCTTATACTATTTTTCAACGAGTGATGAACTTGTAGGCTGTACTTGTGTCCATTGCTATGATATCGTCCATTCTTATTGCATCATCGTCTTCCAAAATAAAAGCTAGTATGGGCGCTGTTGCTCTCAGAACAGTCATATCGTATGCGTCAATATTGACAAGGAATGGCAACCTGATCAACTCCGTGCTGACGCAGTGGTGTCGCATCACATACTTTAGCAATTGTTTGACAAAATCATCTTCGTTTATGATTTTTATACTCACGAGTTGCATACTAATGTTCGACATCTCTTCTGATAATTGATTCGAAGGATTTGATTCGTAAGTCTTCAAAACGATCATTTTGCGCTCATTCAATCTCTCTTTATACTTTGACAAGTTAATAATGGTACACTTATCTCAACAAATAACAGCCAACTATGTATCCAATTGATCGCCGGAAAATTGCCGTTCACATCTACTC
>Ga0247722_10001107_pt1 | contig 15279 bp, 9 predicted proteins | sample MSEWelMarce3H_FC_FD_189094 | JGI IMG/M metagenome (GOLD analysis project Ga0247722, IMG submission 189094) | Subsurface sediment microbial communities from gas well in West Virginia, United States - MSEEL Well Study Marcellus 3H_FC | ecosystem: Environmental > Terrestrial > Deep subsurface >... | reverse complement strand
GGATAGTATAATTTGGATTTTCATGTTTAAAAATATAGTAATTTTAGGCTCCTAAAATATTAATTTTTAATGATATTACTATGTTGAAATATTTTCTGTTCATGTTATTGTTTACTTCTAGTTTTTCTTTTGGACAGGATTATGCCTGTTTTGATAAAAATTATAGTGAGGGACTAAAAGCATTTAACAAAAAGAATTTCAAAGTTGCTTGTGTTTTTTTTAATAAAGCGTTAAATGAATGTTCATCACCAAGAACCAATTCAAACATTAAGGATTTATTGATAAAATCTCAAAAAGAATTATTATCACGAGAGAAAAGTGCTTATTCCAAAAATATGAAAATAAACAATCAACTAAAACGAGAAGCTGAAAGTGTAAAATATTCAATGTTAAGTTATTTGTATGAAAAAAATGATCCAACAAAATCGTTGCGATTAGCAGAAAAATCAATTTTATTGGATGAAAACAAACATAATATTTCTCTTTTAAGTCAACTATATCATAGGAATCAAGGTGGGTTTTACAGTAAACAATTTGATCACAGAAAAGTTTTATCCTTGAAACTTTTACCTGGTGACAGTATGTTTTTAGCAGGTGATGAACAAAACAAAACATTTCTTTGGAACATTAATACGGGTAAATATGAAGCTATTTTTAAACAAAATACTAAGGAAATTTTGTTTGAAGATGATCGTTCAGCTGAATATGGTGATGGTGGACGTACTATTTATTCAATTGCTTTAAATCAATCCGGGAATAAGTTCTTAACAGCAAGCGATAATGAAGTGGTTTATTGGGATTTAATCGAAAGAAAGTATATTCAAAAATTTGATTTTTATTGGCAAGATGTTCAAAAAGTTGCTTTTATTAACGATTCTATTTTTATTTGTAAGGTTCAAGATAAAGATTCCAGTTTTATATCTTCTTACAATATTAAAAAAGACAGTAGTATATTTACTCTTCATCGGGAAGAAAGCGATTATTATGATTTAGTAGCCCTTCCACAGCAAAACGCTTTTGTAATATCTCGCTCAGATTCAACATGTCAATTTTGGAAGGTTGGACAAATTGCTCCATTCAAAACGCTCAAAACTCCGCAAAATATTTTTGCAATAGCAGTAAATGAAAAAACAGATCGTTTAATTTTAGGTGGGTATGATGGTACCATTTATCTATATGATTTAAAATCTTTTTCTTTATTAAATGAATTAAAATCACACAAAGCAACAATAAAAGTATTGTCAATCAATGAAAGTAAATTGATAAGTTTATGTTATGATAATGAAATTTACTCATGGGATATTTTGAATAATGAAGAGGAAATTCAACCTTTAAACAATCATAAAGTATATTCAAATAATACATCAACAATTGAAATTAGTCCAACAAAAGATCTTTTTCTATCTTTCTCAAATATAAAAGGAGGGAGTCATTCAGGTGCTGCTTTTGATGAAGAGAATTTTATAAGACTTTGGTGCTTAAATAAAACAAGTAAGGTAAACATTGAAAAAATCAAAACCAACGATTCTTGCGCGGTATTACTTGATTTTGACAAAAAGATTGCTATCATTAATTCACATGTTAAAATCAAAAATTTCTTCTATATAGCAGATTTAAATTCAGGTAAAGTTATAGAAACAATTACTGAAAATTCTTCAATTCATAATTTGTCCGTAAGTCAAAATTTGAAGTACATTTCATATCAGCTAAGGAATGGAACCATTCGGGTTTTAGATTTAGCAGCTAGATCTGTTAAGTTTGATACGAATGTTTTTATTTGGGCAAATTCGATAGGAGTTAACGATGTGAAAAATCAATTAGTCATAATTCCAAATGGTAAATATGACAAATATCAAATATGGTCAATTGAAACAGGTAAGATAATAGATTCAATTGAGCATAATGAAATACCTTATGGTTTAAATTTTAGTAAAAATGGAAAGTATATGGTTGGATATGGATGGCATTATGTTCCGAGAAATAATCTAAGTATTTATGAGACAGAAAAATATAAGTCGACATTAACAATCGGAGAATCTCGTGAAAGTATTAAATATGCTAATCTAACACCCTCTGGAGAATATATATTAGAGTTATCTATGAGAAATTCGATTTACAATAAAAATCCAACTATTTCCATAAAAGATACCAAAACAGGAACGTTTTTAACCGATTTGAGTGTTAATTTATTTAGTGATGCTTGCTTCTATGTTGGAAAAGAAGAAAATAAAATTTATGTTTTTGATTATTGGGGAAGTGAATTATCTTCATGGCATATTTCAAGCCCTTTAAATAAAATTTTGGAAGATGGATCTGTTTACACCTTTAATGAATCTTTTTATAACATAGAGGATCTGTATGAATACATACATAGTGATTATTAAGATTAATCAAAAGGATAAGAAGTCTTCAACTACTTTTTGTCAATTACACTATAATTGAGCAGCATATAGCGCGCCAATCCTTTGTCAATTAAATCAGATTCAAATATACATTTTAACATATTTCTATCTTTTTTTACAAGTATAGTAAGTAACATAACATCATTGATAACTGTGGAGTCAAAAAACTTAAACCAAACACACGATTGAACCTTATTAAATACATGTTTTGCAAATAATCTATTTTTTTTTAATACTTCAGGATAGTAGTGTTGTGGGGTGATTAAAAATATATCATCTTCTATTTTCGAGAAAAATTCAGGCAAATTCTGTAACGATGAATCCGAATAAAAATATGCTTTACTATTAATTTTCATAGCTTTTGAAACAAATTCAAAATCTTGTTTATACTTCGAAGATAAAAACCGCAAAGATTCTGGGTTTTGATTTACTGCTAGTTTTGCAAACTTTTTATCATCACTTATGCTTTTGTTTGCATACTGAATTAATAAACCATTATTTTTAATAGCATATGATGCGATTTCTTTATTGTTTCTGATACGATAAGATGCATAAATGTATGAATCAGGATTTTTCCGAATCGCATTATATACAAGCTTGTCATAATTTCTGATTTCATGATTAAAATACTTTAAACTCATTGGGGCAAAATTCAAACAAATCTGAGCAACTTCAATATTTGATCTAAAAAAACTTGGCACATAAAAATCGAAAAAATAATTTAGTTTTTCCAATTGATTGAATTGATTTTTCATAATTTGAATTAACTCAAGTTGGAACTTATTATCCTTTAGCAAAGAAGGATGTGCAAATTCTATTGATTCGTAATTATGAATAAATGCAAGTAACACTAAGTCTTTATTTTTTCTGTACTCAGTATTCAATTTTTTTAATTGCATTGGAGATTTACTTATAAATTCAAATATAAATGATTTATCTGCTGTTAAATCAACACTTATATCATTGTAAAAATCCTCAATCTTTGAGTGGTGAAAAAGAACAAACGCTTTATTTCGCTTCAAGCTATCTCCTATATATATCCATGCTAAAGAACTATTTAAAATCGCTGAAGAAACAATTAAACTATCGTTTTTCAAATCATTAGATGCAAACTGTAAAGCTTCACCATTATTTTTAACGGCGGATAAAACAAGCTGTCTATTTCCTTTAATTGATTCATCTGCATATTCAAGTAAACGACCATTTACACCTATAATTCTATTAAAAAAAACAAGGCTTTTTTTTAACCTATCAGGAGCATATCTTAAGGAGTTATAATTTAACTCGACTGCAAAATTTATAAAATCCTCGTTATATCGAATACTATCATCTAAAAATTCAATAAAATAAGGGTCTGTCTTTATTCTTTCATCAAGAGAAAACTGATACTTATAACTACAATAATCATTTTGATTTTTAGAATTTTCATTTGCCTTATTTTTACATCTAAATTTTTGATTTGGAATTAGATCAAAAATATTAGGAGAAATCGAATCTACTTTAAAAATAAATTCAGGTGATTCTCTTAAAATAGAATCACAATAAAAATAAGATAAAGGTTGTTTACAAATTGCTCCCAAACACAACAATTCATCCTTTTTAAGTAGTTCTGATGCATATTGCAATGCTAAAGCATTATTATGCAGCGCGATAGTCACAAAGTCTCTATTATTTCGTAAACTATAACTAGCATACTTTAATGATAAACCATTATTTTTGATTGCATGAATAAAAATCTCTTTCGTATTTCTTATCACAGAATCAGTAAATTTAATTGCATATCCGTTGTTTTTAATTGCTGAAATCAAAACTTCTTTGTCTTTGATTAAACTATAAGATGCAAATTTTAGAGCTAGACCATTATTTTTAACAGCTGTAATTACTAATTCTTTGTCATCTCTTAATCTAGGGCTAGTCATTTCTAAAAGTAAACCATTTCTTTTCAAACTTTCATATACAACCAGTTTATTATCAGAAAAATATTTATTTATGTGGTCAAGAAGACTTCCTTGTTCATCGATATATTCAAGAGTTTTTTGCAACGCTAAAGGATAAATTTCATCACTTCCAATAATATTATAATCAAAAAATGAAATTGCATGATAATTATTCGTTATAGCTAAACAAGCAAGGTCTTTGTTCTTTTGGAATTTTTCATTCAAATACTTTATTAACGATCCATCAATACTAACTGCTTGCTTAATAAACGATAATAAATTTTTAAATTTTTCATGAACAAAAATGAAAGCATCTGGATTATTTTTAATCGCTTCTAAATTTATTTCTTCATCTAACTTAAGACTATCCGGAAGAAACCTCAATGCCATGCCATCTGATTTTACAGCAATAAGGGATATAGCTTTATTAAATTTAAAACTTTTTGAAGCAAATTGAATAGCTTCTCCGTCATTTTCAACTGCAATACTTACAAATTTTAAATCTGATCGATAAATAGAATCAATGAATTGTAGAGCAAAGCCATTACTTTTTAAAGCTGTTATAATCAAATCTGTATCATACTTCAAAGATCCATGAACGTATTCAAATAAAGCACCATCATAATCCAGGGCTTGAAGCATGAGTTCTTTATTTTTTGAAATTTCACCAGATGAATCTCGGTATAAAGCATAAACTAAAGAGTCATCTCTTATTACTTTCTTAGATAGCAACCTTTGGACCAAATCAGTAATTTCAGGATCAATATCAATCTGTGTGAAAGAAAATTCTGAAACTGCTAAATAAAAAACAATAAAAACAAAATTTCTCATATGTAAAAATTTAATCTTTAAATTTATAAAATATAAGTTATTCATGTAATACCTACTGATATGAAATTTGAATCATCTGTTATTATCGCATGTCCTAATTGCAATCAACCGTATTCTTATACTGAATTATCGAGTTGGAACACTTTTAATAGTGATTTCTACTCGGACGGTTATATCTCATTACCTTTATTTGAGTATGGAATTACACTAACAAAATGTGAAAAATGTGAAAAATTTAATTGGGTAAAAAACTTCAAAAAAATTGAAGAACACAAATTGAATGCCAATTATAATGAAGATTTGAAAAATGCAAAGAAACTTAAACGAATCAACATCCAAGAATTAAATGAAATTATTTCTTCAGACTTTTTAGAAACTGATGAAGATAAACTGTATATAAGAATTTTACTTTGGCAAGCTTTCAATGATCGAATTAGAAATGAATGTAAATACTACCCTCTATCGTGTAATTCAATCGATGAATACAAAAAAACCTCTTCTTTTAAATTTAATATTGAACAAAAATTATTTAAGGACAACTCGGAAAAAATAATTTGGAAAAATAATTTAAATGAAATTTTAATACTATTACAAGAGCACACTTTATTAGATAAACTAATCGTTGCTGAAATTTACAGAAATCTCGGGAAATTTAATGAATGTTTAAAAGTGCTTAAACAACTAAATTCCATAGACTTCGAGTGGATTGCTAAATCAATAAGACATGAATGTGCAATAAAAAACAAATATCTTATTTTACTTGACTATGAAAAATATAAATATGATGAAGACAATATAGTTCCGGAAACTGATTTCTATCTTCTTTATGAATCTACTAATATAATAACAGTAAAAATTGGCAATCAAGAATGGATGGCTGAAAATTTAAATGTTGCACGCTTTAATAACGGAGATCTCATACCACACGCTAAAACAAAATTACAATGGGAAAAAGCGGCTGTATCTAAACAACCTGCTTGGTGTTATTTTAAAAATGATTTGAATTTTGGGAAATCTTTCGGTCGGTTATATAATTATTATGCTGTTATCGATGAAAGAGGTCTTATACCTCCAGGATGGCATATCCCTTCACATAATGAATGGAAAAAATTAACACAAGAATTAGGTGGTGAATCTATTGCTGGAGGTAAACTTAAATCTACTGCTGAATGGTCTGCACCAAATAAAGGAGCAACTAACTTATCACAGCTTAACTTTATGCCTTCGGGCGAAAGATCTTTCTATGGTATGTTTTCAGCTGTTGGAGAAAAAGCAACTTTATGGACTTCAACGGATATCTATTCTGGAGAAAATTGGTCATGGCAACTACATTGTAAATTAAATGGAATTATTAGAACTTCTAATAATTGGGGTGTGGGTTTAGCAATCAGATGCATTAAAAATTAATACATTTCAATTAATCCTACTTCTAAAACCTAATGAAATATTTGGATATCGAAAATAATATTGATTATCAAACAAAACACCTATATCAAAACTTCTATCTTTTGCTAATAAATTAAAAGCTAAGCTGCATCCGAAATTAACTATTTGCAATGAATTATCTTGGATTTTTATCCGATACTTTCTAATATTTTCAGCATCTTTTTCATAGTTAAAATTTTCCCACATGATAACACTTTCATTTGTATTCTTGAGCGTTCCAATGTAAAAATCGTACTCTTTATTTCCATAAAGTTGGGTGAAGCGAAGACGTGGCACAATGCATAGTTCGTTTGAATTAATCAAAAAACTTTGATTTAAACCTAAATCTACATCATACCCATAATAGCTTCTAACAATTTTTACTGGTGCCAATGCGTTTAAAACGCCTGCTAAAACAGATGTTTGAAAATTCAATCCCAATTTTTTTGTTGTATTATCAATTAAGAGTAATGTTGAACCAATTCTAATTTTAAAACTTGGTAAAGGTGCAATAAAAGCAGCACTTATGCCTGTACTTAATTCTATTCTTTTATGAACCCCAAATCTTATATCTGAACTAAACAAATAGGATTGAATTGGAAAATTAGATATTTTTAAATTCTCAAATTTCATTCTCGGTGTAAATATATTTGAATCATTTATTGAAGGCAAAAAATAGGAACTCCCAATTGTATGCGAAATGTAAGTTTTGTGTTCCCCTTTAGATATTAATTCATTTGACAAAAAAATCGAGTTATTTAATGTAGTACATGAATTTAAAAAACAGAACAATAAAATAGTTGTAAGACAATAAAAAATATACATACTCAATTCAATTACACGAAGCATATCTGTAATGTGTTCTTAATTAAACTATTTATACATCTTAAACTCACTCGTTGTAGAACTCCTTACTGTTCGATGAATAATTAATCTGACTCTATTTATAACTTTGCAATAGTTAGTAATGTCTTTGTCTTTTAATTCGTTTGGAAAATTCCACATTGCTTTTTTCACGTATGCAACGAATCGGTAAACCTGTTTTTTTATTCGCAATACCAACGAACATAGTTGCAGTGTTTTCTCTTAAATAAACGAGTTTAGATGATTCCATACTAAATTCTGTCATACTCCACCAGTTGCAATGATTCCCTTTGTTAATAAACTGTCCATCATACCTGTATCCAATTGCGAGACCATTAAATAAAGAACTATTAGTAGCTCCAGTATTTGGAAAATCCCAACTGGATGTACCCATTTCTTTTAATTTACCTCCTGCTAATGCTGAACCTCCCAGATAATTTATTAAAACAGACCAATCAGCTTCCGTAGGTACATGCCAACCTAAAGGACAAATGTTTTTCCCTCCATTTGTAATTGGACATATTACATACCAATTATATAATTTACCATACTTTAAATTATTCTCTATTTCATTATCATAGTAGCTCCAAGCTCCTGATGTTAAATTACTCCACTCATCTTCATTTTGTATGTTTGGTACTAGACTTCCATCATTGAATTTTGTTGTTTTTAAATTCTCAGACAACCACTCCTGAGTACCAATCTGAATAATTCTATATTCATTATCATCTATATCGTTAACATATCCTTTAAATATTCCTTCTTGCGCGAAGGACAAAATTGGAAATATAAATGCAAAAATAATTTTCATTAAAATGATTTATTACTATTTTGTTAAATAAATTATTCTTTTCTAGGTTTTGTAATTAAAAAAGTGATTTAGGTCATAACCTAAATGAAGATACAAATAAAATTATTGTTGAATTTAAAAAAAACCAATTAAAATTTAACGTGTTTTTTTATAAAAATCAAGTAAATAATTAACCCTATTGATATTTTTCAGTTCTATTGAATTTAATTTATTTGTTACATCATAAAATTTTGGTGTATACCAACTTGTTTTATTGAAGTAACTTGCTATTTTTTTATTAGAAAAACGTTTTCCTTTTGTTGCGTAAAGTTCATTTTTTAAAAGCAATAAATCATCGTAAGTTAATTTTTGTAAATAAAAGTAATCGAGTAATTGTAATGAGCAATATTCAAAATTGGGTGCATCGTTCGTTGGGTATTTTGCAGATAACTCAAAAAAATAGCCATCAGAACGTAATTGTATGTAGGATGAATCTACTTTTTCAATATGCGTCCAAGATTTTCGATCAATTGAATCTCTAACTGGAATTTTGTTGGTTCTATAGATTGTAACTAAACTATCGTTACTAGTATAATAAAAATCATTGTCTAAGCCTTCCAAGTATTCATTATCAGATCCGTCTTGTATCTTTATGAAGTCAATAATATCATCGTTTTTTGAAAAAGAATAAAGATATGATCGAATTCCAACACCGTGGTCTTCATTGAGTAGTAATGTACTCACGTTGGTTTTATCAAAATAGTACTTCTTTTTTATACTAAAAACAGAATAATTTTCTCTTGACCAAGTTGTATCAATTTTAAAATTAGATTTTACAACTGAATAAGGTAGTTCTTCCCCTACTTGAAATGAATCAACTTCAAACGTTACTGCTTTCTGTTCAAATGAAACAAATGATTTTATTAAAAATATAAATAACAACCAGTGGTTAAATATCAATTGAGAGTTTTTAGTCATCTTCAAATGGCTTATTATCACCAAAGAGTTTAGAAATTTGATCTTCATTTAAATTTTTATAAATTATATCTCCCATATCATTCATTATTGAATAAATTGTTTTGTCTTCAAGTTCTTTTTCTAAAACACATAATTTTCCAACAGATGTGTTTTTAAATTTGTAAATCCTGGTGTACTCATTAGTAAAATGCATTGTTCGCTAACTACAAAATCAACAATGTGAACCCTGAAACTTGGTTCAACAAAGTATTAGAGGTAATCGCAGATTATCCATGAACTTTTTCCAGGAACTTTAGAAGTGTAGTTGGTCGGCTGTATAAGGAAAAGTAGCAGATAAGCACTTAATAATTGAATTCAAGATAAATTACAAAAACCAAGCTGCCTCAAATTCATTATTTATTTTCACCAATGACAGTTCTCCAAAATTTGGTCTAAATTCAATTTCATTTTTTAACGGATACATTTCAATTAAATGATTGTACTCAATCATAAAACTTTCCATATTTTGAAATCTGTTGCCTTGATCAAAAGCCAAACATTTTTCTAAAAATGCTCTCCAAACTGGAATACCATCTACATTTTCAATATTTGAATTACTATAATCCAAAAAAATCAAAGGCTCAGTAAGTATTTTTATATTTCTTAATACTCCGCCAGTTGTAATAATGTAATCCGTTGTTTTTCCATACATAATACCATCAATAATTGAGAGTATAATCAGTCCCAAATTATAAACATCTGTTGCTGGTGATACTGGAAGGTTTAATATTTGTTCAGGTGCACAGAAATTAGTTGTCATTCCAGCAGCAATTTCGCCATCTTTTACATTTATAGGATCAAATGGAATTAATCCATCTTTAAAACAAAGTATATTTTGAGGTTTTAAGTCGCAATGAATTAATCCATCATCATGCAATTCAGACAACTTTTTAAACATTGTAGAAAAAACAATAGCTATTTTTTGTCTCGAAACTTTAAAATAAATTGATAGAGAATTATTGTTAGACACTTCCGTTAAGTGTTTAATATAAGATTCATATTTAAAATCTTCCTCTAAAACAATTTCTGAAAAATTTTTTTTTACAAGTACTTTTGGATTAAATATTGATATTTCCTCACTTATAAAATTTTCAATAGATTTTAATTCATTATGTAACTCTTTGTTTGGTAAACACAAAACCTTTACAGAATTATCAAGTAAAGATATAGATAAATATTTTTTACTCTCAATTTCTAGTTTTGCTTTTTGAAACTCTTCATTTCCGTAAATAGAAACTGCGCCGGTATTCATTGCTAAACCAACATTTTTATTGTAATAAAAATCACCTTTATACAACATGTCCAATTTACTCTCTTTACCTAAAATCTGCACTAATAATGTATCCGGTATTATCGAACTTATTTCCTTTTCAAACAAATAATAGTCCCCAACAAGATTATCATTCTCACTAAAATTTACAATATTTTTTTCTAATAATTTAGACTTAATTATAGTGTCAATGTTTTTTGTAGATTCTATGATTTCTTGTGGAAGTTGTTCTTGATCACAACCAATACAATCCGCAATTTGTTCTTTTAAATTCAATTCAAATTCATGTCTATCAATTCGTATAAATCTTTTGGTAGAATCGGGCGCTGTATCAAATCTTAAAATTACATTTAAGTTTTTGCTTAGTGCGTCTGCGTTAAAAGACACCGGAGTTAAAATGGTAGCTCCTCTTAATTTTAATATACTTTCAAATTCTGATTGTGGACAATAAGGGCAGACTTTAATATTTTCCCTGTGATAATGACCGTTTTTACATACTTTAAAATCTTTGAATTGAATACTCATGTTAAATATTATTTAAATTTTACTTCTGTCACTAATTTGTATATATCAACTGATTCTAAAAATCGGATTTTATCGATTTAATTTAGCTCAAAATGTATTGCAAAATTTAGCTCATTTTAAACACAAAATTTGGAATTAGTTTAGTGTAAAATTAGACTTTTTATATTTATTTGTATTAATTAGCTAAAATAAAGCACAAATTTTTATATTTTTAAGCAATGTAATTTTTTCCATAAAAAGATTCTTTTTGTTTTTTCATCCCCAAGTTATTTAAAGTATGATAATATCTTATTTTAACTTTTAAAACCTTAAGAAATGATTTAGGCAAAAAAGTAATAATTTACGAAAATGAGAACAAAAATTTTATCAGTAACAGTTTGTTTACTAAGTATTTACGTTAATTCTCAATATTTAGTAGTTGGTATTAAAGGAAAGCCAACCTATAATAATAAGCTTATTAAAAAATTTGATATACTACCAGAAAATGCAAATAGTACAAAATTTAATTTTCCCTCTGATAATGATTTTGTAAAATTAATTATGGGGAAAAAAGGAATGCGTATTGTTAAAAAAAAAGACTTGGAACCCAATTCAGTACTTTATGACTTGGTTAAAGATAATGTATACAAGTATTCTGTGGATGAACATACGTTAGGATCTAAAGATTTTAAAGAGATTCCAGATACTAATGTACAGAAAAAACTTATTGATACTTTGTGCCGTTCTCTAGGTACAGACAAAAATAATATTTATAATCATTATAACACCTACATTGTACCATACGCATATAACGAATTAACATCTCCTAACTGGAAAAGCATTACAAATCTTTTAGTTGAAAAATACGGATACATAAGAGAAGGGTTTGTAAATAAAGTTACTCTGAAAGATGATATTTCAAAAACACCAAAAGCATCGAATATAAAAACTAAAAATTGGAATGACCAAACTAAATTAAAGAAGGCTTCGTTAAAAAAATATTGTCCATACCCAGGAAACCAAGGTCATTATGCAACTTGTACTGCTTGGGCAAGTGCATATGCTGCAAGAACAATTAGTTGGGCAATACAAAATAATGACACAACTCAAAATAACATTACTAATCATGCTTTTTCCCCTACCTATCTTTATAAAAAAATCAAACAACCAATTGATTATGAATGCTTAATAGGTGGGACTTCAACAATTGCCGCTTTGGAATTTATGAACAAATATGGAGTTGTATTAAAAAGTGATTTAGATGAGCCATGTATAAACATTAATATTGACTACTTAGATAAATCAGCTACTGAATTTAAAATTGGTGAATACACAAATTGTGATACCGACTTACAAGATATAACTGATAAACATACTAAAGATTCGATTTTTGAAAAATATTTAGAGTTTATAAAAATATCAATAACCAACAAAAAACCTATTTTAGCATCAATCGTAGTATACCCCTCTTTTCATAATTCTTTTAACATAGATTCTTGGGATGGAAACTTAACTTCTACTAGTGTAGGAAGACATGCTATTTGTATTATTGGATTTGATGACGAAAAATCGGACGGAGAAGGTGCTGTGGAGATGTTAAACAGTTGGGGAAATGAATATGGAAAAGACGGTTATATTTGGGTAAAATATAAAGATTTAAAGAACATTTTAATTAATTGTCTAACATTTAATGAACCTATCAATCATCGCAAAGCTTTTGTTCTTGGTGTTGGAGAATATAAAGGAGATCAGAATAAACTACCCAATTCAATAAATGATGAAGACAGTGTAAAAAAAATTCTACACGAAAAGTATAATTTCGAAATTACTGAACTAAAAGTAGAAAAAACTTTTGCTACAGTAAATCCAATAATTGAAAAATGGATAGAAGATTTAAATAATGAAGACACAGTGATTTTTTATTTTAGCGGACACGGAATCGCTATTAAAGACTCATTGTCAGAAAATTACAATAACTATTTATTGTTAGAAGATTACATAGGTATAGATTTTAATAAACATTCTATATGTTTTCAAGACATCGAAAAGAAAATAATTTCAAAAAAACCAAAAATACCAATTTTTATCATTGATGCATGTCGAGAAAATGTTATCCCAAGCAAAGGACAAACGAATAACAAAGGTATATTTTTACCAGAAAAAGGTATATTTTATGCTTTATCCTCTCAATTTGATAAAAAAAGTTGGGCCCAAACATGGAAAGATGGTAAAGAGATTAGCAAAAATAGTTTATTTACTCATTTTTTATTGGAACAATTAAAAACCGAACACAATAAAAGTTTAACAAATATATTTTCAACTGTAGATAAAAATGTTCGAGAAATTTCTGAAAATGAACCAGAATATAAAAAATCTAATCCTTCAGACTACATTCAAGAAGTAGTATATGCTTCGGTTAAACTTGAAGAAATATTCCTTTCAAATACAATTGACATACTAGACAATGGAGATACATTAATAGATATATTAAGAGAGACACAACAAAGTAATGATGTAAATATTTATATTTCTGAACTTTTAGATAAATCTATTGATTCCATCATTAATAAAATAGATATAGATACTTTTATTGGTGAATTACACAAGGAAGAAAGGAATTTCTTAGATTTTTATAAATTTCTTATTGTCGGTTTAGACACTAATCTAAGTGAAGATATACAGACAAATACATCTATTTTAGTATACGAGGAAAATGCAAAAGACGAGATAATACCATATAAGTCTATTTGTCTATATAAAAATGAAGAGGATACAATTATAAAAGAAATAAGAAGTGATTTACTATATGAAATCAAAAATGAGGCTTCTATTAAAGATGATATCAAAGATGATAATACTTTCAATGAAAGTATAGAAAATTTAAATAATATTTCAAAAGTAAAATATTTGGCTTTAGTAAAAATGATAGGAAATGTAACTACTGATGAAGAAATACCTGTCAATAAATATCTTTTTGAATTCAACATTTATGATACAGAATCTGAAACCAAAAAAGGAGATTTTAAATTGTTAATTTCTGATGATGAAAAAGATCTCAAACTGAAAGAAGTATTTTCCCAATTGTTGAACGGAATGGATTAGTTCCCATTTTTAGGAATGATTAAAATTAAACAAATATTATATTGTTTTTTAGGCGGTTTTGTGATTGTACTTTCTACATTCTTATGGATGTCAACAACATTTTTCTCTACTGTTGAATCAAAAGTAATGAAATGGGTTGAAATAACTTCAATAATATCAAAACATAAAAATACACCACAACCAAACGAATGTGTATTTATTGACGTCTCAAAAACTAAAATGTTAATTTCAAATGATTCAACAAGTTTAGAACATGAAATCATTACCAATACAGAAATGCTTGCTGAATTTTTTGAATATATTACTAAGAAAAAAATTCAAGTAAAATATGTTTTTTGTGATATAATATTTGGAGTTAAAGACAGTACAAAATATGATCAACGATTAAAAAAAGCTGCAAACTGTTTAGGTGAAAAATTTTTAACTATTGACACAGAGTTAGATTCAGAAGGTTTATTTAAAAAAAATAGATTAAATCTTAGATCTGCTAATGCCATGGTTAGAGTATTTCAGAATAATTTATATAAAATACCTTTGTACAATAATGAAAAAGATACATTTGTTCCACTAAAAATGTATCACGATATTGAAAAAGGAAAATTTTCAAGACATTTTTTATACACTTATTCTTATAACGAAGGTATATCATTTAATACAATAATTCCTAAATTATATTTAAAAAAATCTGATATTGAAGAACCTTACATAAAATTTGGACTAGGGGAATTTGTTCAAGACACAAGAGAAATTGGTGAAAATACGCTAGCAAATGATTACTTTATTAATTCACTAAATAATAAATTTATCCTTATTGGTGATTTTGAAAGTGACATACATAACACATATTTAAATCAACAACCAGGTACATTAATTTTATTTAATATTTACTGGAATCTCAAACAAAAAAAACATATTGTTCCAATTTTATATCTATTTGTTTTTCAAATTTTTTCAACCTTTTTACTTTGGTTTAAGTTCATTAAAAAAGAAATAAAGTTAACCAAACCGATATTCGGAAAACAAATAATTTCATCAAATTATCTAACAATGACTATTTTGATTGTTTTATTTTCTCTTATATTCAATTATATATTTGATGTTGTAATTTCGACTTTTCATATATTGATTTTGTTTGCT
>Ga0247722_10001105_pt1 | contig 15299 bp, 11 predicted proteins | sample MSEWelMarce3H_FC_FD_189094 | JGI IMG/M metagenome (GOLD analysis project Ga0247722, IMG submission 189094) | Subsurface sediment microbial communities from gas well in West Virginia, United States - MSEEL Well Study Marcellus 3H_FC | ecosystem: Environmental > Terrestrial > Deep subsurface >... | reverse complement strand
GATATTGCCAGGAGAACTAAACCCATTGATGGTATTTTTGGCTATATAACTGAAACCTGGTTTATCATGTATAGATATTAGCAAATAGGCGCTACTCAAAGTTACTCATTAATTAACGAAAAATACATCAACAGATTGTGGACGAAAATGATTTTCAATAAATAAATCATCCTGACCACGTAAATTTCCCAAATGCCTTAGTTTTGCGAAAATACTCATCCAATGGCTTCATTGCAGGAAACAGCCTCCCAGATCAGAAGAGACATCGTTCGCATGGTTCATGGTGTTCAAAGCGGGCACCCTGGAGGATCTTTGGGATGCACTGATTTCCTGACAGCCCTTTATTTTAAGGCAATGAAACATGATTCCTCCTTTAACATGGATGGGGTCGGAGAAGATCTTTTTTTCCTCTCCAACGGACATATTTCTCCGTTGCTGTATTCCTGTCTTGCCCGCACCGGTTATTTTCCGGTCAATGAACTCGGAAGTTTCAGAAAATTGAACACAAGACTACAGGGACATCCTACCACACACGAACATCTTCCAGGTATCAGGATTGCCTCCGGATCATTGGGACAAGGCCTCAGTGTAGGACTGGGCGCAGCCCTTGCCAAAAAGCTCAATGGTGATAACAGGCTGGTCTACACCCTTCATGGAGATGGTGAGTTGCAGGAAGGTCAGATCTGGGAAGCCGTGATGTTTGCCGCCCACCACAAGGTTGACAACCTGATTGCCACCATTGACTGGAATGGCCAACAAATTGACGGACCAACAGAGCATGTCATATCCCTGGGCAACATTGGTGAAAAATTCGAGGCCTTCGGATGGACCACGCTCAGCATGCAGGGCAATGACATGAATGATGTAGTCAGGGTGCTTGAAGAAGCCAAATCATTGACTGGCCAGGGGAAACCCATCGCCATCATGATGCATACCCTCATGGGGAAAGGTGTTGACTTTATGGAAAATGACCATGGCTGGCATGGCATTGCACCCAATGACGATCAGCTGGCCAAGGCTTTGGCCCAACTTCCAGAAACAATGGGAGATTATTGATTTTAAATCCTCAGGTCAACAACAGACAATGCAGCCTTCCTTGCAGGTATCCATGCTGCCAGGACACCAATCGTCAAAACGGTAGAGGCAACCAACAGAAAATCTGAGAGGATGAGTTTTACCGGATAATAGTCTATCAGAAATGTTGCCCCTTCCAGCGGAACCAACTTGAACCTTGTCTGCAGAAAATAGAGTACCATCGCAATGGCCATTCCTCCCGCCATGCCAACAACCGAAAGCAGCATGCCCTCTGCCAAAAATATTTTTTGCAGCAAGCCCTGGTCAGCTCCCATGGCCTTCAATACCTGAATATCTTTTTTCTTTTCAAGCACCAGCATGCTCAAAGCACCGACCATGTTGAAGGCTGCTACAACCAGGATCAAGGAAAATATGCCGTAAATCGCCAGCTTCTCAAGACGAATGGTGGTGTACAACATCCTGTTCTGCTCAAACCTGTTTTCAACTTTATATTCCTTTCCCAGCAGGGATTTCATGGCAGCTGAAACAGCTTCAAGGCTGGTACTGCCGTCAGCTTTGATTTCCAAAGCGCTGAATTCATTGGCAGCCAACCCAAGATATGATTTTACAAAACCAAGATTGGTGATCACATACTTGTTGTCAAATTCAGTTTGAATGGCAAAACTTCCCTGCGGGTATCCCATGGCCAGGCCCAGGGCAGCAGCAGGGTCAGCTGATGAGCTGTTTTTCTTGGGCAAATAAATGGATACCGGATAAATGCTCCGGTCGGATGCAAGGCCCAGCATCTGCTCGATACCAACTCCCATGACAAGGCCAGGTTTTTGTTCATCTCCTGTATTAAAATTGCCTCTGTAGATATTGCCTGGCAAACCCGAAACCTGTGGATATTGGCTATCCACCCCTTTGATGTTGGCGACAGTTTGCAAAGGTCCATTTTGCAATAGGCCTCTCTCCTCCACTACAAGGGTGATGGCTGCGACACCAGTAAGACCCCGGATCTTGTTCAGCTGTTCTTGACTGAGCCGGATGGTTTTACCCTTCACTGGCCCTATCCGAAGTTCAGGATAAAAAGAGGAATAGAGTGATTTCACTAGTGATTCAAATCCATTGAAGGCACTGAGGATGATGATGAGTGAAGCGGTTCCAAACATGATGGCAACAACGCTCACCCATGAGATGATGTTGATGGCATTGGTGGATTTTTTGGCCCTGAAATAACGCCAGGAGAATTTCAGGATCATCGAAAGGTTCATTGGTTGCGTTCTTCGTTGATCTTTTTGAAGATTTCCTCCATCTTGAACACATGGTCAAGGGTATCATCCTTGAAAAACCGCAATTCAGGTACCCGCCTCAATTGTTGCTTGATCCTTTCACCCAGCTGTCTTCTCAACTCCCCTTTGCGTTCTTCAATTTTTGCGAGCACGGCTTCCGGATCCTTTACCTGAAACAAACTGAGGTAAAACCTGGCCTCGAGCAGGTCTGGCGTAACCTTGACCCCGGCAATGGATACCATTCCTCCGTTGATCATGTTCAACCCCATCCGGAGAAAAATAGCGTTCATTTCCTCCTGAATCACACCGGCCACCTGTTTCTGTCTTTTGCTTTCCTCCATAACTGATCACTTGATGGATGTAAAATTAGTTACTTTTGGTGCTAATTCTGAAAAAACGTAGAGAACGCAAATGAAAAGCCTCCGAATCATCTTTTCCTATATAAAAAAGTATCCAAAATTGGTGATTGGATACTTTTCACTCAACATCCTTTCCGCCCTGTTTTCCCTGATTTCACTCGCCATGCTGGCCCCCTTTCTCACCCTGATTTTTGGTTTGCAGGGGAGTGGCGGGATACAGAGCTCCAGGTTCAAGCTTGGAAACTTGTCCGACCTCTTGTACAATCAACTGACCACGCTGACAGCATCAGATCAGGGAAAAATCAAGGCATTGGGCATCATTTGTATTGTGCTTGTATCCGCCATCATGCTCAAAAATATTTTCCTTTATTGCTCACTTTACCTCTTGACCCCCATCAGAAACAGCATCATCAATGACATGCGAACAGATATGTTCAGCAAAATTCTTGACCTGCCAGTAGGATTTTTCAATGAGCAAAGAAAGGGTGACATCATGAGCCGCCTCACCAATGACCTTCAGGATGTTGAGTTTTCTACCATCAGCTTTCTGGAAAGTTTTTTCCGCGAACCCATCCTGATTGCGTTTTATCTGTTTGCCATGGTAAGCCTCAGTCCTGAGCTTTCCGTTTTTCTGCTGCTTTTCCTGCCGATTGCAGGACTGGTCATTGGAAGGATTGGCAGATCCCTGAAAAAAGTATCAACAGGTGTGCAGGAAAAATTAGGAGAAATCCTGAGCACGATTGAAGAAACAATTGGGGGTATCCGGGTGGTGAAGGCCTTTAATGCAGAAGGGCAGCAGCTCAGTCGTTTCAAAAGAGAAAACCACGACCTTTTTGAGATCAAGAACAGGGCCATCCGAAGAAGAGACCTGGCCTCTCCGGTTTCAGAAACATTGGGCATCATCGCGGTATCCTGCGTCTTGTATTACGGAGGCAGCTTGGTATTGAACCATGATTTTTCACTCAATGGTCCTGACTTCCTGACCTTTATCGCCATCTTTACCCAAATCATCAACCCGCTAAAAGCATTCAGTACTGCGTCATACAATATTCAAAAAGGCGCAGCAAGCATAGAACGGATACAAAAACTGATCATGGAAGAGCAGGCTGTCATGGAGGACCCGAATCCATTGCCCATAACAGGCTTCAATGAGACAATCGAACTAAGGGATGTTGTTTTTGCCTATCCTGACAAAAGCATTTTGAACAAGATCAACCTGACCATCAAAAAAGGCCAGACCATCGCCCTTGTTGGATCCTCTGGTGCGGGAAAATCCACCCTGGCCGACCTGATTCCCCGTTTTCATGATGCTACAGCTGGTGAGGTATTGATTGATGGCATCAACATCAAAAAATACAAGATCAAAGACCTCCGCAACCTCATGGGAATTGTAACCCAGGAGCCCATCCTTTTCAATGATACCATCAGGGCCAATATTTCGCTGGGAAATGAAAAGGCATCCATCGACGCTGTTATGTCTGCCGCTAAAATTGCCAACGCGCACCAGTTCATTGAAAACAAAGAAGAAGGATACGCCAGCCTGGTAGGCGACCGTGGGTCAAAATTAAGCGGGGGGGAAAGACAAAGGCTCACCATTGCAAGGGCTGTATTGAAAAACCCACCGATTTTAATCCTGGATGAAGCAACATCGTCACTGGACACCGAGAGTGAGAAATGGGTTCAGGATGCCCTCAACAACCTGATGAAGGACCGTACCAGCATCATCATCGCACACAGGCTTTCAACCATCAGGCATGCAGATGAAATCATTGTATTGCACGAGGGAATGATTGCCGAAAGGGGCAAACACGACGAACTAATCAATTCAAATGGAATTTACAGCAAACTGGTTTCTATGCAACAGATGCGTTGAGCAGTTGATTGTTAATGATTTGAAGAACCGCCAGGCTTGTTCATGTTGGTTTTGGCCTCCATGCTGAGGGTTGCATGAGGAACGGCTCTCAAACGGGCCCTGTCAATCAGTTTTCCGGTAACCCTGCAAATGCCATAGGTTTTGTTTTCAATCCTCATCATTGCTTTTTCAAGCTTTTCGATGAAGTCGATTTGCCTGCTGGCCATTTGGCTGAGCTGTTCACGTTCCATGCTAAGGCTTCCGTCTTCCATGGTCATGTAGCGGTTGTCTGAATCTCCGCCACTCATGGAATCCTTCCTGGTGATTAAACCGTTCAGGTAATTGAGTTCTTGCTTTGCAGCATTGAGCTTGTTCTGCACCAGCTCGCGGAATTCAGCAAGTTCTGCATCTGAGTAGCGCTGGGTAGGGCCCATTGGAGCGACCACTTCTTTTGCATCAAGCACAGACTTGGTGAACTCGGGTTCATATTTTCGTGAAGATTTCGAATTGATTTTGGGCATGGAAACAGTCTTCGTTTCCTTTTTTGCCCCCTTTGCCCTGAGCGCCTTGCGCACTTCGGCAGGACTTGCAGGTGCTTTGCTGGTGTCAGCAAACCTTACTTCAGGAGAAATGGTTGGAACTTTTTTTCCAGGTGATTTTGCTGCAGGTCTGGCTGGAGCAGATTTCGCAGGAGCCGCCTTGGCTGGAGCTGCTTTTGCAGGGGCTGCTTTGGCAGGAGCCGCCTTGGCTGGAACTGCTTTGGCAGGAGCTGCCTTGGCTGGAGCTGCTTTGGCAGGAGCCGCCTTGGCTGGAGCTGCTTTCGCAGGAGCGGCCTTGGCTGGAGCTGCTTTGGCAGGAGCGGCCTTGGCTGGAGCTGCTTTGGCAGGAGCGGCCTTGGCTGGAGCTGCTTTGGCAGGAACAGTTTTTTTAGGGGCTGGCGCAGCAACCTTCTTTACAGGTGCTTTGGGGGCATCTGCTTTTTTTGCCGGTGCTGGTTTCTGAACTGGTTTTGCAGTCTTTGCTGGTGCTGGTTTCTTTGTTGCCATAGTACTTACCCTTTTTTTATAACATTGATCTTCAGCATTTTACCATTAATCTCGGTATCAAGCCCATCAGATAATCCCGTTTTAAGCAAGACATGGTCAGCCAAAATTTCCGCGCAAATATATGCATTATATTGAGTAAACGCATCGTCGAGTGCCGGATCCGACTGAATTTCAACAATTATTCTGTCTGTCAATTCCAGGTCAAGGTCCTTCCTGATCTTCTGCACCCTGTTCACCAGCTCCCTGGCATTCCCCTCTTGTTCAAGGGCTGGACTTACCACTACATCCAGCGCCACGGTCAGGGCATTTCTGGAAGCCACCATCCAACCCTCAACATCTTCACTTTGGATGTCCACCTCTTCCTTCAGCAGATGGATCGATTCGGCCTCCACCGCTAATGCAAAGACCCCGGTTGACTCCAATTGCCTGATCTCTTCCTGAGACATGGCAGCAATGGCAGCAGCAGCAAGTTTCATTTTTCCACCCAAGCGCTTGCCCAACAGCACAAAATTGGCTTTTATCTTTTTGCGGATGAAATCATTGTCTGCGGGCAGGTATTCCATTTCTTTGACATTCACCTCGGCAAGGATCAGGTCTTCCACCCTCTCCAGTTGGGCTTTCATGGACGCTCCATTGACCGGAATGAGCATTTTCTGCAGCGGTTGACGCACCCTGATATTAACTTTTTTCCTGATGGACAGTACAAGAGAAGAGATTTCTTTTGCCATGCCCATTCTCTCCTCCAGTGCACCATCAATCCATGCGTCATTGGACACTGGAAAATCAGCATGGTGGACAGAAGTGAACGGCTCTTTACCAGTGACTGCATTCAGGTTCCTGTAAATGGAATCGGTGAAGAATGGCGAAATTGGCGCAGCCAATTTCGCAACAGTCACCAGACAATTGTAGAGTGTCTGATAGGCGCTGATTTTATCCGTTCCATATTCTCCCTTCCAGAACCGCCTTCTGGAAAGCCTTACGTACCAGTTGCTGAGCAACTCATCAACGAACTCATCAATGGCCCTTCCCGCCAGGGTCGGTTCATAGTCCTCCATGTGCTGGCTGACCTGTTTGATAAGACTCTGCAGGCTTGACAAGATCCAACGATCGATTTCAGGCCTTTCGTTGAACGGTACATCTGCTTCCGCATACGTAAACCCATCCACATTTGAATAGAGGGAAAAGAATTGATAGGTATTGTACAAAGTACCAAAGAACTTTCGCTGGACTTCCTTGATGCCTTCGATATCAAATTTGAGGTTATCCCAAGGAGAGGCATTGGTGATCAGGTACCAGCGGGTGGCATCGGCACCATAGGTTTCAATGGTACTGAAAGGATCAACAACATTGCCCAGGCGCTTGCTCATCTTATTGCCGTTCTTGTCCAGGACCAATCCATTGGAAACAACGGTCTTGTAGGCAACACTGTCAAACAGCAGGGCTCCCAGTGCATGCAACGTATAAAACCAACCACGGGTCTGGTCTACCCCTTCAGCAATAAAATCAGCAGGAAAAGCACTGCCGTTTTCCACCAACTCACGGTTCTCAAAAGGATAATGCCACTGGGCATAGGGCATGGCTCCACTGTCAAACCAAACATCCACCAGATCCGGCACACGCTTCATGGCCTTGCCGGATGCACTCACCAGGATCACATCATCAACAAATGGCTTGTGCAGGTCTGCCAGACCATTTTCTAAAAATTGTTTGTTTGTATCTCCACCAAGCACTGAGGCCGCTTTTTTGATTTCGGCATTCAGCTCTGTTACGGAACCAATGCATATTTGCTCAGCACCGTCTTCGGTTCTCCAGATGGGCAAGGGGGTTCCCCAGAACCTGCTGCGGCTGAGGTTCCAGTCAACCATGTTTTCCAGCCAGTTTCCAAACCTGCCTTCACCAGTTGATTTGGGCTTCCATTGGATGGTCTTGTTGAGTTCCACCATCCGGTCCTTGATGGCGGTCGTCTTGATGAACCAGGCATCCAATGGGTAATAAAGGATGGGTTTATCTGTTCTCCAGCAATGTGGATAATTGTGCTCGTATTTTTCTACTTTGAATGCCTTTCCGTCTTTCTTTAGCTGGACGCAGATGTCGATGTTGACATCCACAAAATTTTCTTCGTTCTTGTAATTCTTAACGAACCGGTGGCTGAATTCTCCCAGTCCATCCACGAATTTTCCTTCGCGGTCTACGAGGGTAAGGATGCCCAATCCATATTTCTTGCCCACCTTGTAGTCGTCCGCACCAAATGCAGGCGCAGTGTGCACAATGCCGGTTCCGTCTTCAGTAGTCACAAAATCACCAACCACCAGTTTGAAGGGGTCTGCACCCGGAGTGATGTCTTGAATGACAGCCATTGCATTGGCTGCTGAGGGCATCAACTGTTCGTAGTAAAGCCCTTCAAGTGCTTTTCCTTTGATGGTACCCAATACGGCCCAGGGGATCAACTTGTCTCCTGCCTTGAACGCATCAAAGGCCAGCTCCGCTGCATCTTCTTTGAAGTACTTGGGAAGCAGGGCTGTTGCGCAAACAACTGTCAATGGCTCCCCGGTATACGGATTAAAACTTGATACCAATGAATATTCGATAGAAGGTCCCACGGTCAGGCCCAGGTTAGATGGCAAGGTCCATGGGGTGGTTGTCCAGGCCATGAAATAAACAGGACCTGCCCCTGTATTCATGTCCTTCAAAACGGAATACGCCGGGTGATTGGTATTGGAATTGTCTGCGAGCCTGAAGAGGGCGACAGCAGAGGTATCTTTTACATCTTTGTAGGTGCCTGGCTGGTTGAGTTCGTGGGAACTCAGTCCCGTGCCTGCAGCGGGTGAATAGGGCTGGATGCTGACGCTCTCGTACAAATAGCCTTTGTCGTACAACCGCTTCAAACACCACCAAAGGGATTCGATATAATCATTTTCAAATGTAACGTAGGGGTGTTGCAGGTCAACCCAGTAGCCCATTTTGGTGGTAATCTCGTCCCATTTGTCTTTGTAGCGCAATACTGCCTCGCGGCATTTCTGGTTGTATGCTTCTACACTGATTGTTTTACCGATATCTTCTTTGGTGATGCCAAGCTCTTTTTCTACACCAAGCTCAACAGGAAGTCCATGGGTGTCCCATCCGCCTTTTCTTTTCACCTGAAAGCCCTTCATGGTCTTGTACCTGCAAACAAGGTCTTTCAGTGTGCGGGAAATCACGTGGTGTATTCCCGGCATTCCATTCGCACTGGGCGGTCCTTCGTAGAAAACAAAGGGTTTCGCTCCTTCCCTGTTGCGGATACTTCCGCCAAATGCATCCTCCTGTTCCCAGTTTGCCAGGATTTCCTTTTCAAACGCGGGGAGGTTGAGTTGATCGTATTCTTTGTAAGTCTTTCCCATACTTTTTCCTAAGGTGGCAAAGGTAGAAAAAAGTTCAGGGGTTTTACTTGAAATTCATGGTTCCATCGGCCTGATAAGCAAAGCGAAAGGTGTAATAACGCTGATTCTTTAATTTTTCAGCATCAGAGGCAGTAGCAGCAGGCGTTATGCCCCCCTTGTAGTAGTTCAGGATTTCAACCTTGGCATATTTTCCCTTGGCAGTTTTGAACACCAATACCCTTCCAGGAATGGGGGTGATGAGCATAGAAACCGGGCTGTACACATACCATCCCTTGTTGCTGCTATTGGGCACTGCGTAGGAAACGGGTACATTGTCTTGTCTGAAAACCGAATCCGCAGGAACAGCCTTCAAATCATCAAATGTTCCTATGTAAACAAAAGCACCGCCTACTCCGGGGCCACTGTTGCCGCCATTGGTGATGATGCTTGTTCCTCTTACTGCCACATCCCATTTGACTGAATTTGAATCAGTGCTGGGCACAACAGCATTTGTTTCAAAACTGAAAAAAGTAAACTTACCGGCACCCACAGGTTGTCCATTGACCAATCCTACAATGGTGTCTGCAGGAATTCCTGAAACTGTTTTTTCAGTCAAGGTGGCCGTCACAACCGGCGCCTCATTTTTCTCACATGCCTGAAAAACAACTAACGCTAACATTGCACTTCCGATGATCCTTGAACTTCTCATTGTTTCTTTTTTGTTGGAAATTAAAAAATGAATTGAATGTCTATATAGCCCGTCCTTCCCGGATTGCCGGGAAGAAACTGAATGTCCTTGTAATGGAACAGGTTGTCAACTCCAGCCATGAATTTCCAGTGGGAATTCAATGGGAGTCCGATGCTTGAATTAACCTGCACATTTCCTTTTGCATATTCATCGGCCCGGTTGATCAGCCCATTGCCGTCCAGGTCGGAAGTTCCCCACCTGCTCCGGTAAATGATTCTGATGGTTGAAAAATATCCCTTTGCATTTTCTGCACTGAACTTGAGGTTTGCCGTATGCCTGGAGCGATTGGGCAACCCTCCATAGTCTGAAAGGTTCATCCGATAGGCCTGGCCATTGGCAAGAGAACGTTGAAAAACCTCTCCTCTTCTAATGGATTGCAGCACTTCCTTGTCTGCAGCGTACAAGAACTGGTAGCCGGCATTGAGCTGCATCCATTTCCCGATTTTCTGCCGGGCACCCAGTTCAACTCCCTGGGTAAGTGCACGCTTGAGGTTGAAATAACTGTAGATCTGCCCTCCATTTTTCTTGAAGGCAATGATGTCCGTAACAATCATGTTTTTCAGGTCATTCCTGAAAATGTTTGCCGTGAATTGTGACGATGCATTCAGGGTATAAACAAGACCCGCATTCAGTCCACCCGAAACCTCAGGTTTCAATGCAGAAAGACTACCAGCCAGAGCAGTGGTCTGGTCCAGTAAGTTTGCGGCTGCAAGCCTTTTCAATTCACCGATGGCCACTTCAGACCCGAACACAGAATATGCACCAGCAGCAAGGTTGGTGAAGTTGAGGTACAATTGCCTGAAGTCTGGTGCCTTGAAACCACGCCCGTAAGAAACATTCAGTTTCAGCTTCTCAGAAGGCTTGTACTGAAAGGCGATTTTAGGACTCCAGACAGATGCATAGGCCTGGTTGGCATCGAAACGGAGTCCAGCAATCAATGTGAGCTTTGGTGAAATTTTTTGTTCATGTTGTGCAAAGAAATACGCTATTGAATTGGTCCTTAATGTTGAGGCACTATCATAGCGGTTTGACCTTACTGTTTCACGCACGATGCCTGCTCCCACTGTGAGTGCAGCATCATCAGCGATTTGCCAGTCTGTCTGGTTTTCAACCCTCGCAAACAATTGCCTGAACCTGTCATCATAGCCGCCAGTTGCGTTTTTCACAGCAAGTTGCTGAACTGCATTGAACCCTGTAAGATAACCACGGAGGGTTGATTTTAGTTGCTGTTCTTTGTTGAACTGAAGGTAGGGAGTGAGATTGTATTCTTCGTTTTTCTCAAAACCCTTTGAAGCAATGGTGGTGCCAAGGTTCTGCACGAAAATGGTATTGTCGATATGACTTGAATTGGCCCTGAAGGAAGCACCTGCTTTCCAATGGCTTCCCAGTTGCTGGTGTATGCTGAGGCTTTGTGTTGATCGCCTGAAAGGTTCAACTGTTTTTTGTACAGCATTGGGTTTGAGGCTGTACCCTTTGGATTGGTTATAATTCAGCGATGCAGCAAGATCAGTTTTGTTAATCCTTCTTGAAAAGTTCAGGTTTCCATCCACCGTATTGAACCTTCCATAACGCAAGCCCAGATCCGTCTTCGATTGACCTGCACGATCGGTAATGATGTTGATTACGCCACCCATTGCTTCCGATCCATAAAGGCTGGAAGACGGACCTTTGACGATTTCAATTTTCCTGATATTCCTGACGGTAATTTTCGAAAGATCGAGCACACCGGCCGTTCTGCCGATCAATGGTTCTCCATCGATGAGAATAAGGGTGTATTCTGATGAAAGACCCTGCACCTGCACCCCCTTGCCAAAATTATCAATCACCTGGATTCCGGTTTGTTCAGCCAGGATGTCGTTCAACCGAAGGGATCCGCTTTGGTAAAGGGTTTTGGAAGAAATCACCGACACGGGGATGGCAACATTTCCCATTGACCTTGGGGTTCTTGTGGCCGTCACCACCACTTCCTCCAGGCTTGCCCTGGAGGAATCCTCACCACGCTGCGCGAAAGCTACAGTGCTCATCAACAAAAAAAATAGGTGAAAAGAAAACCTCATGCAATTGAATTCGGGTGCAAAACTGCTGCACTTGGATCCAAGATTTATCATGGAATTGTCAGATGAGTCATGGGTCTTGAATTATGACAATTCAGTGACGGGGATCATACGAATGGAGGAATTTCGGACGAAAGACTCAACAAAAACCTAACGTTTGGAATAGGTTGTTTTGTTCAACATTTCACAGGGCTTGAGGCCTGTATGTTTTTTGAATGCCGTGGAAAAATGTGAAATGGAGGAATAACCCAACTGGGCAGAGACTTCTGAAACGGTAAAGCCTTTTTCATACAGCAGGTACCTGGCATGTTCCATCCGCTGGTCCTGGTAAAAATCAAAAATAGTGGCCCCAAACATTACCTTGAATCCTTTTTTGAGGTAGCATTCGTTGATGGCCGCTTTTCGGCTCAGTTCCCTTATGGTGATGGGATCGCAGATGTGGGCAAGCAGGATTTCTCTTGCCTTGATGATCTTTTCCCTTTCGTCCTGATGGGCAAGAAACTTACAGGCAGGCACCTCGTCTTCCCTGATGGTGCTCATCGACTCCAGCGTGTAGAGCAGGAGTATCTGGGTTTGGGCGTTGATGAAAATATTTTCAACAGCATCGGCATAGCGGTGGTTGAGGATGGAAGAAAGGGTATGCCTGATTCTTCCTGATATCAAAATTGGCTTGCTGAAAGTATGGTTGTACCGGAAATTGAGGATGGCGTCGGCCTCCGGATTGGTCCCTTCTGATTTGATGAGGTTGCTGAGGTGAAGCGGTTCGAACCTGAATTGAAGCAGGTCCATCGTGCCGGTTTGTTCCACACACTGGGCATTGCGGTTCAGCTTGCATTCCTCACAATTGGCATTGGGTTCTTTGCAAAAGGTCTGGCCATTCACGCAGAAACGAAGTTCGAGGTACCGGTTTTCTGTCACCTCGTCATAATGATAGACCAGGGTTCCGTGATCATCCACCCCAAGGGAACTTCCCTGTGGATGCCGTCTGAGGGCATATTGCCAGGAACCTGGGATCTTCTTCTCTCTTGAAAACAAGACAGGAAGTCCTTCAAAATGGTTCCATTCTGACATCATCCTGAGTGGTATGGTGAGGTTCTCTGCCATGAACGGACAAAGATAAGCCATAAGTCTGACCTTAAGGCCAGTGCTTTGTCAAAAAACAGTAAGGAATATGTGGAAATCATCTTAAAAAAGAAAGGCTGTTTTACGGCTAAAAATGAGGTAAGCCCCCTGAATTTCAGTAGATTTGTAAGCCGGGGAATTAAAATACAAAACCAGAGGCAGAAGACAATATGAGCATGGAAATTGATGAAAATTTAGAACAACCCAACAACAGTTACGGTGCAGACAGCATTCAGGTGCTGGAGGGTTTGGAGGCGGTCAGAAAAAGACCTGCCATGTATATTGGTGATATTGGGGTGAAAGGGCTTCACCACCTTGTTTATGAGGTAGTGGACAACTCGATTGATGAAGCCCTTGCGGGCCATTGCGACAATATCATTGTGAACATTCACGAGGACAATTCCATTTCCGTAGAGGACAATGGAAGGGGTATTCCAACGGGAATGCACCACAAGGAGCAACGCAGTGCCCTTGAAGTGGTCATGACCGTCCTGCACGCAGGTGGTAAATTTGACAAGAATACCTACAAGGTTTCAGGAGGTTTGCATGGCGTGGGTGTGAGTTGCGTAAATGCATTGAGCACCACGCTGCAGGTAACGGTGAACCGTGACGGAAAAACCTTCGAACAAGAGTACGAACGAGGTGTTCCAAAATATGCCGTAAGGGAAATCGGGAGCAGCACCACTACCGGTACCAAGGTCCATTTCTGGCCCGACACCACAATTTTTACAGCAAACGTATACAACAAGGATATTCTGGAAGGAAGGCTTCGTGAATTGTCTTACCTGAACAAACGCATCCGCATCATCTTAAATGATCTCCGTGAAATTGATGAGGCCGGGAATCATTACCAACAGGTTTTTTTCAGCGAAGGTGGTATCGTTGAGTTTGTTGAGATGCTGGACAGGAATGGAAAGCGCAGCTCCCTCATCCCGAATATCATCTACATGGAAGCACATGATGTTGACTCCAATGTAGCCGTTGAAGTGGCCATCAATTACAACGACTCTTACAACGAACATATTTTCTCCTACGTCAACAACATCAATACCATTGAAGGGGGTACCCATGTGGCAGGCTTCAGAAGGGCTATCACCAGGGTATTTCAGCAATACGGCAAGAAGCTTGGGCTTTTTGAAAAGTCGAAAGTGGAAGTGGAAGGCGATGATTTCAGGGAAGGCTTATCAGCCATCATTTCGGTGAAAGTTCCGGAGCCGCAATTCGAAGGACAAACAAAAACCAAACTCGGCAACTCTGAAGTGATTGGCATCGTTGACGTTACGGTATCCCGTACACTTGAAGCCTACCTGGAGGAAAATCCAAGGGATGCCAAAAATATCATCAGCAAAGTCATTCTTGCCGCACAGGCCAGGGCTGCTGCAAGAAAAGCAAGGGAACTTGTCCAAAGGAAAACGGTTTTGTCTGGAGGCGGGCTCCCAGGAAAACTCTCTGATTGTTCTGAGCGCGACCCCAAGAAAAGTGAATTGTTCCTCGTTGAGGGTGATTCAGCAGGTGGAACGGCCAAGCAAGGCAGGGACAGAAATTTTCAGGCCATCCTGCCCCTCAGGGGAAAGATCCTCAACGTTGAAAAGGCGATGGAGCACCGGATTTATGACAACGAGGAAATCAGGAACATGTTCACTGCCCTTGGCGTAAAGATTGGAACAGCAGAAGACCCTAAGGCACTTGACCTTTCCAAACTCCGTTACCACAAGCTGATCATCATGACCGATGCCGATGTGGACGGTAGCCATATCGCAACACTTATCCTTACATTTCTTTTCCGCTACATGAAGGAAATGGTTGAACAGGGATATGTATACATTGCCCAGCCACCCCTTTATTTGGTTAAAAAAGGAAAAGAGCAATTCTATGCCTGGAATGAGGAACAGCGGAAGGGATATGTAGAACGTCTTGGCGCAGGAAAGGAAGACAGTGTAAACGTTCAGCGATACAAAGGTCTTGGTGAGATGAATGCAAGTCAGCTCTGGGACACCACCATGAACCCCGGCTCAAGAACCCTCAAGAGGGTCACCATTGAAAGTGCAGCGGAAGCCGACAGGGTATTCAGCATGCTCATGGGGGATGAAGTAGGGCCAAGAAGGGAATTTATTGAATCACATGCCAAATACGCAAAACTCGATATTTGATCATCTTTACTAACAATTAAAACAATCAACATGTCAAACGAAAACATGCTCACAGCCTACAATGTCAAAACAAAGGAAAAAAATGTTCCCATCATGGATGCAGTAGTCAGCAAGACTGCAAAAGGTGGATACATTGCCAAAGGTAATGATGGCAAGGGCAACAAGCTTACAGCACTTCTTGGTGAAGCAAAAGCACTTGCTGCCATCAAGGCTGGAACAGCCAAGCAGGATTGGTAGTCTTTAACTGCACATATTCTTCAAGACAGGCCCCTGGCCTGTCTTTTTTATTTGGTCTTGTACTGGTTT
>Ga0247722_10001103_pt1 | contig 15306 bp, 15 predicted proteins | sample MSEWelMarce3H_FC_FD_189094 | JGI IMG/M metagenome (GOLD analysis project Ga0247722, IMG submission 189094) | Subsurface sediment microbial communities from gas well in West Virginia, United States - MSEEL Well Study Marcellus 3H_FC | ecosystem: Environmental > Terrestrial > Deep subsurface >... | reverse complement strand
AACGGTCTGCTTTCCAGCATCGTAGAACCAGAGATCTGATCCGTTGCGGATGAAGTTACGCTCTGAAAGAAGGTCTAGGACCTGCACGCGTGACTTCTTGACACCGTCGACATAAATATTTGCGCGGTGTGTTCCGCCGAGGAATTCAAGAGCTAAAGCGAGTTCACCCTGTGCGCTTGCCTGCGGAAGAAAATCTTTCATCTCCTTTGGAGCGTTCTTCGCCATCTGATCAACCATCGACTGAGAAATGTCAGGAATGATGTTCATTGGTGGAAGACCGAGGTCTGCAACCTTTACAACCTTGCCAGAGAATGCGATATCAGGATTTGTGTTGATGAATTGAAGAATTTGCGACGCTGACTTATCTGGCAGATCAACTGATGCAGTTGCAGATCCCGAAAGACCAATTGCAGTTGCAGCTACTAGGACCGGTGCCAAAACCGCTGGGATCCAACGGATTACAGTGCGCTTCATTCTTGCTCCATCTCGAGGTGCGAATTAGCCCTAAGAATATTGCGAGCGCTAAATGCCTTCTACTTGAAAGCGCCCCTAGGGATGTGACCTGCAACGCAAGAAACAGGTTTTTCCCAGAAAAAACCATTGACCACGCAGGGGCCCTTAGTTACGGTCACACTATGAGCGACAGCCAGATCTCAGTTCGAAATGCTTACTCCAAAGTTAAAAGCGGGTATAACGGGAAAATCTTGACAGTCGATTTATCAAAACTCGGCTTTGAAGTTACCGAGCCACACGAACACTACTGGCGCACATTTGGTGGTGGCGGTTTATTGGCAGCAGAGAGATTACTGCGCGAAACTCCCGCTGGCGCAGATCCACTTGGTCCGGAGAATGCGCTGATCTTTGCATCCTCTGTAATGGCGGGCCAGCCTTATGTGGGACTTGCATCCCTGGCAGTCTGCGCAAAGAGCCCGCTGACAAATGGAATGGGCGAGACACATGTCGAAGGACCCTTTAGTGCATCCTTTAAGGAATCCGGGTTTGATGTCATTGTCATCAAGGGACGTGCGGTTAACCCCACGCTCATCTCAATAAAGGATGGCGAAGTCTCATTTGTTGATGCAACTGAGCACTGGGGAAAGAACATTGATGTCACAGTCGATGCCCTAGAGAAGAGCTATGGCGCAGGAATCTCTACAGCAGTTATTGGAAGCGCCGGAGAGAATCTCGTTAGATTCGCATCAATTGTCACCAATCGCTCCTTCCAGGCTTCTCGCATGGGAATGGGCGCGGTTATGGGTTCAAAGAATCTGAAAGCCCTCGTCATTGCACCAGGTAAACGTCCCGCTGTTGCCAATCCTAAGAAAGCGCAAGAGCTCACCGATTTGTACACATCTCGTATCCCAAGTAATCCACTTTCAGATTGGCAATTCCAGCCACCAGGTTTTGCTGCATGGGTTCATACACATGGTCTTGATGCTGCGCTCTGCACAAAGAACTTCCGGGAGAGTGCATTCCCGGGTGTTGAGAATTTCACGCCTGAAGAATTTATGTCAAGGTTTAAGGGAAATGCATCGTGCCCTGGTTGCCCAAATGATTGCTTCAAATTGTTCACACCTGATTCGCTCTCGAGTAATCCGGGCTTGAGCAAAGCAAGTGCAATGCATCAGGAGATCACGGCGTCGATGGGTGCCAATATTGGAAATGCAGATTTAGATTTTCTCTTCGAATCCAATATTTTATGTAACACCCTTGGCTTAGATCCAACATCTCTCGGATATGTCATCTCTATGGCGATTGAATGCCTTGAGAATGGGATTGAGATTCAATCTTTAAATCCTGCGCTGACTTGGGGAGATACTGCAGGAATTCGCCAACTCATTCTCGATATTGCAGCTAGATCCGGTGCTGGCGATCTCCTTGCAGCGGGAGTTAAACGAAGTAGTGAAAAGTTAGGACCGAAGAGTTCACACTACGCAATGCATATTAAAGGACTTGAGATGTGTGTTGCTGAGCCTCGCACTCAAACCAATTTGGCGCTGGGATATGCAACTGCTCCAATCGGTCCGCGCTTTAATATCTGCGAACATGACTGGGATTACGACACCGAACTAGGTTGGCCCCACACTATGCAGGGCTCAAATACTTTGGTAATTCTGGAACGTATTCCAATGGATTACCTAGGACCTAAGAAGGTAAGAAATTTCAAAGCACTCTCTGATATCTGGTCAGCGACAGATGCTTTATGTGTCTGCATCTTTGCCGCTCCCCCAACACGTTCAATGACGCTAGAGGAGATGGGTTCGCTTCTCGGAGCGATTACCGGATGGGAATCTTCAAGTTATGAAGTGATGGCTTATGGTCAGCGACGAATTAACTTGACGAAGATTTATAACATTCGAGAAGGTTTGACTCCAGATCAAGATACTTTGCCCGAAAGATTCTTCACCGATCCAATCACAGTCGGCAGATGGAGCAACTACTTCATCGATAAATCTAAATTCCAAGAGATGATTCAGACCTACTACGCGATGATGGGCTGGGATGAAGCAGGAAATCCTCGATATTCAACTCTGCTAGCGAATCGACTTGAGTGGGTTGTAGATGAAGGATATTTAGAGAAAATTAAGTAGTACTACTTCTCTAAATATGCGGGTGGTGTCTTTGAGAAACGAGTTATGCCGCTCTCGCTGACCTGAAAACCAGTCTCAACTCTAAAGCCACCCCACTCTGCCATAAACAAAGGAACATCGATGGAGAGAAATGAATTGTTAGGAACGACAAAGTCGGAGACAGAGGTAAGAATTGGTGGCTCAAACTCTGATGTACCGATGCTATGGATGCCAGAGTAAACACAAAGATCAATCAGTCCAGCTTTGCGCAGAACATCTAGGCCTGCTCCAGAAATATCTGCGCCCACTGCTCCCACCTTTAACTGCGCTTCTGATGCATTGGAAGCTTCAATTGCGGTATCAATTGCAAATCTAATCTCTTTTGGCGCAGGACCCATAGAAACAGGTCTGGCAATAACTCCGTGGTAACCCTCGTAACGAGGCGCAACAGTCAAAAGTGCGAGATCTCCGCCCTTGAGAGTATTCATCGTTGTTCGAGTCAAAATTGGAAATGTGTTCTTCTTTCCAAAGCCAACAATTGTGTCGATTCCACTTCCTTCTGATCCCATCTTGCGCATTGTGTACTCGATTTCAGCTGCAACTTCTCGCTCAGAGACTCCAATCTCAAGTGCATTAATTCCTGAATTCAGCCCTGCTTCAGCAATTTTAAATCCATATCGCAGTACTGCAATCTCTGCTTCGCTCTTTGATGCACGTAAGTAGCGATAATCAATTTCAAAGGCACTCATTGGAACTTCAGTAAATGAGAAGATTTTTATGAGCTCAACTAGCCAGTGCGGAAATGAACTTTCCCCGACAAAACCTATACGTGCTTTAGAAGTCCCAGCTTCTTGAAGAAGTATGTCGAGAAAAGATTTAAAGCTAATCGGTTTTGTATATGGGTACTCTTCTTCAGGCATATTGAATTCATTGACCACATGAATCGAGCCAATCTTTGCTGTGTTCTCGTAGAAGGTTTCACTTTCTGCACCAGTGGCAGAATGGATATCTCCACTACGTGGAACTACTGTGAGAATCGGTTCAAAATGTGCTGCATAGTTAGTGAGCCACCTTGTGTGATTAGCACCAAAAACTGCGCGATCATCCCCATAAAAGAAGAGAAGATCGATGGAGTGTGCCTGCATCAACTTTTGGATATTTCCTTTGCGAAGCTGGAATTCACTCGCCGGGATTACAGGAAGCTGATTCATGGTCAATTATTACCTGGTATTTCAGGCAAGCTCAATAGTTTTTTGCTAGCGAGATGTCTTGCGGGCTTGGCGCCAGTGGTAGAGATAGACAGGTGTTGCAATCGCAATAGTTGTGAAGGTTGTGACCACATTCTTAAGCGCCTGGCGCTGGGAGTTATCTTCCTGCTGCTGCAATAAAGCTGGGTCAGGCATATTGGCTTTCGTTGCATATGGGTCAACGTAGGCAGGGTCTGGGAATGCGAAGTTAACAAAGGCATTGACCAGTGACACAGTTGAGAAGAGAACCACTAGAAGAGTTACAAGGCAGACCGCATAGAGATAGAGCGAGCGCCAATCGATACCTGTGTGAACTTCGACTGGTGCCGCCTTCTTAGGAGCAACTTTCTTTACCGCTGTCTTCTTCGCTGTAGCCATAGCTTAATTCTCCCACATCCCTTTCGAGTTATAGGGAAGAAAGCATCTTCTTCATCTGCGCAATTTGTGCAGATTGATCAGTGATTACCTTTGCCCCAAATGCTTTGATTTCCATATTGCTGGCATCTTCAATCATTTGCACCATATGGATAGCGCCATCGTGATGGTCGGTCATACCTTCGAGCCACAATCTGTCGAAGGTTGAACCTTTGGCCGTACTCAAGGCAGCGAGCTCTTCATCTGTGAGCATTCCGCCCATACCATCCATGGAGTGGCCCATATCTTCGCTCGCACCTGCATCTTTGAGCCAGGCCTTCATCTGAATAATCTCAGCTGCTTGATCACGAGCGATGATTTCTGCAAGTGCTAGAAGTTCTTTATTGCTGGAATTCTTCATTGCGAGGTTTGAGATATCAACTGCTTGCTGGTGGTGTGGAATCATCATTTGAAGAAACATGACGTCAGCACCTGAGTAATTTCCGTCGGCCGAATTCATTGAGCTATGGCCACCATGCCCTGAACTTTTCATCATCGAGTCTGAATCATCTCGAACCGCAAGGCCAATAACAGCCGCGGCCAAGAGGACGATTATGGCAAGAAGTGCACCGGTCTTTTTATCGATATTCACCTGCATTTTATTCTCCTTTGTCTTTTCCAGCATACGCCTCATATGCTGGGAATTGAATCTGTAAAGTCTGTGATTACTCGAATAAAGAAAAGGTCTTCCCTTGATCGGTCGACTTCCAAAGCTTGCTTCCCGTTATTGCAACTATCAATTGCGGTGACTGCGCAAGACCGGTGATGGTTCCGTCAAAACTGTATCTGACGTTCCAGGTCTTTCCTTGATCCAACGAATACAGCAGTTTGCGTTCTGAGGCTGCCAGCAGGCTCTTTTTAGTCCACTCAATCTGCGAGAATGACAATTCTGGTGCGATGATATTTTTTGAAAGAAATGATTTTTTTGTCGAGATCAATTTTCCTTCCCTGAGGGCAAGAGCACTGCTCTTCTGTAATGGGCTGATGGCGATATCGGAGAATGCATTCTTTCCGAGACTCGACCAGTCCTTCCCGTAATTATGGGAATAGAGGAGGTCGCCACTTTGAGAGTCTGCGCCGTAGAGCTCTGGGCCTTGACTCTCAAGAAGATGGAAATCAACTTTCCCTTCGAGTGAAATTTTCTGCCAACTTTTTCCACCATTTGTGGAGTTCAAGAGTCCCACGGGATTAAGCAACTTTGAATCTGGACCAGGGTGACCAGATGCATAGAATCGATTACCATCAATACTCAATCCCATGACATCAAAGTTTTCGTTTCCAACTCGGACCACCGTTTTATTATTTTTTAAAATAAAGAGACCTTCGTGAGTACCAAGCAGAATTGTCTTCCCCGAGATCCGCACTTGATGGATATGCGAGAGAGAGCCAAGGCTCATTCCCGATGCGAAAATGGGTTGGATTGAAATTACTGCCAAACCGAAGATTATGAGTGAGATTATTTTTTTCAATTTTAGACCCTTCCCGCATAAGGCATTAAGCCATCGACACTGTATATATTTGAGAATTTGAGGCCGGATTTTGTAGAACGCGCCTCCCACATCATTCCGTTACCCGCATAAATACTCATGTGGTGAATAGTTGAGATAGTTCCTTTGTAGGAGTAGAACAACAAGTCACCAGGTTGCATTTCTGCCAACGGAATTTGCTTTGTGTATGTGTAGTACAAGCCAGAGTTAAGGCGATCCCAAATTGGCCAACCTAATCCAGCCGACTTGTATGCAGCGTAAACGAGTCCTGAACAATCGAAGGCGCTAGGTCCTTCATCTCCCCACACGTAAGGCTTGCCAGCCAGTACTTGCTTCTTGGCAAACTCGACCGCTTGGGCTCTTTGTGCAGCCGTCGTGCGAGAAGTGCTCTTTCCATTTGGGCCGCCAGTCTTCCAAATCTTGGACTGATTCTTTACTTTAGTGGCTTCGTTAGCGCGAGTTTCCTCGAGAATTGCGAGCTGTCTTCGCTGCTCTAAGGTTATTCGAACCTTTTTTGCAGAAGCGAGATCACGTTGCAACTTGTCTTGAATCGCTTGCAGCCTTGATACTTCCTTTTGCTGAGCAACTTTTGCATCATCGGCATCTTTTTTAACTGCGGCAACTTTTACTGTAATTACTCTTTGAGCCTCTTTTGCTTCATCGGCTGCTTTTCTGGCATCTTCGGCAATAGCCTCGGCTGCCTTGTATCTTGTGAGCGCCGTTTTATTTTTGGCGCCTAGATTCTCAAGAGTTGATATTCGGTCTATGACATCCTGTGGACCGTTAGCCGATAAAACAGATTCGAGATCTGACAGCCCTCCTCCAGAAGTGTATGCATTAATCGCAAGTTTTCCGATTTCACGATGTGTGAACACAACGGCTTTGGCCGCTTCTTGATAGTCGGCATCTGCTTTATTAGCAATGACTGTCGCCTTAACCAATTCATCACGTGCTCTCAGATATCTAGCTTGTGCTTGATTTGCCAAGGAAGTGAGCAACCTAAGGTTTCCTTGAGCTTTGGCAAGTCGCTTTAATGCAGAATCTGCTGCTGCCTTCTTGGCTAATTCCTCTTTCTTGGCAGCCTCAATTTGAGCGAGTGTAGGTTTGTGATTAGTTGCCCTTGCTTCAGAAGACGAGATTTGAATAATGAGCAAGAGAGTGAGTGCGAGTTTCAGAAATTGCATAGTTAAAGCCTCCTTGCCCCAACAAATGGCTTTGAACCAAACCGAGGGGTAAGTTGAACAACTTCTACCCGCTTTCCAGGTCGAGGTGCTTGCACCATCTTTCCTCCGCCGACATAAATAGATACATGGCTGATTGGTCTTCCAAAGAAGAGAAGATCTCCCGGTTTTACCGAGCTGTAAGGAATTGACTTGCCGTACCTGACTTGGACACGTGATGAATGTGGAAGAGATACACCCGCTTGCTGGAATGCTCGCATTGTTAAACCTGAGCAATCCCAGCGGGTAGGTCCAGCTGCAGCCCACACATAAATATCTCCAACTTGCCGGAGAGCGTACTTAAGTGCGATGGACCCTCTCGTGTTATCCCCTTTGTAATTCTGAGCAAATTTCTGTGAAGCGCTAAGAATCTTCTTCTCTCTATCTGCTTCCTGTCTGGCTAGCTTTTCCCGGTCTTCTTTCTTGAGGGACTTTAGGATTTTTTCAGCTCTAGTTAGTGCAGCTTTGGCTCTTGAAACCTCAATTTTGAGCTTTGCCCTTTGCTGCTTTAACAATTTAGTTCGATCAGAGATGATGAATTGTGATGCCTCAACCATCTGCTTATTGGTTGCATATTCTTGGGTTTGAGAGGCGTAGTTCCTTGCAATTACATCAAGTGCTCCAGATGAAAAGAGAAAGGCCGTCGGATCACTAGAAAAGAGAAGCTCCAAGGAGTCTCCGAGGCCATCTGACTTGTATCTGGCGATTGCGATCCGAGCTAATTTTTCTTGCGACGCATCGAGTTGCCTCTGCAGAACAGATTCTCGCTCCTTAAGAGCCCCGGTCTCTGCTTCAAGTTTGCGTATCCGAAAATTAGTTTCATTTGCAGCTTCAAATTTTTCGGCAGCCAGAGTTCTAAGACGGTCTACCTCTTGCTGTGCACTTTTAACTGTGGGTGCGGCAAGTGCGTTAGTGGGTAAAACTAGTGATGTGATGACAAATAGGAATGCAAAACGTTTCAAAAGAATCCTCTTCTCGCTCTGAAATAGAAAATGGCAGCGAGAAGTTTTAGATTCGGGAGACTCCTAATTGAACAAGTGATAGAGAATTTGTGAGATTCGGTGGCCGGATATAATTAAAGGCTTGCCTTAATATGTAATCCAGCCTTTGAAATCCACGGAAATTAGATATCTTATGAAGATTTTTGCCACCCAAAATTAAAAAGAAGAAGATTATTCCTATACAAATTTCATCGAAGAGATTTTGTGAGCTGCCGGCAAATTTGTCTGGAAGAGAATGCCCATGTGCGACATGAGCTGTTACGTTTGAAACTTCAGTATGGCAGTTGTGCGCAACTACAAGGCCTGTCGAAAATAGCGCAAGAGCCAGCGCGAAGGCACTAGCTGCCCGCGAAATTCTCAATTGCGACATAAACATTTAACTAGGTTAGCAAATCGTCTTATCTATGTCCCTTTAGGCAGGCTCGAGGGGTCTGGCGAGATATTCTTCACTCATGGCTAACCACGGCAACATGTATGGTCCTGCATTTACCTTCCTAGGCATTCCCGCGTGCGATCTCGATGACCCATCAACATATAAGGGCGCAGATGTCATCATCGTTGGAGCTCCTATCGATAGCGGCACATCACATCGCTCGGGTGCAAAGTTCGGTCCACAGGCAATCCGTGGTGGCGACTATCTACCTCATGATGGAGAGCGTCCACATCTAGCACTTCGCACAGATGGTTTGAAAGAACTTAAGGTTTTCGATGCTGGCGATTTATTGATGCCTGGTGGAGATTTGGTTGCATCCCTTGCTGTGTTGCGCGAGGCCACAGAGAAGATTTCACGAGCAGGTGCAATTGCAGTTGTTCTTGGTGGGGATCATTCCATTGCATCTGCCGATGTTGCAGGCATTGCAAACCATATGGGTCACGGAAAAGTTTCAATGATTCACTTTGATGCACATGCCGATACAGGTGAAGATCAATGGGGTGCACTTGTGGGCCACGGAACACCGATGCGTCGCCTAATTGATGAAGGTTATGTTCGCGGAGATCGCTTCTTACAACTTGGGCTTCGTGGATATTGGCCAGATAACAAGACCCTCGAATGGATGCGCGATCAAGGTATGCGCTCATATGAGATGACTGAGATTCATCATCGCGGGTTAAAGGAAGTTCTCGATGAATCATTTGCAACGTTGACTGATGGTTGCGATGGAGTCTTCTTATCTGTCGATATCGATGTGGTTGATCCAGGTATGGCCCCAGGAACAGGAACACCTGAACCTGGCGGAATGACATCACGTGAACTACTTGAAGCTGTGCGTCGTATCTGTCTCGAACTACCAGTTGTCGGAATCGATGTTGTTGAAGTCGCTCCGCCATTTGATAGCGCAGATATCACTGCAATCTTGGCAAACCGAGTTGTTCTTGAAGCGTTAAGTGCAATTGCTAAGCGCCGCAATGGATCGACTTATGATCCAAAGCAGAACTTGCTCGACCGCTAAAGAGTTTCGAGAATCATCTGGACATCTTCCATCGATGTCCATGGGTTTACAAAGGCGAATCGCAAGATACTTTCACCTGCATGCTTTGATGGCGGAATAAAGCCGATCTGCTTTTCTAGTAAATCATCTGCCCATTGTTGATACTGAGCAGGCGTCCATCCCTTTCGTGTGAAAGCGACGATGGAAAGTTCAGGTTCGCGCACGAGTTCAAGGTTTGGGTGGGCCTTAATCAACTCCGCAGAATCCTTGGCAAGGCGAATTCCAGCTTCTACAGCTTCGGAATATGCATCGCTGCCGTGAGCTGCGAGTGAGAACCAGAAAGGTAATCCGCGGACGCGACGAGTTAAGTGGATTGCATAATCTGATGGCGACCATGAATCATCATGAAGAGTTTCTAGATAACTTGCATGCTGTGTATGCGTCTCTTTAGCAAGAGCTGGATTTCTATAGACAAGCGCACAAGCATCAAAGGGTGCAAAGAGCCACTTATGTGGGTCGACGATAAATGAATCTGCGTGTTCAACGCCGTTAAAGAGCGGACGAACGGAAGGTGCACAAATTCCCGCAAGGCCATATGCGCCATCAACGTGGAACCAAATCTTACGTTCCTTAGCTACCTGGGCAAGAGATGCAAGGTCATCGACAACACCTAAGTTGGTACTGCCTGCAGTTCCGACAATTGCAAAGACGCGCTTGGAAGTCGTTGCATGAAGTTCATCAATTGCTGGGCCAACATGTGCGCCATCTAGACGAAGTTCGCCATTGGTTTCAATCTTCAAGACATCGACATCCATCACGTGGGCTGCTGATGTAATTGAAGAATGTGATTCAGCGCTGCAAGCGATAACCCAGCGAGTTACATCAGGGTGGGATTTACGTGCTTGGTCGCGAGCGACAACGAGTGCAGAGAGATTTCCAATAGTTCCGCCTTGCACAAATACTCCACCAGATGTTTGTGGGAATCCGACCATATCGCTTAGCCAACGCAGCGCTTGATTCTCGGCAAAGACTGCGCCCGCGCCTTCTTGCCATGATCCGCCATACAGTGATGATGCACCGACAACGAGATCAAAGAGGTTTGAGTACTCACTTGGAGCAGATGGGATAAAAGCTAAATTGCGCGGATGATCTGTTGAGATGCAAGCTAGTGCGAGTGTTTCAGTAAAGATATCGAGAGTCTTCTTACCGCCAAGACCTTTCGGAGTAATGGTGTTTCCGAGTTCTTCATAAAGATCTTTTTCACTACGAGGGCCATCAAGAGGAGGATTAGATTTCAATCGCTCGAGGCTGTACTCCATGACAGCCTTTGCAAGCTCTTCAACTTCCTCGGTGAATTGATGCACGGGGCAACTCTAGGCGCTCTCTTCGGCATTTCTAAGCGCTTTTCTCAGTTTTGAACTTCTCCCCTGCCATAATTTTCAACATGGAAAAACTTGAACAAACCCTAGAAAGAATGATCTTTGCGGCGCGCTGGTTGCTGGCCCCACTTTATGTAGGTCTATTGCTCGCGCTCTTGCCTATTCTCTACCGCTTCTTCCAAGCCTTCTGGCACATGATCACGCATGTCCAGGATGCCACTACCGCTGAGGTAACTCTGCAGGTTCTTGAACTTCTAGACACGGTGTTGCTGGGTAACCTCATCATCATCGTTCTCTTTGCAGGTTATGAGAACTTCGTATCGAAGATCACCATTGCAGAAGGCGCGAAAGATCGCCCACACTGGATGGGATATGTTGATTACAGCGGCTTGAAGATCAAGCTGATTGGCTCACTCGTTGCAATCTCTGTCATTGAACTTCTTAAGGACTTTATGAAAGAAGGAACATTCGATGCAAACCGCGAAGGTTGGCGTATCGGAATCCATATGACATTCGTTATCTCAGGCGTGCTCTTTGCGCTGATGGATATGATGGCTGATCGCCATAAGTCACAACGTTAAAGAGCTAGGACTTAACTGGACCAGTTGAAGCTCTAGCAATAATTTCTGGTTGGAAACGCACGTCCTGATGGGCGTGCGTTTCTATTGCTTCACACTCTGATAACAAGAGTTGGGTCGCTGTATACCCAATTTGATAGGCAGGTTGAATGATTGAAGAAAGTGGCACTGCAGCGGTACGTGCAAATTCAATATCATCATAGCCAATAATTGAAACATCGCCCGGAATCTTTACCCCTGCAGCCAATAACTTTCGCATGACGCCAAGTGCAAGTAGATCATTGGCGCAGAAGATTGCAGTTGGACGAGGGTTCATTGCGAGGAAGATTTCTGCTGCAGCTAGACCTCCATCGAATTTCATAGATGGAGAATGAATCGTATCTACCTGAACTTTATGATTCTTTGCAGCAATTCCAACGCCCTTGGTGCGATCGATAACCTGCGGAATTGATTCTGGTCCACAGATCCATGCAATGTGCTTATGACCAAATTCAACTAAGTGCTCGATTGCAACTTCAGCACCAAAAACATCGTTTACAGTCACTGAACATTCAGATGAACTCTTACCTGGTGCACCAAGAAGAGCCACAGAAATGCCGCGCTCCTTCAAAGTCTTGATATGTCCCGGCTTCATGCTGGTCGGTGTAATCAATACGCCTTTGACTAACTGCTCAATGAGAACACCCATAAATCGCTCTTCGCGTTCGCGGCTCTCATCGGTATTACAAATAAAGACTGCATAATTTTTCTTAGCTGCGGCATCCTCAACTCCGTGAGCGAGTTCTGCGAAGAATGGGTTAAAGACGTTGGGAACAACTAAGCCCAGAGTGCGACTGTGGCCAACGCTCATCGCCTTTACATATCCATTAGGAACATAGCCAAGCTCTTCGATCACCTTTTGAACGCGTTTAACTGTTTCAGGGGCAACGAGGCCTGGGCGATTGAGCACATTTGATGCTGTGCCGACCGATACTCCTGCATGCTTTGCGATATCTCGAAGACTCATAGCCATATCTAATGATGCTTTGTTCAATTGAGCAGAGTCAAACCCGTTCAATAATTGAGCGTAAATCGAGGTTGAATCTGTTCAACCTAGCGGTGAAATTACTTGATTACCGTCTTGTACATACGAGAGAGGGCAAATTCATGGTGGCCACCAAGTTCAGCTTTTGTGAGCCTTCCATTGGCGACTTCAATGATTTCGTTAAATATGCGATCTCCCACTTGAGCAAGAGTTTCAACTCCATCGGCGATTGTGCCGGCATCGAGATCAATGAGATCTGGAATTGATGAGTACATCGGAGTATTTGTTGAGACCTTAATTGTCGGCATGATTGCAGAACCGGTTGGAGTTCCGCGGCCTGATGTAAAGACAACAACATTGATATGGCCTGCACCAAATCCAGCTAATTGTTCGATGTCATGGCCCGGTGTATCCATAAAGTAGAGCCCAGGTGTAACTGGCTTCTCGCCAAATTCAAGCACGCCGGTCAAAGGTGCATTGCCAGCTTTCTTGGCTGCTCCCAGTGATTTCTCTTCAAGTGTAGAAAGTCCACCTTCGATATTTCCGCGTGAAGGTTGTGCGCCGCGAATATCAATTCCTTCATAGTTAATGGATGCTTCGTAACGCGCAACCATTGCAACGATGCGCTTTCCAACTTCAGGATCAATTGCGCGTGCTGCAAGTAGATGTTCTGCGCCAAGAATTTCCGTGGTCTCACCAAGAACCGAGGTTGCACCAAGTTCAACGAGGCGATCGCTTGCAACACCTAGGGCTGGATTTGCTGTGATTCCAGAAAGTGCATCAGAGCCACCACATTCAAGGCCCAGAACAATTGCGCTCCATGGAGCCGGAACACGCTCTTGAGTCTTCGCTTCTTTCACATAGGCATTTGCAACCGATAGCCCTTCCGATTGCATCTTTTCGAGTGAGCCAAGTTCAGGAAGTGAGAGTGTTGTTGAACGTGTTAGCCCCAGCTCTTTGGCGCCTTCGATAATTGAAAGTTCCTCTTTGCCACCGATTGTTAGAAATACAACTGCAAAGTTATTCGGATTTGATGCGTAGCCTGTCAAGGTGAAGAGAATGCGGGCTGAATCGCTATCGACTTCGCCAGACCAATCGTGGCTGATTGCGACTGCGCCATCAGATGCATCTGCGATGGAACGTGCACTCGATGCAAGTGCTGAGTGCAGAGGAAGAACGAGTACATGGTTACGTAGACCCCATCGGCCATTCTCGCGCTTATAGGCGAATAGTTGATCGCTCATTAGACGCTCCTGACAACTCTTGGTGCACGAATCTCGCCACTATTATTTTTCTCGGAAACTGTCTGCGCACCTGATGCAACTGATTGAACGAGATCGAGAATTCCATCGAGCAATTGGCTCTCATCGATATCGAAATCTGCACGAATAGCTTGGTGTAGCGCCCCGCTGCTGGCGACATTGATGACAGGAATCAATGGGAAACCTGAAGTTGGCTGGTTCTCACTCGGCAAACTAATGATGAGTTGAGCCTTCTCCTGAGCTAGATGAGAGAAGCTGACAGCAGATGAATCTTCAGATTGCGAGATAAGTACGGTGTGGCCAGCGTCGGTAAGTACCTTCTGAAGTTGATCAACTAGTGATGACGTGCGGCCCACATCGATTCCGATACGAAGGGATGCAATATCAACGCTTGCTGGCTTAAATGAGTTATTAAGATCTTGAGCAGCCTTTACTCCTGCAGCTACTGTGCCTTCAACGCCGCCACTCTCTTGAATGATTCGGTACTGCGTTGATTCATTGCTCTTCAGTAACTTAGCGGCAAGTTCTTGCCCCTGAATAGTTTCGCAACCCAGTGCAATCACCAATACGGAATTTACATTGGGGTGGTCAGCAAGCTGGATAAAGAAGTTATCGATACCGGCGACATCGTCACCAATAATTCCGCAGCCATGTTGGTGGGCAAATGTCACGCCCTTAACCTCTGTCGCAATTCTGCGAGCTACATGAGTAGAGCAAACCACAGATGGAAGAATTAATTGATGGTTGCGGATTCCTGCTCCTCGGTTTCCGTGAGCAAATCCTTTAATTGTTTGGCTCATACCTGCTCCGATGAAAGACGATCGCCGAGAATATTGTGGGTGTGTACATGTTCCCCACGCGCAATAGGTGCAACTGCGTGGCCCATTCGCTCCCCGTATTTGATGATGCCGTCATTCTTTGCAATATCACTCGATGCAATTTTGTGACCTCGTGGAATTCGACTTAGAACAGTAATTTTCAAATCATCTTGCTCAACAACGTCGCCAACATTCAGGTCGACTAAACAGACCGCGATATTGTCGCGAGGATCTAAAACCAATACTTTTCTCATCAGGTCTCTACCTTATCTAATTCCTGCGTTTTGAAAAGGTTTAACCAGGGTGAGAAATTCCTGATATCTATTTTCAAGTGCTTCTCTCTCTAATTTATTTGGTTCAATAACTTCAACAGTTGAACTGTTAAATTTATCGAGCTCTTTCGCGAGGTCACCACCTCCCGAACTTTCAACTCGATGCGATGCAGCAGCAATCTTTGCGGCCCCTAAATCAGAGCCAGAATCTTTTACTGTCGCAACAGGTCGGTTCATAACTGTTGCCCGAATCGCTGACCAGATTGCAGAACGCGATCCACCGCCTGCTGAATAAATGGCACCTGTGATTTGAGCACCAGCGTTCTCTAGAATCTCAAAGGCATATCGCTCTGCAAAGGCGATACCTTCGAGAATGGCGCGGTACTCATCTACCTCGTTCTGCGCAGTGCCTGTGGCTACGCATTTCATCTCTTTACTTGCGACCGGAAAACGTTCACCTGTTCCCACTAATGGATAAAGCGCATATGAAGCTGGTCCATGATCGGCAGCCTTCTGATCCCACGCCTTAATTTCACTTTGATATTTCTCAAAGGAGATTCCACCTAAGTTAGAAGCTGCTCCCCCAAGCCAGCGCTCCTTTGGA
>Ga0247722_10001102_pt1 | contig 15315 bp, 22 predicted proteins | sample MSEWelMarce3H_FC_FD_189094 | JGI IMG/M metagenome (GOLD analysis project Ga0247722, IMG submission 189094) | Subsurface sediment microbial communities from gas well in West Virginia, United States - MSEEL Well Study Marcellus 3H_FC | ecosystem: Environmental > Terrestrial > Deep subsurface >... | reverse complement strand
TGTCATTACAAATCAAAATCAAATTACTTAAAATTTTCATGAGGTTGATAGTTCCAGAAATAATGATATTGTACATGTTCATGACCACATACAAGGCAGTTGTCATGACGGCATTGGATTTTGCGAGGGAGTCGCGAATGTAGATGATAATTTCTTGGACAGGAACAATGAATTGTTTAACCTGATTGAATACTTTATCTCGCTCCGCGAGTACCCGATTCAATATCATTCGGGTTACATTCATGGTCATGTTGACCCCTTCGTAAAGTCCATCTAGAAATTCCACCGTGGTATACAGGATGAACTCCAGAGGCATGGTCGCAATGCTCAACGAAATGGCCGTGTCCCGCTTCAAACAGTAGTGAAAATTTTCCATGGTAATGGAAGAGTTGGATTTCCCTTCTACCGGCATGATTACTCCTGTAAACGGCATAATCAATGGATTACATCGGTAAACATCCCAATCCGCACGAATGGCCATGAGCATGGACTGGTAATTGATATATCCAGTGATGACGACAGTGACCACAAACAAAAAAAGGGTCATAAGAACATCCAATCCATGAATATCAAAGTATCCTCGTTGTTGATAGAGATTTGTAATGACATCCATAGTCTTTCGGTAGATTTTCGTCTATGGTATCCCTACTTTTTTATCATATCAATCTATGGATCCTCGTATTCGGGCAAAACCCGTACAAAAAAGTACCAAGGCAGACAAGGCACACTACGAGACCATTTGTTTGCCGACCCAAGCTGAAAAAGACGCTGCTAAACTGGAAGAACTAAAAGAACAATTCAAAATCAATGCATGTATCAGCAACGTAGAGGGAGGAAGTTCTCATAAAATCAATCCAATTGACCGGCAAACCATCACACGTCTCCTTTGTATTGACACTACCTTCCGACACAATTATACTACTACAAAATCCAGTGATTTTGTCTATGCTTGCCCTGAAAACATTAAAAAGGTAACTTCCTTAAAGATATCCTCCATTGAAATTCCCAACAATTGGTATTCCTTTTCAGATACATTGATGAACAATCAATTTAAAGTCACGGACAACATTACCAAAGTGGTCTATGTCTTTAAAATTCCCGAGGGAAATTATACATCCGATGACATTTCAGGCATTACACTGATACAAGTATCCCCCATTCCCCCAGGCATTCCGAACAAGACGCTTTCGGTGGACGTCAATACAGCCAAAACCACTCTTTTTTTAAATACAAGTGGCAATTATACAGTGGATTTTGAAGTGCCTGGATTACTTCTTCAACAAACAGCAGGGTGGTCATTGGGGTTTCGTAAATCCAAGTATACAGGTATTAAGGAGTGTGTGAGCGAAGGTTCCTACTCGTCCTCGTTTGACAATTATTTCTTTGTAGATGTAGACGATTATCAGAGTAACTTTGTTACGGATGCTGTCGTGTCGGTGACACATGGAATGAATGGTATACCCTTTTATCTAGGAAATACTATCATGGCAAGAATCCCGGTAACGACAAATTCCAATACGGTCATGTTTAATAATGGGTCGGATTTATTGTTTAAAACGCGGGATTATTTTGGTCCCGTCAAATTGGAAAAGTTAAGAATCCGATTGTTGAACCGATTTGGCCATGTCATTGACATGAACAATAACGACTATTCCATTTCTTTTGAAATTACTGAAAATTATAATTAAATATATATAGCAATAGTATGAGTACACTTGCAGCAGGTTCCAGTGCTGTCAGTATTGCCGTTCCGGAGTGGGATATTACGTTGCGTGCTCATGCACTGTTGTCGGAATCTGTCATGGAAGACAGAGTAAAGGCTACCTTTGATTTTCGTTTACACCCGAGCGACCTGAATGGATTGTTTGAATGGAACACGGAATCCAACGGGTATCTTCTCAAGTTCAAAACGGGTGCTTCCACCTCGTTGACCTCTCTTGTATCTAGGCAAGTGTATGCTCCGGATGGGGAGACTCTTTCGGGGATTTCGGTATCGCTCGCCACACACTTTATTTGCTCACAGAGTTCATTGAGTTTGTCCGATGGAATGACGGGTGCCGGAGTGACAACCCAAAAAATGAACATGATTGAGGAGAAGATATTGGCTGTATCCGAGGACATTTTCAACTCGACCAGTGCTTTCACATTGTTTCAACCGCAGAGCCGACTGCTGTTGGCAAACGACTACTATAACTCGGGTCGGGAGGCCTACAAATACATTACGACGACAAAGTTTACCACGGCAGTCGCCAGTGGTATTTACCAGAATTTAATCTCTTATCGTGAGCCGACGACGATGAATACCACCTTTAGCGAGTTCATGAATGGAGACGAGTTGACCTTCAACGTGATTGCCGTATCCAGTGACAGCCAGTATGAAATTACCCCCTTGGCCAATCGCAACTTGATGGATCGTGCTTATAAATTTAGAATTGTAGCGGACTCGGGCATAACGGCCTCCACCTCGACCGCCACCGGAGCAAGCGCCTACAATGCCGCTGTTAACAGTTCCTATGCTGGTATAAGCACCCCTTCCTTTTTGGGACAATTCATCATGGGACACACCAACACAACTACCCATTCGTCCGTCTACAATGTGTACACCCAAATTGAGAATTCCGCGGTAGGATCCACCTCCTTTATTGATTCCAAAAATGCGGCGAACAAACTGTATTCTCAATCCAGCTCCAAGGCAGATGGGTCGGTAGAATTTTAACAAAGTATGATATGAAAACATCTTTTGCAAATGGAACCGTCAAAACTTCTTTTCAAATCAGGTCAGATGCTTCCTTAACAACGTCCTTTTCGACGTTATTAGATGAACTGCCTTCCGATAGAAAAGCCAGCGTCACCTCCTTGACCACCTATAAAGAAAAACTGTTGCTTAAAAACTACCGAAGTAGCTACAAACGTGTCATTCTGAACATCCTTGACCAGTTGGTCACTGCCTTTTCTTCGGATAAACTTGCCGTTCAAACATTCGGTGTTGTCCGATTGGTATCGTCCGTGAAAATGACGGTGAATGAACTATATCAAGGATATTTAGACGGAACCAACGACGGGTCTGAAATTGATGAAATCATGTTGTCCATTTTAGATGAAATCAAATCGGCTTCTATGGTATGAGGTTTACTCTTCAGGAAGCTGATATTTCTATCAATGTTTCCTTGACATCGCTTCTTTACGATACAAAAGCCACAAGTCATATTACTCTGGAAGATTTGATGCTCTTTGTACGAGGAGATGTCAGTAAATATTCCAGTGTATTCAAATCATTGGAAACGTTTGATTGTGGTGGTAGAACCATCATGGAGGATTGGGTTCGCCACGTATCCACCATAGAACATCGTATACCTACGTACACGTATAAAAACAAGACCTTCATCATGTCGAAACTACAAACCGATTATTCGTCTGAATTGGCGACACGAATTCCACTTATACCGACCCTGATAAACGCTTTACGAAAAGAGTTGACCGCCAATCGTCGTTGTGTATTTCAACCCTACGATGTCTTGTTGTACAGAACGACCATCTCCCCGTATACCGTGTCTACTATTCCATCCAAACGATACTTGATGCAAGTCATTGTCTCGCCATGAAAAGAAATCCCACCTTAGTCTATGAGTCTTCTGGACGAGTATAATGCTGAACTTCAAAACATGGATTGTTGTTCAGTGACGCTAGACCCGTTACATGACTATGTGTATACAGCCAATTCAGAATTGACCGACCTTCAATTGGTTCCTCTTTCTCTTTCACGAAGTTGTCAGAGTTTCGTGATGCCTGTCCTGTCGGACATTTGTGTAGACACCATCGTGTATGCTCCGCCCGCCGACCGTATTTTCACCTTGAATGTAGATTTACGATTGTTCCAGAAGCTGTTTTGGTACAAAAATTATGATACGTTTGCTCGTTATGCTCGTGTGAATCGTGTAAGCTTATCCTTGTTGAAATCGGTTAATTTTTTACAGGCCAGGTATACTACGGGTCAAACCTACAAAACTCTAGTAGAGACCTATCTTGCGTATCTTGGGTCATCCTTGTCTGAACTACATCCGTATGTCTCCCAGAAAATAAATGTGTCCCTGTACAATCGACTGTATACTGTACTGGATTCATTATCCTCCGACGCATTACATAGTATAGTGAGCACCATACTATATAACATGGGGTCGCCTCCTCCATCCTCTACTTCTTATTCCAATGTTCCCTTCATGGAAGGAGACATACTTCGGTTTTACGGAACCATTGCGGGAACTTCTACCATACCCCCTTTTGTGTACGGAATAGATTTAGTCTTGACGCTTACCCTTCCTAGTATACTAGATTATAGTACGGTCACGTCATCGGCGCCCATTACCGATACGTTTATTGTATTACCTATGACCAATGGAGTGGTATCTACCTCTCTTCCCATTGCCAATATAGTAAGGGCGTACATTCCGGTCAACTTAGCGTATACTCAGTATAAGTCGGAATTGACGACCCTGTATACAGACATGGGAACTACCTTTGCAGAATCCTTGGCTCAAGCGGATGCGTATGCTCTCCTTGCGTCGTCCAACTACTTGTATGAAATGTATGCCATCAGTATACTAACTCAAATTGTCCTGTATTACCGATCACTTCCCTAACGCCTTGATCATATCTCCAGGAACACCTGCCCACATGCTTTCAAATGTAATTTTCACAGTATTCAATACGTGCATGAGGGTGGTCATGATGGCAGACGACCTTCCTTGAGCAGCAATCAATTTGATGATAATGACATTGAACGTTACAATGATGTTGCCAAACATGGAAAAGATGGACGTGGTCGTGGCAGCCGATTTATTTTGAGAGGCCACTTGTTGTTCTCTAGCAGCATACATACTATCCGTCAAATTGGTCACCATGCTGGTGGTTTTTCCTTGTAAGTAGGTCAGTGGTTGAAGAATGGTTGGTGCTAAGCTAGACATGACAGACTGTACACAGTACGACATGTTGTCGGACGTACTCATGTTTGACCCTTCCGGAGCAAGATACCCCGCAATAGGAATGATGGCAGGATTACACCGATACGCACCCCAATTCTCCTGTAGATTTTTAAGTTGTCCTCCCATTTGTATCAACATGATGCATAAAAAACACAAGAAAAGAATCAACGTGGTTTTTAGCCAATCTACCAACATACATTTCTAGTGTATATTTTTATATCCCAAGAAATCTAGGTAAGTTGTTGGGCACTGGTCAATGCGGGCGCAGTAACTGTTTGAGGTGTGTATACACCCTGTGTTTTTACAATAAAAGCACTGTCTTGTTCATCAAAAATGGAATTGTACGTTTTTAAATGAACATCATTGTTTTGAAAACACATGCCCGACATTTGAACTCCATATTGAATGGGCAAGACAGAACTGTAGTTTTTAGGATAAAAAGAAAGTGTTGGAGAACAATAGGTCATGTTTCCGCTACTGTTAAAGTCCAAAATGCCTTCATCAGGAGAAAAGGCAATATCATTGTAGCTCCAGGAATGAAAGGACTCCCCATTCCCAATGATGTGTACCACTTCCCCTAATATTCCTGTTTCTAAAGGAGCTTTGGAACGGTCTATGATGATAATGACTTTTTCTTTCAAATCACGGAATCTCATGGTACTACAGAAATTCTGATGATTTTTAATGTTGTACAGGGGAGACAAGAGTACATCCCCTAAATGTGTATTGATAGCATTGGCAAGTTCATAGAAGGATTGGTCTTTTTCGGTTTTCATTCGGAAATGAAGAAATAGAGGGTCGCTTGGATTGGGACACATTTCTGTACTTCTACTTCTGGACACTGCCTTATTACGGATATGCTCCAAGACATCTCCAATAGGAATACTATTGTACGTACCTTTTTCAGTACGTTTCATAGAATTGGACGTAGCCACTACACATTCATCGTTCACGGTATAAATTTCAAAATCAAGTACTCTACAACCGTATTTGATGACTCTGTCTAGAGCACACATGTTTACCCAACCATTCATGAAATTTCCAGTAGCACAACTATTGTAGGAAGATTTAATCAAAAAATTACACAAGAGGGTATCTTGTTTGGCAGGGTCATCCATGCTTACAATAGAGGTCGTGATGGTTTCTTTAGAACATTTATTAGATGTCATGAACAGAATGACTGCTATAGCAATACACAGGACAATGCCGATAAAAAAGATAATCAAATTGGATCTCTCCGACATGGTGGACAGAATGGATATACTGCTCATATATTAGTCCAATAAAATTGAAACAAAATATGTATAGATAATTCATCGTTATAACCATGAAGGAAATCACCATTGACGGCTCCGAGTTCCGTGTCTACGAATCAGGCGTGATTGAACGGAAAATGAAAGCGGGGAGCTGGAAGGTGATTCCGAATACAGAGAACCATTGCCAAGGCTACAACGTCATTTGTATCAACAAGAAACAATACATGCGGAGTCGTATCATGTTTATGGCCTACATGAACGAGACCACGGACAAGAAAATCCTGATGCACCACCTTGACAACGACCGATTGAATTGTAGTCTAGACAATTTGTCGGTTGAAAATCATGTGTCGATTAACGTTTACCGTTGATAAGGGCAGTCAATTGGGTGTTGATGATGCTGTCAATTTGAGTCGTATTTTGCTGGAGAGCAATCTCCATCTTTTTTACTTTTTCTGTCAATTCCAGAGCCGAGGCTATTTTTTTATCCAACTCAAACAAGTCTGCTTCATTTTGAGCATTGACGGTATCGCACCCTGACGCAGTTGACGTTGTTGAGGTAGTTGAGGTAGTCGCTGTATCCAATCCTTCGCGATGGACAAGAACCCACACGTAGATAAATAATACAAGCGCGAACAATAGACTATACATAATTATACCAAATATATTTTGTGAAGCTATACTATGTTTTTTAAACAAATGATTAACATTCCTGTGAATAAAAAGAATGAAGGTATTCTATTTGTAGGAGGAGGTATACCGTCATCTCGTCCTTTACACATTTATAGGAAAACAGGAGCACATTGTGTAACAACAAAGGGGACGTGTATGATTGCCGACAAGCCGTTAAAGATGCTCGGTAAAAACAAGAATGGCATGTTTATACCTCCTGACCGATGTAGACACCTTACCCAGGCTCCCTATTATTCCGAATATAACAACTATGTACATAGAAAGTGTTGGCCGTCCATGGTTCCCATGTATACAGTTCGCAACCTAAGCAATAACCGATTCAAAACTCAGGGGGGCGTGAGCGAATCTGCTTTTGTTCAATTGAAAAAGTATGAGGCCATCATCAAGAACAATCAATCCTTGTTCCGTACGTACAAGACCATTCTCAAGTATTCGGAAGACCCTGTGTATACATTAAAAAATGACATTGCGGTAGTTCAAGACCAAACCTGTTACGAGAACCCCAATTATAGTGCATCCATACCATAAACGATACTGAACAGAAGGTACAGAGGGTATAGAAGGTTGTGCTGGAATTACAATGCGCCGACTACACACGGGACATAAAGGAACTCTCAGTCTAGGATAGCAGTATACACACACTTTGTGTGTACACTGAAACACAACAAAATGATTCGGTGGAGTTTCATGAAAACAAATGATACATTCTTCCATATACTGTAGGTCTATAGTTGTTGTAGCCGTTCTACTTCGCGTTGAATACTTTCAGAGTATTCCTGTTGTTGCAAGTAATCTGTCAATGGAGCTAAGCCTGTATACATTTTTCTTTCTAGATACTGTTTATGATATTGATACTCTGTTAAAATGGGCAACAACAATGAATTTTCTTCTACCCGATCAAGCAAGTATACTATTTTTTTTGAAATGAGATGATACAAGATATATTCATTCATAAATATAATCCATATAATAATTATGGAATTGTATCCATATTTAATCTTAGGATTATATATGAACAGTAACTATTATCGACTTCAAGAATTGTATCGTCATATAAAAATATACCATTAGACTATGAAAATTGGAATCCTTGCCCATCCCTTTGCGGGACAACTAGATAAGATACAGTATCCTACCCGCTATGTCAATTGGATTCGTCTTTCGGGAGCCATTCCTGTCGTGTTTTCATGCTATGAACCCATCTCGTTGAAGGAGGTAGACGGGTTGTTGTTGACAGGAGGAGACATTGAATTACCCAAGTATACACGTCGGCAGTATACAATCTATCTCAAGTCCGTTCAACAATGTATACGCAAGGCCAAACAGTACAATGACCGAGGCGTATACTTTCCCATCTGGGGTACTTGTTTGGGATTTGAGTTGATGATTGCGTTGGAGACAACCAATTCTATTTCTACCGTGTTTGATACCATGGACGTATGCGACCATTATGCGGAAGCAACACTTTCTTTTACGTCCGCTCCGAGTCGTATCAAGTCTTATTTTACACCCACAGAACTCGCACGATTCAAACGGGTGCGGTGTGCAAATCATCGGCATCATTATGGATTTCAACGAAAATTTGATTTTCTGAACGTTGTCTCGCTAGACCATGGGTACATCAACCTGGTTGAATTCAAATGGTATCCCTTTTACGGGTGTCAGTTTCATGTAGAAGACCCTTTCAATGAGACCTCTACGCTTCTTTCCTATCAATTAAGTAAGTTTTTCAAAGAGGAATGTAGTAAAAATTGACCTAAATAAATTACCTTGTATAAAGGTATAGGATGATTATCCCGGTAAAGTGCTTTACGTGTGGCAAGGTGCTGGCGGACAAATACCGTTGGTATCAGGAGAAGGTGTCCGCCAAAAAGAAGACCAAAGACCCGGAATACTTTAGTGAAACCAACACGAAAAAGACAATTGAGGGATTGGTCATGGATGAACTCCGATTGACCAAGCCGTGTTGTCGCCGGCACATGCTCACTCATGTAGATATAGAGTAAAGGATTTAAATAAACACACGGTAAGTATAGTATATGTGGGCAGATGAAATCAATGACCCTGAATACCAGGATCCGGTGGTTTTCAAGACCGTCTGGAAAATGCCTGATTTCTATCATCAGCCCATTACATCCTTGAACAAGCCCATCTTGAATGCTCTGTCGGGCGAGGCGTATCCTTATCGTATCGGGACGCGCGACGAATATCGTTTTTTTGTAGTCATGGAGAGCGACCCCGATGACTACAAGGAGACTCGTCGTCTCTTTTTTGAGACTCCGGAACAGTATGAGCGGGTGACCAAGCGAACCGTATCCGAGGCCAGTAAGCGAAAGTTTTATGAACATCAAAAAATGTTTAAACGGAAGACACTATAATAGTGCATGACGTTTTATGAAACCTTGGGGGTTTCGGATAATGCAACATTGGAACAAATCAAAAAACAGTATAGGAAACTGTCCCTGGAACATCATCCAGACCGACCGACAGGGAACGAGGCCAAATTCAAGGAAATCAACGAAGCGTATGAAGTCTTGTCCGAAGACGAGAAACGAAAAGCTTACGACCAGTCGTTGAAGCCAAAACAAGGGATGGACATTTTTGAAATGTTGTTTCGGCCAGACCAATTCATGAATGCCCATACGATGATGTTTCATAACCTCATGAAACCTCCTCCCATGACCTTTACCCTTTCTATTACGTTGGAGCAAGCGTATACAGGATGTAAGTTGCCCGTTAAACTGGAACGATGGATTCATGTGAATCACATTCGTCAATTGGACGTAGAGACTATTTACGTGGACATTCCTCAAGGGATAGACACCAACGAATGCCTGTTGATTCAAAACAAGGGAAACATGGGACCCGATGGGACCTTGGGAGACGTTCGTATCGTCCTTCACGTAAATAATACAACCAAGCTAGACCGCTACGGTATTGATTTAGTATACACGCATGAAATTTCCCTGAAAGAAGCCCTTTGCGGATTCACCTTTGATTTGATGTATTTACAGGGTCAATCGCTTCGTATTACCAATACAAGAGGGAACCTGGTACATCCCGAGTATAAAAAAGTCATTCCGAACATGGGCATGAAACGAGAGTCTCAAATCGGTAATCTAATCATTCAGTTCAGGGTAGTATTTCCTGCGGCGTTGTCAGAAGAAGTACTTGCTCAATTAGACACTTTGCTGTAATCTGTTAAAAATCAACATCCTATTTTGATAGGTTGTTGCATTCCAACTTATACTAAAAGGGAATTAAAGATTTAAACGATTTACAATAACATGAGTGTGTTAACCTTGAAAACGGTTCAAATTGCTCCATTCCGTACATTGATGACGGCTCTGAAGGACATTCTGCTAGAATCCAACATTACGTTTCAGGCGGATGGCATGCGTATCATCAACATGGACAAATCCCATACGGTGTTGGTACATCTTTTTTTGAAAGCTGAGAATTTTGAAATCTACGAGTGTAAAAAAGAAAAAATCATCATTGGTGTCAACATGTTTCATTTGTTCAAACTCATCAATACCATTGATAACGACGATACGTTGACCATGTACATTGAGAGCGGCGACTACTCCGATGGCATCGTCAACAATCTATGTTTGAAATTTGAGAATGGCGACATCAAACAGTGTAAAATTCAAAAGTTGAGACTCATTGAACCTGACCCGGATGAATTGGAAATTCCGAATGTAACCTTTTCTTCGGTCATCAATTTACCCTCGGCCGATTTCCAAAAGATTGTCCGCGACCTCTCGTGTATTTCGGAACGTATTGAAATCAATTCGGTAGGGAACGAATTGATTTTTAAGTGCAAGGGAACCTTTGCGACAGCGGAGGTACGGCGTGCCGAATCCGACGGAAACATGGAGTTCATTCAGAAGAAGTCTAACAAAATCATTCAAGGCAATTTCAGCTTGAAGAATCTAGGGTATTTCATCAAGTGTACAAACCTATGCAATCAGATTGAAATGTACCTAGAGAATGATTTACCGCTAGTGGTCAAATATTCAGTTGCTTCCTTGGGAGACATTAAATTGTGCTTAGCGCCTCTTCCGGATGCGTGATTTGATACGTCGGTACCGGCGGCGCCTAGAGCGACGACCGCCGACCTTTGGAGGTTCTACCTTAGGACTCGCACCAGGCATGTATGATGCCATTTGTTCCATTAACCCCGTGGATGCACCCTGGCCTGTAGGAGCTTCTACCTTAGGTTGTACTTGGTTTACAGGACAATCTGGTTTTGAACCCATCAAAAATTCAAACATTCCTCCTCGTTGTTTCTTCTGTGACTTGCGTGGTGGCATATGTATACTTGATAAAATTTAATTTTCCTTGAAAATACATCCATCCGACTTTAATAATTTTATTTTAGTCGGATCCGTACATTTCCTAGTTCCTGTCCAAACTTTCAAAATACAAAAATTCTTTTTAGGAGAAATGGATATGCCTGTAATACCTTGTGTTAACGCAGTATCCGCGGTCAATGTATTTCCCATCATGCTAAATGAAACATCTCTCCAAATGGACGCAATTCCCTTGGATACCTTGTAGGAAAAAAATCCCCCGTTTTTGTTTCGCTCATCCTCCCATAAAGGTGTTATGTTTTCCCGCATCAAAAACAACATACACCCCTGGACAAGTGCTTCCGGCAAATGTTGGTACAGGGTAAGTGCTTGTTCTACTGTTTCTACCGTCATGATTTTTTGGTACCCGGACAGCGACCAGTCGGGATTTTGCGGCAAATGTGCCCACAAAACCCATGCCTCGGTAAACCGATGCATTATAATATCTCTATATCATCTTATTTTATATTGTTTAAACTTAATCAACTAGTCTAACACACGATATCTTTTTGTAAAGATGTTTTTACATGAAGTTGTGTCCCCGACAGTTCGTCTTGGTTTGTCCTACACGATACCGTACATGTATCCGCCGGCATAATGCCTAAATAGTATACACATAGCCATCTCAACAACGAACGGTCAAACAGCCGATTTCCTTGAAAGATGAAACTGGCTGGAGGCAATTCATAGGTTTGGTTGCGTATACGTACGGACAATCCATCTACTGTATACGGAACATTCATTTCATAGTCGCCTCCCGGAGGAATAAAGTGGTACTGGGTCATATGACAATCGTGATGTATATGAACAATATAATCCTCCTCACGTTTATCGTAAAGAGAGACTTGTTCTCCATCCTTGGTAATTTTATAGTATTGATGCGTGTAATATTTATGTCGAATCCATTGCATTATGTTTATACGCTACCCTTTAATTATCTGCTTTTTACACAATACATACATTTGGTCTGCACATTTTGCTAATTGATTACCGATGGCAGGTTCACGTGCCGTATGGCCCGCATCCACCATAAAAAGTGTGCACGTTTTCATTCCCTTGCTCAAGGTATACGCAATGGACGATGGTGTCACAATGTCCCATCGCCCATTCACCATGAACGTAGGGATATGGTTAATTTTATGCATGTTTTTGTAAATGGTTCGTTTAGGTACAAAATAACGATTGGCTTCGTAATGAGCATTCACCAATGCATCGTAGTATACCCTTTCTTTTTCTGGAGGAGCAGTCGTTTTGACATGAAGAGGTTTAGAACTCATCAACAACGAGGCCAATCGGTTGGATTTTCTTGTTTTCAATACCTTGAGTATACGTTGAAATCGGTTTGTCCCTTTGCGATACCGAATGAGTTGATTGATTTCTTCTTCCATTTCAGGAAATAGATTGTCTACACAAGATTTTTGAGACAAGTCATACACACCTCGTAAAATCAGACCACGAACACGAGACGGATGAGCTTGCGCATACAAGAGAGCAAGGGATGACCCCCAACTTCCTCCTGAAACGACCCAAGATTCATATCCTTTGAGTTCACGTATACATTCTATATCACATATCAAATCACGTGTTGTATTCTTTTCCAAGTGCCCCTTGGGAGTAGACTTGCCACACCCCCGTTGGTCAAACAGAATGATGTTGTAATGAGCCGGGTTATAAAACTGACGAATGAGAGGAGAAGAATGGTCTCCAGGACCTCCATGTAAATACAAGACGGGAATTCCGTTTGGATTGCCCGACCATTCCACGTAAAGTTGTACATGCTTTCCGTTCCGCAAGGTATCCACATGAAACATCATGGTTTCATAAGGACGAAGAGGAGGATACATATAGTATACAATATGAAATTATGTAGAACAGGTTCCAATCTTACATATTTCACTCGGCGATACTTCCGTTGCAAAAATAGTCCATTTAGCGTTGGCACCAGCATCTTTCTTTAACATAATGCCATTGGCATGAACCATCTTGGTAGAGGGCGGAATTTCAGTCTGACCCGTATACGCGGAGGGAGTAAACGATTGAGTGGGAGCAGTTGTACTGGACGTTATCGTAGTGACAGTTTTATCTTTATCTTTGGTAGAGTTCACGATTAAATAGGAGGAGGGAATGGATGCTACACGATTGTATGTGTCTATCAATTTGGTCACTCCAATATCAAAGGTGACTTCCCGATAGGCATTGATAAACTTGTTTAAATTGGCCGAATTGCTTACGTCAAACGCAAGATATCCTTTGGATACATCATTGAACGTAAGAATCATATCTAAATTGGGTTGTCGCAACAATAAAATATACGAGGGGTTGTCGACGGTCTGTGTGGCTCCAAACCCTTCTTGATAAGGATAGCAAAGAAGAACAAGCATAACGATGAGAATGAAAACGACGATGTATTTCATGCTATAGGACAACATTTTAAGTTAGGTAGGGAAAATTCAAAATTCGTTGAATGTAATAGTACGCAGGAAAAGTTGTATCAATCGTATCAGGGATATCGTTGTAAATTAAAACAGATACGTATACTCCTTTGCTTGTCGTATTCAACAGAGCGCGTTCTAACATTTCAGCAATCCAGGCACGAACAAGCGCATTGGTGACTCCAGTAAACTGAATGAATTTTATGTAGTCAGCAGGGTCTCGTATAGCCCCGTCCTTATAAAATTGTGTATTCAGTGTATTTGCTTGAATCATATTCAATATAGGACTTGTTGCGTTGTATTCTTTTATTTTTAAAACGGAACCAGCATTGCCCATGAAGAGCGTGTATTTTTGTTTAAGGTCTTCCAAGGTGACAATTCCATTTTTAATTACGCATGCCGTATAAATTTTAGCAGACTGAGTAGAACGATTGTCGACCAACACATCGTTGGATGCTTTGACCGTAAACGTATCGTTTAAACTGGTTGCTGTTATGATAGGCAGAGCATCATAAGGGTAAATGTCCAAGGGCAAATACTCATATTTTTTTATTTTAAGAACACCGTCTCGTACACTAAATGTTTCTTTGACCGTATACTGAACCATGACAATAAGAATCAGTACACATAACCATAAAAGCAGTTTCATATCTTTAGAATAGATTAAAAATCAGATAGAAACATGTCCCCCTCTTTGGTTTTAGTCGCTAGGGCATATTCACTGACACGTTTTTCAAAAAAGTTGGTTTTTCCTTCTAAAGAAATGCTTTCCATCCAGGAAAAGGGGTTGGGAGTTTGAAAGAGTTTGGAGACTCCTAATTGAAGGCACAGACGATCCGAAACAAATTCAATGTAAGAGCTCATCAGATCAGAATTCATTCCAATCAGTTTACAAGGAAGCGCATCTAGAATGAACTCCTTTTCAATGGTCACGGCCTCCTTGATAATTTGATGAATGACAGCTTCTTCCAACGGGGTCTGTTGCTTGTACATCAAGACTGCAAAATCTGTATGAAGAGACTCGTCGCGACTGATAAGTTCATTACTAAATGTAAGACCGGGCATAATACCCCGCTTTTTTACCCAATAAATACTACAAAAAGCACCGGAAAAGAAAATGCCTTCTACACACGCAAAGGCCACCAGACGTATGGCATACGACGAAGCCGACTGAATCCATTGAATTGCCCAGTCTGCCTTTTTCTGTATACAGGGAAAAGTTTCAATAGCTCGGAACATCTCGTCGCGTTTGTCGTAGTCTACGTATTTGTCAATCAATAAACTGTACATTTCCGAATGAATGTTCTCCATGGCAATTTGAAACCCATAAAAGGCACGCGCTTCCGAGGTCTGTACATCGGCCATGAATCGGAGAGCTAGATTTTCCAAGACAATGCCATCACTGGAAGCAAAGAAAGCAAGTATCATAGAAATGAACCGTTGTTCGTCAGGGGAAAGTTCATTCCAATGTTCCATGTCTTTGGATAAATCTACTTCTTCCGTTCGCCAGAAGCAATCCAATTGTTTCTTGTACATGTGCCATGACTCCATGTCCGTAATGGGGAACATCGTGTACTTTTCGGCCATACAGTATATC
>Ga0247722_10001101_pt1 | contig 15315 bp, 14 predicted proteins | sample MSEWelMarce3H_FC_FD_189094 | JGI IMG/M metagenome (GOLD analysis project Ga0247722, IMG submission 189094) | Subsurface sediment microbial communities from gas well in West Virginia, United States - MSEEL Well Study Marcellus 3H_FC | ecosystem: Environmental > Terrestrial > Deep subsurface >... | reverse complement strand
GACCGGTATTGCTTCTTTGTTAACAGTTAGAAGAATGAGATTTCCTCCTGCTGTTTGGGGACCGATTTTTTGGCTAACAATTCATATTGTTGCACTTGGTTATTCAGAGACTCCATCTTATGCACAAAAACGCGCGGCCAAAGAATTTTATGAAGGCCTCCAGCATTTAATTCCCTGTCCAACATGTCGTGAACATTACGCAGAACATTTACAGAAACATCCGCTCGCACCGTCACTTGACAATAGACGTGACTTGTTTACATGGACAGTAAATGTTCATAATGCAGTTAATAAGAAACTTGGTAAGCCAACCGTAACTGAAGATCAGGCCCTCGCATTTTTCAGCCGCTTAGGAGCCCGTAATAGATCTCCATTATGGAGTCCTGAAGATATGAATGAAATTGATATTGCATCATTTTCAAAGGGTGCAGCTGTCACGGCAACCGCATGCGCAGTTGTAATTGGGGGGCTCTGGTATTTGAAGAACAATTAGAAGTAATCGAATTGTTCGATTTATTATACACGGGTGTTAGAATGGGCGATTATTTGCGTGCACTCAAGCAAAAAATGGCGAATGCTGCAGGGACAACAACATCAGCACCTGCATATAATACTTATAACAATACAAATGGTTCAGGTATGCGAGGTGTATTTATGGGTATAGCATCAGCGGCATTAATTATTACATTAATCCTAATTGTTATTCATTATACTATTACACCAATCTTCAAAATTAAATCAGGTAAGGGTTATATCCCAGTTCCCGGCATGGGTAATAATGGACAACTTCTATGGACGACATATCCTCATGATCCTGAGATAAATGAATCATCTACAGTGCTGAAAGGTGACAAAGGTGATTTGCCTTATTCGATGCAAATGGACATGTATTTTGATGATCTAAATTCTGGTATTAATCCTAATAAACCCCGACCATTATTTTTACGTTATTCACCGGTTGTTGATCCATCATCGTCGACGGTTAATTACAGTTTGGGAATTTTCCTAGAACCGAACGTTAATGATATGCTTGTACAGGTTCGGACTACACAGCGTGACACCGAAGTAATACGTATTAAAAATATCCCGAGCAAAACCCCAATTAGAGTGGGAGTAACTGTTTCACCTTCGCATTATGAAGTCTATTATAATGGTCGTCTTGTTGGCACTCGGGCCCTGAAGAATCCATTGCTACAATCTGTTGGAATACTATTCGGCGCCCCAGGACAAACACCTGGATCACAACCACCCGCACAGGCACCAACAGTTAGTCCATCCATGTTTGGCTCAACCGATTCCATTCTACAGAAAGATCTATGTAATATAAGTCCAGCGTCAAATGGTCTTTTAGGAGGGTTAATTAATTTAAATATATGGCAATATGTTTTATCGGCCGACGAAATGTATTATGCTGGTCCTGCAAAACCGAAAGCATCTGATTTTATGGTGAAAAATTTGCTATAACAACGCAATTAATCGCAGCTATGCATAGATGAATTTAGCACTAATAGTTATAATTATAATAGCAATACTGTATCTTACATATTATATTTATAACAAAATTTATACACCATGGTCTCGTGGATTAAATTATTTATCTGAGACCGAGGACAGTTTGAATAAAACAAAGATATATAATTTTATACCGGCAATTAACAAGACTAATAATTATACCTTTGCATTCTATGTATTTCCTGATATAAGCAATCGCACGAATCGCCTGAATTCTCCTTTAGGAAATTCTATGCAAATATTTTCATGGGATGGACTCTTTTATTTCACACATGATGCAATGAAGAATGCATCTATCCTATATGTTAATAAAGCTGGTAATAATAATCCAAATGATTTATTGCCCATTTCTTGCCCAGCTCTACCACAGCAAAAATGGACATATGTTGCAATAGTAATTGATGGTCGACGTTTCTCGGTTTTATATAATGGGCGCGTTGTTGCATCACGGCTATTAGATGGAATGCCGAATATGACAAATTCAGGTAAATTATCTAGTGGATGGAAAGACTTGCGCGGTAAAATTGCTCTTGTTGCATATAACGATTATTCAATGAATGCAGATCAAGTAGCAATTGAATATACTAGTACATCCGATACTCGTGGTAAGCCTTATGTTAATACAACTGGTTCATTATTAAACATCTTTCAATGTCCGGCAGGAATCTTCTGTTTAAAACCATCAACACCACCATCGAGAGCTAATCTTGGATGGGAAACACCCTTCAATTAATTGGATAGTGGAAATATAATACTTTTCTAAAAGTCCAGAAACCCTTAATGTATATTATGAAATGATATAAATACTATCGGTTCATAATGTAGAAATGAATAATTCAGGTTCTGGTGCCCCGGCAAGTGGTGGATCAATGGTCATTAAAATTGTTTTATTAGTGGTTGGTGCTATTGCAATTTATTACTCATATAGATTCCTGTTTACTAGTCCAACACAGAGTGTAAATCTCCTATCAGACATTCATAAGGGTGATGTTGATAAGCCCTATGTGTTTAGTCGTTCAACCGTACCTCCGCTTTACGAGGGCGGTGAATACTCAGTTGGTTTATGGATGTATGTAAATAACTGGACGGGTATTCGTAACAATTACAACAAGGAGGTATTGACAATTGGTAATCGTAAACTGCCTCAGGGCAAGATCACCCTTGGTGTCTATTTAGATGCAATTGAGAACATGATCCATGTAAAGACATCTTCTGTAAATGATTGCGGTTCACCTGCTGCAACCAATGCATCTGCGCCTGCACCGGCAAGTACATCTACACCCTGCTTACGTAATAGCAATTACAATGATATGTTCAAGAACCCCACAATTGGATCTAATGCTATCGGATACACGGCAGGTGATTGCTCAGTGACACCATTTGAATTACAGAAGTGGGTACATGTTGTTGTAACACTTAATGGTAAGACTGTTGATGTCTATGTTGATGGAAAGCTAGCACGATCTTGTGTGATAAATGGAATTATTGCAGTTGATTCCGGTGATTATTCCATCAATATTTCTGATAATGGTGGTTTCGGTGGCTTCTTAGCAGGTGTTAATGCATATGATTATGCATTGAATCCTGAGCAGGTCTATCGCACTTACATGAACGGTCCGATGGGCTCTGTAAGCTTCTCCGACTACATGAAGTCTTTCTTCGATCCGAAGTCTATTGGAACTTTGGAGTACCCTAAGATGAACTAGGGGCTAGTGCCTAGCCCCACACCCCCACGCTCTCTGCGAGGCCTAGCCCCCTGGCTAGCGCTACGCGCTTAGTATTACTCTGCGAGGCCTAGGAAGCAAAGCTACAAACATATAACATTATACCTGTAAAAGTACACACAACATCATATTATAATACGATTATAATAAAACAATACATTCTAAAAGTAAATAATTATGCCAGCGATCTATTAATACAATAGCCTCGCCGTCAATCAACCTCCTCTAATAGTATTACTATTAAAGCAGAATGAATGCAGTAAATGCCGCGCCCCAGTCCGGCACTGGTGTAGTACCTCAAATTATTATGGCAGTCGTTGTCCTATTAATCATACATGTAGTATTAATCGGTGCAGAAACTATATTTAGGGCCTATAAAGCATATGATAAATCGGTGGTTGATCTGATGCCTCTGACTTATTCAGCTGAGAACAAGTCCTATATAATTGCACAAGACCCGGCCGATCCGAATGCTAAACCTATCAATTTGTCCGATAACGAGCGCACAGGTATTGAATTCTCATACAGTTTCCATGTATTTATCAATCCTAGTACCTTTGCATCAGGAACAGATGGCCTGGCCCATGTTTTCCATAAGGGTTACAGTCGGCAATACCCTTTGCTTGCTCCCGGTGTTTACATGAAGACTAATACTAACTGTATGCGCGTCTATATGAATTCCGCCGCTGATTGGAACAACTACGTAGAGATCGATAACTTCCCCGTGCAGAAATGGGTGCATGTTGCTATTGTGGGTCGTGCTAATGGCATGGAAGTCTACATTAATGGTGATCTCAGTAAACGTATGTCATTCCAGGGATCGGTTCCTTACCAGAATTTCGGCAATTTCTATGTATTCTCACAGCGAAACTTCCAGCTCACATGTGATGACAGTACAGGCAGTTGCGCAATCAATTCACTGAAGGGTAAGTCTTTGGTCATTAAAGGTGCAATTAATGGCCTGCTCAGTCGTCTACGGCATTTCAACTATGCACTCAGTTATACTGAGATTGCTTCACTTGTTCGTGAAGGACCTAACTCTAAGATGGATACACAGGATCAGAATAAACCACCTTATTTGGTTGATACCTGGTGGACCACGGGCTACAACCAATAGGTTGCAGCCCTTGGATAGCCTGCGAACCAGTGCTTTAGCACCGGCAGCAGGACCGCCAGTCAAAACTAGTTTTGAATCCAGCGGCTAACCTGAATGGCTAATAGCCAGCAGGACCACCGGCTACAACCAATAGGTTGCAGCCCTCAGTTAATATGTTACATCAAAAAAACTAAAGCTTAAGCGTACAATCATATTTCTTCCTATCTAATTGCATAGGTAGAAATATGCCTGGAGGCGGTTTATTTACATTAGTCAGTTATGGAGCACAAAATGTCATTTTAAGTGGAAATCCTGAAATGACCTACTTTTATAAGACCTTTAAAAGATATTCGCATTTTTCCGAAGAATCAGTGACAACGACCTTTGACGGATCCAATGAACTCAGTTTTGAACAACCGATTCAAATTCGTCTGAAGATTCAGCGCGTTGCTGATCTTGTCCGTGATATGTACTTTACATTTCGTCTTCCAGACATTTACTCGAAGTTTTTCCCACAGGTCGAAGGTGTGCGCACTGCACAGTATAATTTTGCCTGGGTGAATTACATCGGCTGTCAAATAATTGAAAACGTCGCACTCATTGTCGGTGGACAGAAGATCCAGGAGTTTGATGGAACCTATATATTGGCGAAAGCTCTGGAAGACTACGATACAGATCGTCTTGCTAAATGGAAGATTTTGGTCGGCGAAGTAGATGAGCTAGTCAATCCTGCAAAAGGACTCTATGGTGGCGGCTCAGAGACAGTTGGTTATCCAACAGTCTATCCAAATGTTACAACCGTGCAACAAATCAATCGTCCTTCTATATTTGGCCGCGACATTACAATTCCTCTTCCATTCTTCTCTAATGAAAGTACTTATCAAGCATTACCACTAATTGCATTACAATATCACGATGTCGAAATACAAATCACACTTCGGCCGATTGTTGATCTTTATACATTCCTAGATCCTAATGGTTATCGAGTTCGCTGGGGATATCATCAGACTGCAAGTCAAACACAGGTACAGCAAAACCTTCCAGAATATGGTGCCGTCCAAGACCCATTAGGTGAATTACGTCATTTCCTAACTGATATTGGTACTACGGTTCCGGCGCTCAATACATGGTTCTTAAATCCCCGTTTACAGGCAACCTATGTATATTTAACCGAAGATGAACGTAAAACATTTGCATCTACACCACTTTCCTATTTGCTTTATCAAGTTACTTCATATAATTTCCCAGCAGTTGTGAGTCGAGATTATTTGCAATTAGAGACGCATAATCCAATCAATAGACTTCTAATTGTACCACGACGCTCTGATTACATCTATCGTAACAGTTTCAATAAATGGACAAATTGGTGGAACGATCCACAACCTCCTCATATACCGACACCTGCACTTCCACCATGGGCGAACTATTTCTATGCAACTGGTCTATTAGTACCACAAGGACAACGTGAAATTATTCGTGGACTTCGAGTTTTGGGCGATGGTAATGAACTTCAGGAAGAGAAAACAGGATATTATTTTGAGCACATTGCCCCTTATCGATATGCAACTGGTACTGGTGAGTCCGGTCTATATATGTATCCCTTCGCACTTACTTCACCTAATACACAACCTTCTGGATCAATTAATGCAAGTCGCGTACGGCTCTTCCAGGTTGATGTGGATCCCTATCCTCTTCCTGCCGGCACCAATTATGTATATGATATAACAATCTATGTTGAATCTATTAACTGGTTTGTTGTCAGCAGCGGTATGGGTGGGCTCAAATATGCACTATAATTGTCTTAGTTGAAACATAGATATAATGGGTGATCTCATAACAATGGCTATGAATAAGATTAAATATAATCTATTCCAAGCTGCATATGACCCTAATGCTGAGAAGATGGCAAAGCAAGATCAACAACAAGGTGCAGATGCTGATATAAAAGTTACATTATGTGAAAGATGCGGTTTTAGGGGGACTGAAGCACAACTTGGTCTAGGTTCATATAATTCAAATGAAATGAAAATAAGAAATAAAAGTCTTAGTTCAATAAAAATTCCTGATGGTGTTAAAGTGACTTTATTTGAACAACCGTCTTTTAAAGGACGAAGTATTGATTTTTTCACTGATAATATTTGTTTACTCGATCAAGACTTCTTAGATAAAACATCATCGCTCAAAATAACAAAGTATGATGAACGTCTATTTGTTTCATTATATCCTGAATGCAATTTTCAAGGAAGTGAATATCAAGTTGGTATCGGCAAATACTCTGTGGATCAAATGGGTATTCCTAAAAATAAACTCAGTGCATTGCGAATCCCACCAGGTCTAAAAGTAATTTTATATACGGGTACTAATTTTAATGGACGTAACTTAGAACTTAATAAAGATATATCTTGTCTAATTAATGTTGGATTTGATAATCAGACTTCAAGTATTGAAGTTATATCAGACAAAGATTTTGGATCCTTAGAGCCTGAACCAACTGCTGCAAAACAATTTGTGAAAGGGTTTTCTTATGTGTTTTTCTCATATGTGTTACCTGTAATATATTTACTTGCTGCGACTGCTATGGGATCCTTAGCAGCAAATGATGCAATCGGTCGCAGTCCTGGTATACGCTTAGTCTATTTCATTTACGGTTCATTATTTGCACCATTCATGCTAATTTATTATATTATTCGTGCATTTAAGGGCTCATATCCCTTATGGTATAATTTTTTACCATTGACAACATATGTATCTGAAAATTCATTGCTACGTACATTATTGATTCCATTTATTTATAAACAAGATGCAAATGCAGTTTATAAGTTGAAACAGTTTGATGAATTTGCAAAAACATATGTTCCTGATTTCAAGCCTCTGAAGTTACCTGAAGTTGTGAATGTGCAACCTATTATGAATGAGGAACCTTCTAAGACTACTATGACTAAACCTACTTCTGGTAACAATAATACAGGTAATAACACTGTGGCTAAACCTACTTCTGGTAACAATAATGCAGGTAACAATACTGCGGCTAAACCTACTTCTGGTAACAACACTGTGGCTAAACCTACTTCTGGTAACAACACTGCGGGTAACAATACTGTAGGTAACAACACTGCGGGTAACAACACTGCAGGTAACAATAATGCAGGTAACAACACTGCAGGTAACAATACTGTAAGTAACAATACTACAGGTAACAACACTGCAGGTAACAACACTGCAGGTAACAATACTGTAAGTAACAATACTACAGGTAACAACACTGCAGGTAACAACACTGCAGGTAACAATACTGTAGGTAACAATACTACAGGTAACAACACTGCAGGTAACAACACTACAGGTAACAATACTACAGGTAATAATACTACAGGTAACAATACTACAGGTAACAATAATACAGGTAACAATACTACAGGTAACAATACTACAGGTAACAATAATACAGGTAACAATACTACAGGTAACAATACTACAGGTAACAATACCACAGCTAAAGCTCAAATAATTAAGTCAAATTAAACAGGTAAAACAAATAATTGCAGAATGTCAAACCAACAATTACAGGTGAGTGTAATAACACCAACCTATAATCGTACCGAGCATATACGCAATGCAATTAAATATTATAGAGCACAGAACTTTCTTCATATAGCGATGGAATGGATTATTTTAGATGATGGAACTGAGCCAGTTGAAGCTATATTCATGGATGAAGCAGATGATCTTCCAAACATTAAATATATCCGTGAATATTCGAAAATGTCAATCGGTGCTAAACGAAACCGACTTAATGCACTAGTTCGATCTCCACTAATTGTCGCCTGGGACGATGATGATTATTATCCACCTGATCGTATTTCAATGATTGTGGAAGCATTTAAATGTAATCCTGATCGGCTAATAGCAGGCTCATCCCTTATGTATTATTATTTCAAAGATGATAAATCAATTTGGAGTCTAGGTCCATTCGGTCCCAATCATTCATGTAATGGTCCTCTTGCATATAGATCAACATATTTACGTAATCACAAATATAATGATAATGCACAGGCAACTGAAGAAACCCAATTCCTAAATGATTATACCGAACCCATGATACAATTAGATCCTATGAAGGCAATTCTTGTAATGGTTCATGAAAATAATACTGTTAGTAAAGCTAGCATTAGAATTCCAGGTAATCGTCTTGCAGCTAAAACTGGATTGACTTTGGAAGATTTTGGTCTGGCCCACAGTTTAAAAGTCTGCCCTACAATGTAAATAAATGGAACCTGCCAATACAAACCTCAGACAACCATTAATTCGTCAGCCTGATAGTTTAAAGACTATATTAGATAGTTTACGTTCGATTTTTACTAATGCAATACAACGGCCGAAAGAAATACCACTGCAAAACCAACTATTTCCTAATAGTAGTCCATCCGGTATAGGTGTATTACCAAAAAAATTTGGCACCTACACATTATTTTCCCATCAAACAGCACTTGTTCAAGAGATGTTTCAAAGGGAAAAATCATTTAGACAGGGTGCATCATTCGCAGGGTTAAATCTTTTCAGTCGGTTTGCAATTCTAGGTGATCCGGTTGGTACAGGAAAAACTATAGCTGCTCTGGCATATATAGCAAAATGTAAACAAACTGGACCACTTCCCGTTTCAGCTTATTTACATTCTATGTCTCAAAGTAATTTCTTCTCGACATGTAACATCTATCCGTCCGTACGAACAAACCTTTTTATTGTACCATTTACACATATGGCGGGGCTTAAAGACACTTTAGAGGCACAGAATGAACTACGTTATAAAATTATTAAAAAACAGAATCAGATTAATGATAATTTACTGGAAGAATTAAACCAGCTTGATCTAATAGTCGTACCTAGCACACAATATACAGCATTTAGTGAATTTATGGCAGATGCAAATATTATATTTGAGCGCTGTTTTATAGAAGACCACCATAATTTACATTTAAATACAAATCATTGTAATATACATGCACACTTTACATGGTTAATAACAAACAATTGGTTTAATTTCCTTTTCCCTGATACATCTCTATTTGAATATGGAATAACTCTTGATAGAATCATTGAAGATCTATACATTCAAAATCCTGCTCCGCATTGGTTCAATGATTTTATTCAATATATTTCATTTCAGCGTCAAATGATAACAAACAATACTCCAATGGGTCGATCTATATTTTCGAAGTTCATTGTACAACATCCATTTCGTCATCAACTAATTGTCGCTACTGCAGGTAAATATTTACAAATAAGTATTGATCCACCATCTGTCAAAAATGAGATTATAAATTATAATTATGACGATAGATTTCAAGTAATTTATCCCATTTTCTCACCAATGGTGCATCAACTGTTAGAGAATGATGAAGTTCAGGCTGCAATGGAATCAATCGGCGCACAAATGCTAACAACCGAAGAATTCAATTCAGCTATGAAGGATGAAGAGGGACTAGAAGATCCTTGTCCAATCTGTTTTGAAAAATATGTAACACCAACAATTACAGATTGTTGTAAAAATATATTCTGTAGTAAATGTCTTCTACAAGCGTGCACGATCAATCATACAAATACTTGTCCTATGTGTAGACAAACAATTAATGGAACTAAATTAATTTCTCCTATTACACCTCTCTCTGATACATTAGAAGAACAACCAGGTATTCATAAAATGCAAGCTCTTATTAAATATTTACATACAAATAATTATAATAAAATACCAACACTATTATATTTCCCCAATCAAGCGCGCTTCGGTAAATTAAAGTCTGCTCTAAAAACTGCGCAAATTCATTATGAAATATTAACTGGACCACGCATTTCAAATCGACAGAAAATAGATAAATTTAATGATGGTAATACAAATCTTCTAATTGTTATAAATGAAGACTATTTAACAGGATTCTATATACCAAAAGTATCCTGTTTAATTTTTTATCCTGAAGCACTCAATTATAATAGTAGAAATATTTTACTAAATCATGTTCATCGCTTGATTCGTGCTGAACCTTTAGTTGTAGCTGATTTAGTTGCTGTTGCTGCTACTACTGCTGCTGCTGCTGTAGCAACGACAGGAACAATCAATGATCGTGCGCTAGCAGGAATTACACCAGCCTCTTCAGGTGAAACAAACATTAATTTAGGTGACTCCGCTGTTGCAACATCACACACATAATGAATAGGAATATTGTAATTGTCATATTTTTGACAAATTTCCTTCCATGCATTAAAAAGAGATGATTGTTTAGTCAAAACCCATGTATATTCTAATTGTTCAGGTGTAGGGATCTTCTTTAATTGTGGTTGAGTCTCTATTGTCTGCAAATAGAGATTGAGAATTTTACATTTAAATTCCTGTGAAATATTCAATAAAGGCCAGCATTGATGAAAGAACGCCCAGAAATCGCATTTATCTCCAAAGCGCAAAATATCCATCAATTTCTCATAGACTTCGATCGGTTGATCAGATCCTATACGTGTTAATAGGTTTTGATGAACCAATAATGATGCCAGATTGACGTCCTTCGTCTCTGCAACAATCTCTTCATAAATGTCCCATTCATTAAAAAGTGTATGATGAGCAATTAGTTTTGCAACTGTCTCTTCTTCCTCATCATCTGCACCATCTTTTACAGGAAGCATATTTACTTCACCGCGAAGTAACTGTCGAAGATCGGAACGTTTCTCTTCATCTTTTAATTGACGTCCAAGCCATTGACTCAAAATTGTTGGAATAGGCATCTTCACTTCGAAGACTGTCGAAAGACGAAGTAATTGCTGTGCTTTGCGCCCTTGTATAATGTTACAACAACAAATAAGTGGAATTACAATATTCTTCTTGCGCATAGAACGAATATACTTCAAGAGTTCCTGAAGACCACCGCGTTCTCCTGAACTCATTCCATCCATCTCATCTAATAGCACTGCATGGCCACGCCGATATTTATTAGAAATCCAACTTGTAATACCTGGCTCTTCCAGTAATGGAAGTATTTGCTGTTTGAAAGCTGATCCTGTGCGTGTATGTGAAGCATTGAATTCCTTAACTGCGAATCCGAGTTGAGAACAAACACGATAGACAAGTGTAGTTTTACCTACACCTGGCTCTCCATACATTACAAAAGCCGGCGTTGTTGGATTTTGTAACCATTTATTTAATGCTTGTTCAATGGTTGGATGCAAACAATATGTTGATTGCAATCCTATTGTGCTTGTAACAGGTGCCTGCGGGACAACAGACATAGAACTATCTTATTTAGTAATCGTTTCCTTAGATGTGGATCTCAACCTAAATCGCTTAGGCACTAGGGGTTGGTGGCAAATCAGGTCCAGCATTCTTACAGTTACCGCCGCCTGCACCTGTATCACTAGTATCACCAGGTGTAGTGAACTTGTAACAGGATTCACCATCACAAATACCTTCCCATGTTACACCCTTCTCCAAACAGCGATTGCAATACTCTGCTAAAATTTCATCGGGCTTAGTCTTTGTTATAGTCAAGTCATAATAGTAATCAGGGGTGACATTAGCAGGAGGACTAGTGCCGAAAGTCCAACGCTTCAATCCATTCTGTCCACCAGAACCCATGGGGTTAGTACTAACACCGAGTGTATCAATACAAACGTTCATGCCGTTAAGGTTGTAATAGGTTAGGAAGTCAGGACAGGTATTAATCTGCGGAGGCCATTTGCCGGTATATGTCGGACTTGTTGGCGCATTTTCAAACCACCGGAGACCAAAGAATACAAATACAAGAATAGCACCAATTGCGAATATCGCAGTTGCAATCATTTTACCACCGGACATGAAGAAGCGAACTCCTGTGAACAGGATCACGATACACAATAATATGTATAGTAACATTCCAATGCTAAAGGCCATCTCTTCTGTGTTTGTATGCGGAAATAAACAATCATAATAGATTTATCACAAAAACTATTATATATTGAAATTGATAAAATATTTATAAGTATTATTATCATAATTAAATTGTACAAACAGGTTATTTAACCAGTGCGCTTGTGCTCGAAGAGCATTAGCTTGATTCTTCGAATCAAGCGGCGAATGACGCACCTGCTATTTAGCCGGTGCGTACGAAACGCTCGGAGAGCGTTAGCCTGCGTCCTGGTTATTTAACCAGTACGCACGACTAGCTTGATTCTTCGAATCAAGCGGCGAATGACGCACCTGCTATTTAGCCGGTGCGTACGAAAGGACCAGCGACACCAGCACCACCGAAGCCGAGCAGGATGTAACCACAGAGGTAGTCAGAGTAGTTATCCATGGAGCTGAGGATACCACCAGCGGCAGGGCCACCAACACCGTTAGCGGCACCGTTGCCAGTCACAACGGCCTGCACACGACGGAAAGTGGAGCCATTCAGGCGGACCTGCTTACCCATATCCTTCAGCAGAAGGGTAGAGGCATTAGCAGTGGCGTAAGCGTTGAAGTTCACGGCACCAGCACCTGCAGCGGCAGAAAGAGGGGTAAAGCTGGTCACAACAGTACCACCACCGAGGTAGGTGGGGATGTAGATATTCTCAGGGACAGTGTCATTGGTGGCACCGAGGGCAGCAGTGATGCTAGGGATAACACGGTAGTAGCCATTGTTTAGAGGGATCTGCTTAGCGAAGGACTGAACGGAGGTCATTTCTTTATACCTTTTACAAACAAAAAAAATTACAGATGCCGGTGAATTTTAGACTTTGGCGAGAGGTCCCTCAAGATGCCGGTCAGATTTCACACTCCAATGAATGAGCGCAGCGATAAAAGATGTTTCTTGAAACGATTCACAGCATCATGTTTAACTATATTATATCGTAAACCATTATGTAATTGCCTTAAAAATATATCACTTGGATCACTTAAATTATAAAATGCACTATATTTTGCAGCAACCTCTTCATATGGTATGCTAATAGTCGCCCCCTCTTTAGTTCTATTAACATGATCATGGAAATCGTAAAACCAACGTCGAATTATATCACGATTCTCAGGCCCGGTTTTTCCGGACCAAATGAGAGGATGAGTGCGAATATATTCCTGAGCATGTTTCTGACATGCAGCACACGGTAAAGCAATATGTAATGCTCTTACTAATAGTTCTAATTCACGAATTTCCTGATTCCGTAAAAATGCATTATCATTCTGTCCAGCCCGTTCGGCGAATACATGTAAAATGGTCCACATCGCCGGACCCCAAATCGCCGGTGACGGTGTCTCAATTAAATATGGACTGGATGGATCAATTATTTTTTTCCTACCTTTCCCACACGAAGGACATGACATTCTTTCTAAAAGTTTTAGATCGATTTTTTGTGCATATTTGTCCACACAGTAAACATATATACAGATAGAATAAATGACATCAAAACCTGATTTTGAATTACCCTTGACTAATATGCCCGTCGGCTCTGAAAATGGTCGGGTTGTATTTGAATCAAGGCCTTCAGCAGGTGGTCCTCCACCTCCGGCGGCCTTCATGTTCCAACAAAAGGGTGATGACCTAGCCAAAGTGGACCTAATGCGCGGCAACTGGGAAGAAAATCCTGTATCAGATTTACTTTTTAGCGTTCGCAATATTAATGCCGTCCAAAAGCGGATTCGTGACGAAGTCTATCGCCGTTCAGGTGCAAAACAATGGGTCATAGATGATCAAGATGTTGATGAACTAAAAATCATTATGCGTTCCATGTATTATCAATGGGGCAAGAACTTGCCTACAGATATCGAAGGTCAAGTCGCTGAACTCAATACCATTATAATAGACTATGCTGTACCACGCATCTTGAGTGAAATCCAACAATATTTGTATTACCTAAATGACATTGATAAAATGCCCGTTCCTCTTGCTCGCCCTATTCTATTGACTAAAGCAGGCACTAAATCGCTGCCTTTCAATCCGTTGATGTAATACTATAAAAAAGAAGTATTTGTCTGGAAATTTATTTACATGCATCATTAAACCTGACTCGTTTTGCAGGTCGTGGATTATCACTGTTAGTTTCAATTACATATTTTCTGGTAATATGTGCCATATGGCATTCCGCCATTTGGATAAGAGTCCCATTATCGAATACAAATGAAATTATACATTCGTTCACATATTTAAATGCCATACCGTGTGATTTACCATCAACAAAGTTAAAATCCTCTGCTAACTGTCCGTCATGATACCATTTTTGACACGTACCATGTAATTGTCCGCTGCAATTGAAATTTTCCAATAAAATCCGAATTCCTTTAATATTGTAATGGTTATGTTCTCCAAAACATATTCCATTAAGGTAATGTCCTTCAAATAATATGGCTCCATTAGGATGCCACATCTTTTGTAGACCTTGTTTCTGACCGTCTACATAATTATACTCTGCACTAATTTGTCCAGAAACATTATAATATTTCTGGACAATTAGTTTATTATTATCGTATATACTATCTTCACATAACACGCCATTTGGATGCCATCTTCTATAGGGCCCATGCAATACACCAAATGTATAAGAACATTCTTCAATCAATAATTTATTATTATCAATTCCATGATTGAATTTCTGTATAATTCCATGTTTAATGGTTTCATCTCCTTCTAATGAAACGAGCGAATCAGGGTTTGGTGAGCAGGCAGGCGAAATTCTAATAGGAGAGGGTGTACGTATAAGTACATTACCTTCTCCTGGCATACAATCGATTGGCTTGAATGAAATACTTGAAAGCATTTTATATAACGTTTAATACTATTAAACATTATATAGATAAAAAATCAATTTTTATTACAAGCATTATATACCTAATCCTATGGGTTTATATATACCATCTGAATTATAATATCCATACGATTGCAATAAACCTGTTGAATCCCAGGATCCGCATTGATGAATTGGTTGACTATTATGATATTCACAAATTTTCTTATATTTTCCATCAGAATGCCATGTAATATGTGATCCTTCCAA
>Ga0247722_10001100_pt1 | contig 15316 bp, 16 predicted proteins | sample MSEWelMarce3H_FC_FD_189094 | JGI IMG/M metagenome (GOLD analysis project Ga0247722, IMG submission 189094) | Subsurface sediment microbial communities from gas well in West Virginia, United States - MSEEL Well Study Marcellus 3H_FC | ecosystem: Environmental > Terrestrial > Deep subsurface >... | reverse complement strand
GCGCAGCGTCTCGATAATGTCCGCGAAATGTTCGATGCAGCCAATTACCAACTACAAATCACACAGCACGACTTTCTAAAAACGGCATACCCGACAAAATATGACCTGGTTGTCGCGAATCCGCCGTATGCAAAGCTACTGGAAAACGGTAAACGCGCATCGAAGAACCACAATTTAATCAAAGATTTTATCCAAAAAACACTGGACGTGTTAAAACCCGACGGGTATTTGTTGTTCATCACCCCAGATAATTGGATGTCGTATGCAGACCGCAATGAGCTTATCAAAATTCTAACGCGTTTGCAAATCGTGCGACTCGATATTCATCGAGCAAAGCGATATTTCAAGAAAATCGGGTCCAGTTTTACATGGTATTTAATTCAAAACCGACCAGCAGATCGCAACATAACCGTGTCAGGAACATGGAAAAAGACCGAGTACACGAGTTCCGTGCCATCCATCGAGCGCAAATATATCCCACTCCTATACACAGAAGAAGTCTATAGTATATTGGCAAAGACAATCGACATAGAGACCCTCCCAAAATATCGTGTAGAAACCAGTAGCGATTTGCATCGATATACAAAGCAGGAATTCATTCGAGACGCGGCAGATGATGTTTACAAGTATCGGTTAATTCATACGCCGAAGCAAACGTGCTATGCGTGCAGACCACATAAATTCCAAGACGGATACAAGGTGTTTATGTCAACAACCGACAAATATAATGTGTATGTAGATAATTGTGGAATGACACAGTCAATCGTTTTCATACGATGTAGTAGCATAGAAGAGGCAAATCACATCAAACAAATACTGGAACACCCGCTGTATGTGTTTATTAATAACATATGTAGATGGGGGAACTTTAATAATATTCGAATATTGCAGAGTTTTCCTATTCCGCATGTAGACACTGTCGACGAAAACAGTATTTATCAATATTTCAATATAAGCGACGAAGAAAGACGGTTTATCGCCGAACATTAAGCCATAAACATGCCCATAAACATATGCCCACAAACCTAATAAACATATGTTGATATCTTATTTCAACATATATTTATGGAATCCCGGCCGGACTGGAATAGTTATTTCAAGGAAATCGTACAAGTAACATCGAAACGTTCGCCATGCGACCGACTCAAAGTAGGGTGTTTAATTGTAAAAGACAATCGCATTATTAGTCAGGGGTACAACGGTTTTTTACCGGGGTGTCCACACACGAGTATTGTAAGGGACAATCACGAACAAGCAACGATACATGCAGAACAAAACGCAATATGTGATTGTGCGAAACGCGGGGTATCATGTAATGACGCCACAGCATATATAACACACTATCCATGTTTAATTTGTACGCGATTGTTGATTGCGGCCGGTGTTCGCGAAATAAAATACATCGAAGACTACCGAAATGACGAGTTGGTCGAGTATTTCGTGCAGCAAAAAAGTATTTGTTTAGTTAAGTTACAATAAAATGTGCTGAATCATGGTTTGTCGGTTCTCGTTTGTTTATTCCTACACGCTGAAATATCATGTTTCTCATCATATTCTTCTAATAACTTTGCCAAGTCATCCAATGCATTCGAATTCTCACCGATAACTGCAGGCGGTATAAATATTCCTTTAATTATTTTTTGAAAGTTCTCGTTACTGCCTATTTCATCTACCCGTTTTATTACTGATTCATTTATTTTTTTATGATAATCTTTACTGTTCTCATGTTTGTCCAAGGCAATTTGTAATTCATCTAATGCTAATCTTTCTTCCTCGGGACTACTCCACCATTTTTTACCATGTGGTTGTCTTGCCATATTTATTGTATACATTTAGATTCGGTGTTTGAAACGAAAAAAGGTATAAATTTACAAATTTGTAATTCGATATTGTTTGTTATGGGTTGTCTTATTCTTTTTTTGTTTTGTATGTAGGGTCGGCATTATCGCATAGTTGTGGAATATGTCCGGCAATCGTCTTAAACAGTTCAATACATCTAGATTCATATGCATGATATGTTTGAGCAATCACCTGAATCATTTCCCCGAAAATTTCGACGGGCACAGTCGTATCCGGTAGTTTCCAGCTATAAAACTCCCATTTATTTCCCAACAACAAATCATGTTCGATGGTATGATACAAATGCGCATTTGTAACGGACATCTTGCCCGGATTTGGTTCTCCGTGCTTATTCATTCGTTCGGCGACACAGTGTCCACATAAATATGACCCCCATCGCGCCTTCATTCCTGTGCGGGTTCCACCAATTTTCATTATTTCTGTATTTCGCGTAATAATATAAATATGTTCGGCGGTTTCTTTCCATTTTTCTTCGTCAACGGGAACGGTTTGCACGGTAGTGCGACGGGTCGTGGTATCGTCCAATACAATATCCGCCATTTTGATGAAAGACGACCCGGTCGCTCGATTACAATAATCGATTATAGTGAGTGGTTCGGCCAATAATGGCTTCCTCCATTTCGACCGCGCAACTTCGCCGGCGATAAATTTGGGGTTAGATAACATGATTGTAGTAAAGCTGGTTATAAAGGGTTTATGCAGTCAATATAACATGCCAGTCATATCAATTTTTTAACAGGGTCTCCCAACAAAATGGGTTCAGTGCAGTGAATCTGTGATTACAAAAAAAACGAATTTGTGAAATTATTTGTAAATTACAACTGTGATTTTGTAAATTACAACTGTAATCCGCAATTTTTGTACAGATTATTATAGTTCGTGCGCGACGATGACATTCGAAATGGGGTCAATATTGGAACATGCATCTGCAATATACGTTTGTTGTATAAGATATACACATGCGGTTACATATACACCCGCAATGTAATGGCAAAATGGGTGATTTCGTTCATATGAAAGTTTATCGTTACGTTCAATGGAATGTATGGTTCGATGTAAACCGTATAATATCACCCCGCCCGCCGTAATATATGCATAATGAACTCCGCGATAATACATGTATATGTTCAACATGAGTGTGTTTAATATGAGAACATTGGCTTCAATTGTGTGTAATACGCATTCATAGTAATAATGATACACTGAAGATATTAGAATCGATGATGTCAATACAACGGCCATTATTTTATCGACGCAATGTGACGTATGTGTTCCGGTATTGTAGCCGAATATCCACCATATACATGGAATTATCATAGGAATGTGAGAAAGTATCATATGAGAACATAGCATTCGATGTTTTATGTTTATGCAATTGGTGTTGTTATCGTGTGAACAGGTTGTGCATACCGATATGGCACAATCGTCTGTAGTAAAATCGTCCATGATAATACATATATCGGGGTGACTCTATATAGTTTGTAGCCGGAAAAACTCCACATGGACCATCGAGCAAATATTGGATTGTTGTTGTATAATAAAAACGATTGAATTTTTTATTATATTTTTCCTGGATTTCTATGGTCAATGAAGAGCGTGCGTATGTGTGTTTTTAATTATTCGGGTATGTATTTGCCTGTGCTAGTGCGAGTCCACCACAATTACCCTAGTCACTTGTCTGTCCAGGTATCACATCAACTGGTTCATCATTGCCAGGTAGTCCATTATCTTGTGTAGGTACAGGTACAGGTTCAGGTTCAGGTACTATTGTAGGCTCGATTGCAGCTACTGGTTCGGGTTCAGGTACTATGGTAGGCTCGATTGCAGCTACTGGTTCAGGTACAGGTGCAGCTACTTGTGCAGGCGCAATTGCTGGTGCAGGTGCAACTACAGGTACGGGTACAGGTGCAGACCCGCGAGACGTATTCTCTGGTTTGATATTAATTACTAACGACTTAATATGACGCTCTTCATCGGCCTCGCGTCCTCAACGGGAGCGGGATCGGGAGCTGGAACGAGAATCGCAATCTCTGCTGCGACGGTGGCGTCTGCCTCGGTGTTCGGGGTAAACGTGCACATTACCATAGCCCTCGCTATAGTTGGGTCCTCCAAACTGTCCGGGGCCATAAGGACCGACACCGGGGTATCCGTATGCGCCCAATATGCCCTGACCCAAGGGGCCAGAACCCTGTCTCGCCTGCTCAAGCACCTTCAACATATTGTTGTCGTTGTTTGCGGCAGCAAGACCATCACGAAGACGATTACTCTCAATCTCATCGTTCTTCTCTTTGAGAGAGCAGCAGCACTCCATAATCTGTTTGCCGAGGTCCTGAGTGTTCTTAAGAGCATCGTATTTCGCCTCGGCCATCTGGGCAGAAACCAGAGCACTCAACTTCTGTTGCTCCAATTGATTGATCGCGAACTGTTGTGCAGACTGGGTAGCCAACTCGGACTTGGATTTCAATATTTCCATCTGGGTCATTGCAAATTGATTGTCAGACTTAGATGCTAAGAACTGTCCCATCTTCTGTTGCTCCAACAATAAAGTAGAATACTGGCCAGAGCTCTGGCTTAATAAATCGGACTTAGATCTCTCTACTCCAACTGCCACAGAGGAAAATCCAGCAGATAAGGCACTTCGGGTCTCCCAAGCAGTGTCATTAATAGCCTTTCCTAGAATGTTACTAGATTGAACAATTTCTCCGTGCATTTCGGCACCCGAAGAATTCAATGCATTTATAATCGAGTGGCGAGTATCCGTAATTTTGGTATCCAAAAATCCCTGCGATGTCACTGTGGTAACGCGGTTCTCACCGGCATTGCGCTCAATGGAACCGAGTAAAGTGCCACTGGTGTTTTGCGCGGCATTAACTGCATTAGCTCCGTTGCGCTCAATGGCAATAGCCAAATCACGTGCGCTATCAGCGGAAGCCTGGCGGCTGGCCGCATCAGTGACGGTGGTTGTAAGACGGTTCTCGCCCGCGACCTTCTCAATCGCGGTCATAATAACACCGTGTCCGCGCTCTACTGCGGAACCAAGTTGATTGCCGTTACGCTCAACGGCGGACACAGTTTGTCCAGATGTGCGTTCAATCGAGTTGCTGTTCAAATATGTTCCCTTCTCGATGGCGTCACGAAGACCAAGTGTGGTCTGGTGAATGTCCTTCGTAATGCCGGCATGACTGGCAGTAAGGTTACGCTCAGTATCATTAACGGCTTTCAGGACCACAGTCTCCTCTCTGGGGTCGTAGGCATACGGGGGGGCAAAGCTTTGCCATTGCTGGAATGGCGGCGTGGGCATCATGTTTGTCGGTGCTGACATATACTAACTAGTAATATTTTATTTGCAGCCAAAAATATACTTCCAGCTAAAAGCGATAAATGCATATATGCAGTAACGGTTGTAAATCGCGCACACATATTTGTAAATATATAATTTACAGTTGTAATTGTGTATTTACAACTGTAAATTATAGTTGTCGATGCCGCTGCATATTAGGTAAGGTAAAACTTTAGGCATACTATTTTTATCAAACTATAAATTATAAATGGCATCTCAGTATAACAGACTATTATATGACAACTATTGTTTACAATATCACTGTTCTCAATTAACAAACCGCATATCTATTCTAGAATCGAAAATTCAAACGCTAGAATTGAAAATTCAAACGCTTGAATCGAAAATTCAAACTATGGAATCAAATATTCATTCTATAACGGAGAACTTACCCAATAATCCACCGACCCCGACATATTCCCGCAAATCTCGCAATAAAACCGCCACATTTTCAATGAATCAATACAATCCAATTGTTTTGCCACAACCCAACATAAAAACTCGCATAAAACCGCCCATAATAACCCACGAACCTGAACAATATAGTTCGCTGACTGAAGACTCGGACATGTAATTAACTAAATTAACGAATAGATATAAAATTTAAATCTACTTCTACTATATAGGTTTCAGACTGTATGCCAAGCACGCCCAAACTATATATCTATGACAAATCCGTCATCGATTTCTATGAAAAAAATCCACAATACGACTTTGCAGTCATCAATGGGATTATTGTTGAATTACTGAAAACACTCTCGCGCACATCGGCCAATTCACCAACGCCAGCAACAGACGTCGACTCGTTTGTAGAAGAAATCGAAAACATCAAACAAGATTATATTGATGAAATCCGCACAATTGTTGCATCAAACAATAATCAAAACCAGTTATGTACACTGTTGGAAACAAGCAATAAGATGTTACTCGACAAAACGCATTCGATACTTACTACGGTTATACCGAAAAACCAAAATATTTTGTATAACCAAATCAACGATTCTATAACCAACTTCTGTAAATCGATTTCGCAAGACATCAACACGTTAACCGAGCATGTGGATAAAGGTTCCGTCAAAGAATTCATTACCAATTTTGAAATGAAAGTGGCCGGTATGTTTCAGCACCTACAGCAGCCCGTATTCACGTTTATCAGTGCGAGCGAAGACCGCATCAATGCAAATATCAACACGCTGAAAACTATCCATACTACTTCCGCCAAGGAGCACCAACAGTTATTAACCAGTTTGTCGGATGTATTGGTACAATCACAGCGGTCCATCTCACCAACTTTCAATGATAGCAAAGTACTCACTTCCGTATTGACCGAATTATATTCCAGCGCCGAAATTCTACAACCACCCGATTTGAACGAAGACGAAATTATGTTGAAGCGCCTGCGTAAATCGAACATTATTATCAAGAATTTCACCCAAGACACGAATATTGGTTGCGATGATATTTCGTTGTTTTTGCAGACGGTGGACGATAAGAATAGTCATGGTATTGTGTTGTCTCAAATGAGCGGCATTTCGGCGAAAAAGAACTATCAAATCGACATTCATAACAGCCATATTGTGATATACGTTCATAAAGTCGAATATAATCCGGCGAAAATACAGGTCGCGGTGGATATTATCGACACATTGTTGTCGCGTTTGTCGCAGTACCAGGGCAAAACGGAGAACGAGTATTCGATTCCCAAAGATATTCTCGATATTATCAACAACGATTACCAAACATTTCTCTCGCAAAAATCGGCGATTGCAGAAGTGTTCAAAGAGCACCAGAAGAAGGTGTTATCCCAAATCGACGAATTAAAACTCCCCGCATTGGATCGATTTTTATCGTCCAAGTATATGGCGCCAATTCCCAAACCGGGGTTAAAATGCGAATTATGCAAAAGTTATTTTGCGAATAATTTGAAAGCCTTGGCCGCTCACAAACGTGGATGTGCGCGTAAAACGGCAAAGTAGAATGTGTGTTTGATTGAACGCGGCATATACCAGCAGTGGACTGATTTTTATCGTCCATGTGTATTGCGCGAATTATATTTTTGAAATTATTATAACAAGTAGTCCAACAGTGTATGAGATTAATATGTTGAGAGCGAGAGAGTGGACCGGCTACAATATATAGGTGGGCTAAAAATCCAACTACGATTTCCTATTTTTATAGGCAATCGTACAATGATGTAAAGTATTATTTAATGGTTGTAATATAACACTTAAATTGGAGTGCATTTTAGGTATATAAATATTGCTATAAATCGTATTCTGTTCGTTTATTATGACAGATATGTCAAATAACGACTCCGATAGCGAACGCGACAACAGCGGGAACCAATATGGTATTGACAACAGTGGAAATGGCAACAACGGTAATCAATATGGACTTGATAACAGTGGTAATGGCAACAGCCAGAACCAAGTAGTTCCCGATAGTTCCGGCAATGTGATTCTCGACCCCTCGTGCAATATTGTTTTGCCCCCAATTGTACCCATTACAGATGTTAGCTCAAACCTCGTTATTGACGGAATTGGTTTTGAAATAGTACAAGAGACTGGGAAGAGTGCGGCCGGTGTAAATATTGCACGAACCACGTTTGACACAGATGAACCCGAAATATACGACCCACAAATTACTCAAAATTTGGAGCAAACCGTCGACACATATAACGATTTGGTAGAACCCGAAAGCGAGACGAGTGTTCTATTGGAGTCAATTCGAACATATGCTGGAGAACTCAAATGCAGCGATTTCCACGGAAAAGGCTCCATTGAGGATTACACCAGTTTGTTCGAGGCCGCCGCCCGAATTGCGACCGAATCCAAACAAATGGAACTGGACGTGGATGTGTCGGGTTTTAATGAATTTGCGGCCGCCGCGGATGAATTGAGCGATTTGTTCAACGGGTTCATTGTGAAACTACAGAATGTGAGTATTATTACCGATTTAAACTTTTTGCGTAGCATTAAAACGGCACTATCAAAGATAGTGAACTTGTCGAATATTTTCGGTAAATTTAAAAAGACGGTGTTTGCTACTTCTGCCGTTCAATTACCCAAATCCGCCCATGAGACCAAGTTAATTCTTGCGGGTGTGATGGGCGAAGTCAACTGTGCCATGCAATACATAAATCATTTTGTTTCGCCCGACGAGAGTCCTACGTTGGTAGATGCCGATTTATCGGCGGCCGAGAAGAATATTATTGCAAAATCGGTGGAAACAATCGACAATTGGAATAATTTGTGTGAATTTGGTGTAAGTATTGCCATGTCGAATGATGTGGATATACAATATATTCAACAAGCGAGCACGAATTTGAAAAATACGACGATTTCACTGAAGAGCGTGTCCAATAAATTAAAGACGAAGTTGGCGCAATATAACATTGTTTGCCATTAAACATGTGGGTTGTTTAGTTATGTCGATATGTTTGCATGAAACGTCTCTATATTGTCTTTTTTCTTTGACTATTATATACATTTAATGCCCCCAATCATTAAGGTCAGCGAACACTGGATTGTGGTTAAAACTAGCATGTTAAGTGACGGCGACAAGGCCATCCTCATTGATGCTGGGTTCAGACATCCATTTCTTAAATCTGGTGCCGAAAATACAGGTGTATTACTACGCAAAAAGAATGCAGGGGAGACCCCGCCAAATAATGTGGCTGATTTAATAGCCTTATATTCTAAGCCTAATGCTGCAATGTATGGTGAGATATCTGAGGCAGATATGAAGGAATTGGAAGCGCTCATAGCAAGCTTAGGTTTAGAGCGCGGCGGTCAACGTAAATCGCGTAAATCCCGTAAAAACAAATCCCGCAGATCTCGTAAAAACAAATCCCGCAAATAATAATAGCACAATCATAGCATATGCATGAAACGTGTGTATATAAATTTCCTAATCAAGTAGGAAATTTATGAACAAAATATTTTAACGGCGACGACGAATACTTTTTTTGGACTTTCGCTTTTTGGATTGATTACTTTTTCTGGACTTTCGCTGTTTGGATTTATGTCGACGCGACCCGCCGTCGGTCTTTTCATGGTCGCCGTCTTCGCGGTCCATTGAGTTAGATTGTGGTGGACCTTGGTGTAGCCAATACTCTATGCCGGATCTGCGGTTATTCTCACCTCGTGCTTGTCTAACCTCCTCTTTTCTTCTGTTGATTACGTCCCGCCAAAGCCGTCTCGCTGTTTCCCCAAATATGGTTTGAACTCCAATGCAGTTTTCTTTCAGCTGTTCTGTACACGTTGTTTGGGGCATTTCGCCGTAATCATCTATTACGGATACATTTTGGCTGCCATTTTTAGTCTCCCATTCGAATACCCACATATCTTTACTCGTCCATATTAATTTTCCTTCGTGCCCCTTCCATGTGGCAGGAGTCTCATAAGGACGAAACTCTTCACTCATTATTATATATTAATAATAGAATATATTCTAACAATAATGTTACATCGTTAACTCCCATAATGCCAAAATAGCGTTGGATACGGATTAAAATTTTCAGCCGTATAAACATTACTATTTACTAAACAATCCATACAATAATGCAACAATCACAACATTTGTTGCAAATTATGGACGTCCTCCAAATTTTATGTCATGTAAATATAAATATATGTCACGAAATCGCACGGGTTTAGCTAGATATAGACGAGCATACGGGTGTTGTATACAACCTACACAAACATTGCAAATAAGAACGGCAGACCTATTGATACATTTCGAAGCAAACGACCCGAATAGTTACCCGGGGTCCGGCTCGACATGGATTAACATTGGTAGTGGGGGTGCAACATATGATGCTACGCTGTTAGGTATTGACCCTGAAACCGAGGAACCCCAATTTCCTATTTTTAATATTGATAATGCAATCAAATCATTTCAGTTCACAAAAAATTACTTAGGTGACGGGTATGCATATAATTATTATAACCATATGCAATTTCCACGTCCAGATGCAATTAGCGACGATTTTACATATTGCGCATGGATAAAAACAACCGAGACAGGTTTCGGTGAAAATCACTACCAGTTAATGTATATTGTATCCACAGAAACAGGAGGTTTAAATGATGATTTTGGGTTTGGAATAGATAATGAAGGCCGTTTAGCATACGGTGATGGAAAATTTGACAATTCAGACATTACTATCCGGACTACACAAACAGTAAATACCGGTAATTGGACGTTCGTTGCAGTTACTCGTAACAAAACCACAGGTGAAGTCAAATTATATATTAATGGGGTTCTCGATACAACGGGCACATGTAACGTTGATAATACACTAAGCACGGCAACATATGTGTTGATCGGGTCTGAAACCGACTTCCCTGGCTACACATTTGGTGGCAATATGGGGGCATTATTAGGCAATACGAGTGTGTTATCTGCAGAAGATATTATGAACAACTACAATGCTCAAAGAAGTATATATGGACTATAAATACATCAAACGCCGAGTTATTTTAATAAATTACTAACTATCAATTATTATATATAATGAATAATAAGTTAGATTTAGGTTGGTGTCAAGGATATATGGCATTAGAATATCATATGGAAGAAGCACTTATAGAAAAAGGAATACATCAACTAGCAACGTCGTCTCCACCAATCGCATTATTTTCAAAAAAATATTATAATGAAATATGTGAATTAGATCATAATAAAATTTACGATTTTTGTTTTATTGGTTCAATTAGTTCAAATTATAAAAGAAGAAAATGGGTCATTGATTTTGTCAAACAGTATTTTACTAATAATTCAATATTTATTAATACTGACAACGACCCTAATTGGGTATTATTGGGTTTATTTGATTATTCAAATAAAAATTTAGGGTATTGTCCTAAAAATATGCCGGATGGTTCATCAAAAAAGGTTCAATATCGTGTAGTTAAAGAAAATTTAGAATATTTTGAAACCATGTGTAAAAGTAAATATTGTTTATGTCCAGCAGGTGATGCTCCATGGAGTTTTAGATTTTATGAGGTATTAATGTGTAAATCTATACCGATTGTAGAAAGTTGGCATCATACATATAGAACAAAAGAAGAGGCAAATATAAATTATAAATATGCGTTGTATCAAGATGCATGTGCATTGTATAAAGATATTAATAATGATATAATTTATCATGATTATGTTAATAAAAATACAATAACATTTGAAGATTATCATTTATTAAAATAAAACGGTTTTTGGATATTCATTACAACAATTAATCGTATAAATATTACTATTTACTAAACAATCCATGCAAAAAATGCAACATAGACTTATCATGTTCTCGAATTGATCAAAAAACTTCGCAAAATATATAGACAAAAACAAATGACCAACAGAAAAATTGAGTACAACGCGTCAGCAACAACCAATGGCAAATATACACATCACGCACAATGAAGACCCGCAGCCAAACTAACGCAGAAATACTGGATGTCAATATCGACTTTGATGAAGCAAGTCGATATTGGAATGCAAACAAAAAGAGAACAGGAAACGGAAGTTATGTGTATGTATGTGGCGCACAGCTGAAAAACGGCAACTTTTGTAAGCGAAGCATGCAGCCATGTTTTATGCATCGTCATGACACAGTCGGGTTATAGAAGACAAACAATCATCTACAAATTGCGTTTCACTTTTCTCAACTGGTTCTGTATATCGAGAACACAATAAAGACGACATAATATTATTTAAATCACCCATACTTGCATCCAATCGCAATAATTCCCCCGATTTGATGTTAAAAAGACGAAATGTTTTTTTATTTGCGTCCAGGTTCTCTTCTACTTGTTTCATATTCCATAACCAAGCATAAATAACGAGTTGTAACATATGGTCGTGAGTCAATTCGTTCGTGCATTTAAACTCCCAAATCGTGGTTTCTGTCATTAAATCGACGCGGGCGTTGAACCTGAATTTCTTTCCGGGTAATATTCGTTCAATAAACCGGTCAATTTGCGAGTGTTGTTCGTCCATGGACGCATTTATAATGTATTCTTCTACGAGAGGTGGAGAACCCTGACAATCAGGACTGACAACATGCTTCAAACGGTCTTTACATATCATCACCATTTCATTAGTTAACCAATTATAATCATCTTTATCAATCTGGTTCAACTTAAAATACAGGGATTCTTGTATTGCAGTATTGATATTGGCCATGTATAAATAATCGTTGACCGATTCGATCGTTTCGGGCAATTTATCGATGATTTCTAACAAAAACTGTTGCTTCTTTTCGTTGAGGTTCTCAATATTCATATCTATAATGTCATATAAAATACTATCTTTTGTTTTGTAAGAGTAGCTATCGTTCCATGCATTCAACAAATGGTCATAGTACATACACGGAATGGCGATTCCATTTAGGTCGCTAATTTCCTCATAAAACCCTTTTTTTGTTTGAATGATTCCTGGAATCTCCAGGTTCTCAATAATGTCTTGTTCTTTCACAAAAATACGGTCCAAAATAGAACATATATGTTGGTTGGTCTCTTCCGGTATGAACTTAATTAATTCTGTCGGGGTGAGTTTAATCGGCACGGTGGATTCGGTTTCTTCAATACGCGGAAACAGAGTCTGTTGTTGGCCCTTAAAATGCACATAATCTGCGGATTTCATGTCAACATGACTCATGTGTAAAAATTCCAGCGGTCGGTCTTCGCGTCGGGTATCACTTTCGAGAACATACAGTCCGTTTAATGCGCGGGTACATGCAACATACAGTGTATTGGGGCAAATATCTCGCGGTAGATTTCGCGCATAGTACTTAAAATAAGAGTTGTCGAACCCAACCACAAACACATATTTGCGTTGTCTACCCTTTACACAATGAAATGTGGAGAACACGATTTTGCCGTCGATGACGCGTTGGTCAATGTCGCTATTTTCGAGCATTGGAACGTGACAAGGTATGTTTTTTTCAACTAACATGTTCTCCAATTTGCGAATGTTACTGCGTTCTCCTTTTACAGATGGTCCCAATATAAAAATATCGCTCGGTTTTACGCCCATTGCAAACAACTTATGTATTTCGGCGCACACAATGCGCTCCAAATTGTAGCGAGAATTACGAATATATTGCACCGGTGCATCATTTCGACAAGCATCCATGCGTGGTTCTCCCAACATGACATTATTTACAAATTGACTCATTTGATTCGTAATTCTGTAGGACATTTTCATCGTACATTTGCGAAATTGTTGGGTTCTCAAACACGGATGTTTTCTCCATATTATTTCAGCCAAAGTTAAGAAACGAATATCCGAACCTTTGAATTCATAGAGGCCCTGCATATAATCACCCAGCACAAGCAGCTGAAATGGAGAACCTATATCTTTTGCAAATTTCACCATTAATTGGTAGTATAATAAGGTCATATCCTGTGCTTCGTCAACAACCAACATGTCATATTCGGGAATACTTTTGTTGGGTGGTGTATTGTTGTCCACGATTTTCTTGATTTCGTTGTCCACGTGCGCAGTACACGAATAATAACACACCGCCAAACTGTGATATGTGTGTATAGTAAGGTTCTCGATGCCCATGGCGTGCGTTTTCTCGCGTACTTCGAATTTCAACGATTTATTATAGGTAATTTGTAGTATATTTCGAGAACCGAGTTCTCGGGCAATCGCCAAAATAAGGGTGGTTTTCCCGGTTCCGGCAACAGCGTCTACAACTACATTATCCCCCGTTTTCGTTGCATCTAATATATTTTGTTGTTCTTTACTCAACATTTTTTGTGAATATGGAGAACCTGGTCGCTTAATATAATAACACACGATGATTGTATATCGTTTTCACAACATTTCTACAAAATGGTGTGAACTAAGCCGGCCTGCGCTTTTGTGTCGCCCGATTTGAGCGAAGTTGTGAGCGAAAAGTCTTACTGTTTTGTAATGCGCGCAGCAGTCTCATTTGTTTTGCGGCCTTTTGTGCGCTGGTGCACTTGGCGAATGTTTGTTTGCTTTTAGGATTATATACGCGATAACAATTTTTACCGCGTACTTTGCGAGTTTTATACGGCATACTATATGCTAAACACAGATTTTGTTTGAGATCCATATGTTACAAACATAAAAGTACAAATTTTACAGGTGTAATTTATCAACCAACTCTTTGTCAATCTCATCATAATGAATCAGTTCCCCATCCAATTTTACCGCATGTTCGGTCTGTATAATATAATCCGTCCCGTTGGGCGAGCTCCAACTATGAGCACTGGACAGAGGCACATAATGAACCTTGTGTCGAATGGACTCGGTATATATCCGTTTATTATGTAAGAGCGACATGCTACATGTAATCGTATCAATCGCCTGGTTTGTATGTAAATTACGCAATGCGGGCTGGGTTTGATACCGATAAGAATAATTATATGTTAGTGCCGGACTACGATGTGTATGTCGATAAACCTCGTCAAAATTCGTAAGGGTTTGATACCATTGCAGAAACGCACTATTCTTGAGTAACAACGGATACAACAAACTGCGGGAATACGGTATAGGCTGAACAACAAAATGAATATACGGATTCATAATAATAATAATGATATATATTTTTATAATGAATTCCTTATATTATTTTTTCCTCAATGGTTTACATATCATACATCACCTTAATTGTGAGACAAAACGAAAAGTTGGTATTATTCATTTGTAAAATACGACCATATTCATCATATACGCGAATACGCAGGCGCTGGATATCGACCGGGCCGAAATAGATACGCGGCTCCGACACAATCGTCATTTCATTATCTAACAACATGTTAAAATGAGAACCTTTAATAGAAATTCGCGCCAAAATGTCGTCATTTAAGATGGATTGATTAAAAATACTGACAAAAGGATTGTTCGAGTTCTTGTTAAAATCGTCCACGGACAAATAAATATATCGATTGTTTTTCGGCTCAATGATGGAGTCCGCCAAATAAAAGAATTCGCCTTCGTATTTGGGCTTCAAAAACCCCAAATTCCACCCAATTTTTCGGGATATATCAACTGTGTCCGGAATTCCGTCAATATTTCGCGTAAAATCCAATGTAATTTTATTAATCGACAATGTTTTACAACCCACCGGGCCAATTG
>Ga0247722_10001099_pt1 | contig 15327 bp, 13 predicted proteins | sample MSEWelMarce3H_FC_FD_189094 | JGI IMG/M metagenome (GOLD analysis project Ga0247722, IMG submission 189094) | Subsurface sediment microbial communities from gas well in West Virginia, United States - MSEEL Well Study Marcellus 3H_FC | ecosystem: Environmental > Terrestrial > Deep subsurface >... | reverse complement strand
ATTTGCATCAGATAGAACTAAGAATGGTGCGTTACCACCTAGCTCCATTGAGCAGCGAATTACTCGATCTGCTGCCTCTTTTAATAAAACTCTACCAACCTCAGTTGAACCGGTAAATGAAAGATTTACAACTCTTGGATCTTTTAATATTTTGGCAATTGCAGGTCCAGTTGGTGTTGGCAAAATTAAGTTAACAACTCCAGCTGGAACGCCTGCTCTTTCTAAAATCTCAACAATTGCAATTGCAGTAAGAGGAGTCTCACCTGCTGGCTTTAAAATAACGGTGCAACCTGCAGCAAGTGCTGGGCCGATCTTTCGAGTTGCCATTGCGGCTGGGAAATTCCATGGTGTGATTAATAGTGAAACACCAATTGGTTGCTTGGTAACTAGAATTCTTTTATCACCACTTGGTGAGCTTCTAAATTCACCATTTATTCTTACCGCCTCCTCTGAGAACCAGCGGAAGAACTCTGCCGCATATAAAATTTCACCCTTGGCATCAGTTAATACTTTGCCATTTTCTTTAGAGACAATCTCGGCAAGTTGATCAGCCTCTGCCACCATAATTTCAAATGCTTTACGCAAAACTTCACCGCGAACACGTGGCGCCGTCTTTGACCAACTCTTAAATGCACGCGCTGCTGCATCTACTGCATCGGCACACTCTTTATCTGATGAAACTTGAACATTAGCAATTACTGAATCATCACTTGGATCTGTTACTGCCAGGGTGGAGACGCCATTGACCCACTTGCCATCAATATAAAGCTGAGTCTTTAACTGCATAAAGATAAGCATACGGCCACCCATAGGGGCTTAAAAAATCGCCATAAAAACAGGCGTATACTTGCTTGCCTAACTTCTCATTGGAGTGTGTTTTTCAAAGTGCCTAATACTTGGAGTGATAACGCACCAGCACCAAAGGTGCTTTCAGAGCACGCACACCTAAAAGATCCACTCTCTTACAAAATTAAACGAAAATTGCTGGGTAATCCACTTAACCGTCACACCTTAAGTCATCAAAGGCTTGGCAAAAGATATGCATTAGGAATTTTGTCCTCAGATTGTATTTCTAGCTCAGCCTATGGCTCAGAACAGATTCTGCTGGCCTTAGTTCCTGCTTTTGGCCTTGCTGCATTTGCGATGTTGATGCCAATGACCATGATTGTTTTAATTATTTTGTTAATTGTTACCTTGTCATATCGAAATGTGATTTCGGTATATACCAAGGTTGGTGGTGCCTACATTGTTTCCCGGGATAACTTTGGTCCAGTTGTGGCACAGATTGCAGCTGTTGCACTTATGTTGGATTACATCGTGACCTTAGCTATTCAATCAGCAGCTGGAGTTGCTGCAATTATCTCAACCTTCCCAGAGTTGTCGCCTTGGAAGATTCATATGACCTTGGCAGTAATTGTACTTTTAACCTACGGAAATCTTCGTGGTGTGAAAGAGGCTGGTAAAGCATTTGCTCTTCCTACTTATTTATTCGTTGGTTCAATGATTGTGGTGTTTGCAATTGGAATTTATCGCGAGATCAGCGGAACTCTTCCTGTCTTGGATGTTAATCAACCAGGAGCGGTTGAGATTGGCCAAGCCCAAGGCTTGTTAAGTTTTGCTGCAATCTTTATCTTGCTTCGCGCATTTGCAAATGGCGGTTCATCGCTAACCGGGTTGGAGGCAATCTCAGATGGTGTGGCATTATTTAAAACGCCAGAACATATAAATGCTCGCAGAACTTTGGTAATCATGAGCACAATTCTTGGTTCATTAGTTTTAGGTGTTTCATACTTTGCGCACAAAATTTATGCAATGCCCTATGAATCAGGAACTCCAACTGTAATTTCCCAGATTGCCAAAACTATCCTTGGCGATGGCGCGGCTGGAAGTGCATTTTTTATTGTGGTTCAGGCAGCAACTATGTTGATTTTATTTGCTGGTGCAAATACAACTTATAGTGCCTTCCCATTGCTAGTTAACTTTGTGGCAACTGATGGTTACCTGCCAAGTTGGCTAACCAAGCGTGGTCACAGGCTGAATTTCTCTAATGGAATTATGTTGTTAACTGGCTCTGCAATGGTTTTGGTTTTAGTAACCAGAGCATCAGTTGAACATCTAGTTGCCTATTACGCACTTGGTGTTTTTACCGCATTTACATTATCTGGCCTAGGAATGGCCAAACATGCCACCACCCATAAAGAGGGAAACTGGCGCGCAAAATTTGTAATTAATGGTCTTTCAGGAGTTATCTCATTAATAGTTGTTTTAATCTTTGCAGTTGTTAAATTCAATCAAGGTGCTTGGGTAGTTGTTGTGATAACACCTTTCCTAGTTACCGCATTTTTAAGGTTACGCAATCAATATAGTCGAGAGAAAAAAGCTCTAGATATTACAGTTCAAGGATCAAGAGCTACATCAATTACTCGTCATGACGTGACGGTATTAATTGATAATTTTGATTTAGCAACAATTGGTGCAATTAGATATGCCAGATCTTTAAACCCTCGCAACTTATCTGCAGTACATTTTGTAATTGATGATCGTAAGGCTGAAGTATTAGGTAAGGCTTGGGCGCAAAATAATGCCTGTGCTGATGTGCCACTTGAGTTAATTGATTGTCCAGATCGCCGGCTTGCCAACGCCGCAGTGGATTACGCAATTAGAGCAACAGCTGGAAATGATGTCGAGTTAACCCTGTTACTACCACGTCGATCTTATTCAAAGTTTTTAGGATGGTTACTACATGATCAAACGGCTGAAGATATTGCTCGTCCTATTTCACAATTAGAAAGGGTTGTGGCAACAATTGTTCCATTTGATGTAGAGAAGATCATTTCAGGGCATAGCAGCTGGCAAGCACCGGATGAAAAGAAAGGTAGCAAAAAAGTTGCTGAACAAACTCCGGTAAGAGCTCAAAGTGCCTTTACTCAGCCTCCAGTTGCTACTCAAGATAAAAAGAGTGAACCAGTTAGCCATTACGCTGAAAATTTAACTCCGATTGGAAACATCACTTGGCGAAAGCGTGCACATGTGCAGGGCAGAGTTAACTCAATTAAGGCTGCTCCAAGTGGTTCATCTCCTGTTGTTGAGGTTGAGGTTTGGGATGAATCTGGTGGAGTTACATTGCAATTCTTAGGCCGTCGTGAAATTACTGGCCTAGAGGTTGGCTCTGAACTTCGCGCAGAGGGCATGGTTGGCGAAAACAATGGCCAACTTGTAATTCTTAACCCATCTTATGAGATTGTGGTTTAACGTTTACCTTTAAAGAAGTTTGTTAAAACTTGAGCACACTCTTTTTCTAAAACTCCAGAAATAACCTCAACCTTTGTTAACACCCTTTTATCTCGAACTACATCCCAAATAGATCCAACTGCACCTGCTTTTTCATCAAAGGCACCAAAAACCAACCGCTTAATCCTGGTTTGAACAATAGCGCCAGCACACATTGCACATGGCTCTAAAGTAACAACCATAGTTAAATCATCTAACCGCCAATTACCCATTTTTTGTGCAGCGTTTTTAATTGCAATAATCTCTGCGTGAGCAGTTGGATCATTATTTTTCTCCCGTAAATTTTCACCCACACCAATGATTTCACCTTGATCATTTACGATTAGTGCGCCAACTGGTACATCATCAGATGTGGCAGCTTGATTAGCCAGTGCGAGCGCTTGCTGCATTAAGTTTTGATAATCCACTAACTATTTTCAATCACCTGATTAAATTGCTCTCCAAAACCTAATCTATTTGCGATAGCTTCTAACTGCTCATCTGGGTAAAGCTCGGTGTCATCGAGAATGGTTAAAAGCTCCATCTCGCTAACTCCTAAATCATTTAATAAATCCAAATCTCCACCAGGTTGTTCTTCGTCCTCTTCTTCTGGAAACTCAAGATCTAAAACTTCGATTAATTCTGCTGCAACCTCATAATCAAGTGCGTAAGTAACATCTGAAATCATCATTTGCATTTGATCACCAAGTGATCTTGCAATAATTACAAACTCATCTTCGATTGCAATTAAAGCAATCGCACCACCATTTGTTTGTTGTGCTTTAAGTGAATCAATAATTGACCCAATATCGCGAGTGGAAGATAGGGCAGTGGCATTCCAGCGGCCATCTTCATGCCAGGCGATGCAACCAAAATCTACTGACATTTAGATCACACCCTTTCACCTAATTTATGCTTAATTAACGACCTTCTTATTCTCCCTTTAATCGACGCTAATTGGTAGTAGGGCTTCAGGCTTGTAGAGTAATTATGTGAAAATCCACATCGCAGACCACCCGCTGATTACTCATAAGCTAACGGTGCTGCGGGATGAGAAAACCGATTCACCAACTTTTAGACGCCTAACTGAAGAGATTGTCACCCTGCTTGCCTATGAGGCAATGCGTGAGGTTAAAACTGAACCAGTTACTGTAAAAACTCCAGTTGCAATGGCACAAGGTGCTCATTTAACAAAACCAAAACCAGTTGTAGTGCCAATTTTAAGAGCTGGGCTCGGAATGCTTGAGGGAATGTCTAGATTAATTCCAACAGCTGAAATTGGTTTTCTTGGAATGGTTCGAGATGAAAAAACTTTGAAGGCAACAACCTATGCAAATAGATTGCCGGAAGACTTAACAGGACGTCAGTGCTACATATTGGATCCAATGCTTGCAACAGGTGGAACCTTAGTTTCAGCAATTGAGTTTCTTGCCGCAAAGGGTGCAAAAGATATTACTGCGATTTGTATTCTGGCTGCACCTGAAGGAATTGCAGTTTTGGAAAAAGCATTTGCTTCTTCTACCTTGCAATTAAAATTAGTTACCGGTGCATTAGACGAGCGATTAAATGAAAAAGGTTACATAGTTCCAGGTTTAGGTGATGCTGGAGACAGACTTTACGGAGTTGTTTAAATGGCAAGTACAAGTCCTGGCTACGGCATAACTATTCGAGTAGATGGTCCTGCCTCTGCTCAACCAGTCTCTGAAATAACTCAAGCAATCTTGGCAGCAGGTGCCACAATTACCGCCCTTGATGTTGTTGAATCTGTTTTAGATCGAGTTGTTATCGATGTTACCTGTGACGCAATTGATGCCGATCACGCAGAGACAATTACCGCAACATTGTCGCAGAACCCAAATTTAAATGTTCGTAAGGTTTCAGATCGCACATTCTTACTTCATCTAGGTGGCAAGATTGAAATTGCATCTAAGGTTCCATTAAAAACTAGAGATGATCTATCCCGTGCTTACACACCAGGAGTTGCCAGAATTTCGCAAGCAATTGCTAAAGACCCATCAGATTTAAGAAGATTAACAATTAAGCGAAACACTGTTGCAGTAGTTACTGATGGCTCTGCGGTATTAGGACTTGGAAATATTGGACCAGGAGCAGCACTTCCTGTAATGGAGGGAAAAGCAGCCTTATTCAAGAGATTTGCTGATGTTGATGCTTGGCCAGTTTGTCTTGATACCCAAGATGTTGATGAGATTGTTAGAACTGTTCAAATTATTGCCCCAGTTTATGGCGGAATAAATCTTGAAGATATCTCAGCTCCACGTTGTTTTGAAATTGAGGCTAGGTTAAGAGAGTTATTAGATATTCCAGTCTTCCATGATGATCAACATGGAACTGCAATTGTGGTTTTAGCAGCACTTACCAATGCATTAAAACTTGTTAAAAAAGATTTGAAATCAAGCAAAATTGTTTTAAGTGGTGTTGGAGCCGCAGGAACTGCAGTTGCTAGATTATTGGTTGCAAAGGGTGCTAAAAATATTATTGGTTTTGATAAAGATGGATTGGTTTTTGAGGACAAGGGTGAATCTGACCCAATGCGTAAATGGTTTGTCACAAACTGCTCACCTGGCTCCTTCCGTGGTGATATCCATGAAGCAATGAAGGATGCTGATGTATTTATCGGCGTTAGCGCTCCTAATGTTTTAAATGAGGCTGATATCAAATCTATGGCAAAGGGTGCAATTGTTTTTGCACTTGCAAATCCAGATCCAGAGATTGATCCAGCACTTGCACGCAAACATGCGGCAGTGGTTGCAACTGGCCGAAGTGATCAGCCAAACCAAATCAATAATGTTTTGGCATTTCCTGGAATCTTTAGAGGTTTATTGGATTCAGGCATCACAAAAATCACTGATTCGATGTTGGTGCTTGCAGCAGATGCAATTGCCTCATGTGTAGCGGAGGAACAATTAAATGCTAATTTTATTGTGCCAAGTGTCTTTGATTTAAATGTTGTACAAAAAGTTGCTGCTGCAGTAAAAAAATCCTCCTAATTTAATGCTCTCCTACGCAGCCTCATTTGATGAGCAACTATCTCCAGTTGCTCCATTTTTGTTTTATGTAGTAATTGCAGGAATTATCTTTGTTGAAACTGGTTTATTGCTTGGCTTCTTTTTACCTGGTGATTCACTTTTATTTAGCGCAGGATTAGTGGCAGCAGCCAGGGATGATATAAATATTGCTTTTCTGGTTCTTGCAGTATTTCTTGCAGCATTTATTGGCGATCAGGTTGGCTATGTAATTGGCCGAAAGGTTGGCCGGCCTTACTTAGAAAAGCATAAATCACCCAGAATGCAGCGGATGCTGGCTAGATCTGAAAGATTTTATGAAAGGTATGGCTGGTGGTCGGTGGTTATAGCTAGATATATCCCATGGGTTAGAACATTTGTGCCACCAATTGCTGGAACCGTAAAAATGAATTACTACAAGTTCTTATCTGCAAACGCACTTGGTGCTTTTCTATGGGGAGCTGGAATTACTTTAGCTGGTTTTTACTCAGGATCAATCCCTTGGGTTAAAGATATTTCTTACGCTTTAGCAACTTTCTTTATCACCGCATCTTTACTTTCAGCTTTATTAAATTACTTACGAGAAAAACGAGATTGACCATTTGCAATTACGCCTAAATAGGTGAGTGCAATTCCAATTAGCAAGTAAGGTGAAATAACCGTTCCTGGTGTTGGGAAAATGAGATCAATTAAAAGTGAGCCGATAAGCATTCCGCCCACGCTAAACAAAGTGAACTCTAATACTCCTAGGTGCTGCACGACATGGGAGGAAAGAGCAATATAAAGAACACCTATTGATCCGCCTATAAACATCCACCAAGGAGCGGTAGTGAAATTACTTATTGAATGATCAGTAAATATAGACCTTAGTAATAAAAGTGAGAATAAAAAGGATGTTCCTGTAATAAAATTTAATTGTGCGGTTGCAAATGCTCTTTTTGAGAATGAATTAATTTTTCCATTTAATGCTCGCTGAAAACCCACCCAAGTGCCGGCAAATAGCGCCAATCCAATTGCTAATACTGAAAAATTGCTCATCGATAATCGATCCCAGGTTGAAACTAAAACCGCAAAGATTGTTATTAGTGCTGCGATGACTCGTCGTTTTGTAATCACTGACTTTACCCCACCAGATAATCCAAGTTGATCAACCCAAAGTGAGATCGCGGTTTGGCCAGCTAGGGATGCAACTGTAAAGAGCGCTACTCCTGCGATTGGAACTACATACGTTTGCATTGCAACAAATGATGCTCCCAATGCTCCAGCAACTAAAGTCCAAGGGCGCATTTGCCCTTCTTTAACCGCTTTAAAGATCTCTTTAAATGCCGCTCTAAGTTTTGGTTGTGTTAAAGAAATTAGAGTTATAAAAAGTAATCCGGTTGAAAAAGATACAAATGCAGCCTCTAGTGAATCACCCATTTTGAAAGATAATTCACCATTGATTTTAGATTGGGCTGCAATCAGTAAACCCGAAAGAGCAGAGAGAATCTCTAAACCAACCACCTTTTCCGCTGATTTAATAAGTCTCTCCTTAGAAATACTTCTAAGGAGAGTATAGAACTTATGGCAGTGCTGGGGCTGAACCTAAGGTGATATTAAAGGTTCTAGATGATCCGGCAGCAGATTCGACCACAATAATTATTTGATCACCTGGTGCATGGCTTCTAATTCTAACTATGGCAGTTACAGCATCATTGACCTTAAATCCATCAATGCTTTTAACGATCGAGCCAACGGTTAATCCAGCTCGTTCAGCTGCAGCACCTGGTGTTAAAGTTAAAATGCGTGCTCCATTTCCAGTGTAAGCAGGGTCAAATGAGATTCCTAGGAATGGTTTTGTGGATTTTCCAGTAGCGATTAATTCATCGGCAATTCGAATTGCTTGGTTAAATGGAATTGAAAATCCAAGTCCAATATTTCCTGGTGTACCAATTGAGGAGCCAGTGGTTGCAATTGCAGAGTTAACGCCAATTGCTCTTCCTTGGGAATCAACAAGTGGCCCGCCAGAGTTTCCTGGGTTAATTGCAGCATCGGTCTGAATTGCATCCATATAACTTTCAGCACTTGTTGCACCAGTTGTTACTGGACGATTTAAAGCAGAGATAATTCCACTTGTTACAGTTCCAGATAATCCAAGCGGGGAGCCAAATGCAATTACAGGATCTCCGATTGAAATCGAAGAAGAGTTACCTCGTGGAATTTCAGGAAGGTTTCCTTTTTTAATTGAGATAACTGCTAGGTCATAATCTGAGTTTCTACCAACAATTGTTGCTGGTAGAACCTCACCATTATTTAGTTCCACTTCGATTGTTCCTGTGGTTACAGCGCTTTCAATTACATGGTTATTTGTAATTATGTAGGAGAGTGATTGATTACTTTTATAAATTGAACCAGAGCCGGTGCCATTTCCTGCACTCGAGGTAACCTCAATAGAGACAACTGAAGGAGAAACTAATTGGGCAATACTTTTAACATTCGCTCCAGTTGCGCCAATGTCAATGGCACTTCTTCCTTTAGCGCAGCTGCCATTTGTTGAGGCGTAAAGTGCTTTAGTTTTGTTATCAATACAAGCCTTAACTATTGGCACATTATTTGTATTGGCCACCGCATAACCACCAACTGAGACAACGCCAATTACAAATCCAGTAAGGTATTTATATAAACTTCTATTCATTACTCTCCATAATTTGCTTAAACAATAAGTGAGGCAGATGGTAGGAAGTTTACTTGAGAATTTTCTGAGAACTACCTGCGGTAAAGTTATGAAATGAACTCAGATCTGACCATCGCCACCGATCGGCTAATACTACATACAGTTCTGGCGCCGGAGTATGCCTTGCTGGATGAGAGCTACAGTCACCAACAACTTTGGCTAGATCGCGGTTTTTCTGATCCAATCAAATACTTTGAAAATAATAAACACCCAATTAAATATCGAATCACCCAAGTTCTAGAAAATCCTGACTCAGCAAAGTATTTACTTAGGGTGGCGGTCCTTAAAAAGGATCCAATAATTATTGCAACAGCTGGATTTCACTCTCTGCCAAATGAAAATGGCATGATTGAAATTGGTTTTGGCGTTGATAATAAATTCCAAAATCTAGGATACGGGCAAGAAATTTTGCGTGGTATGTGGGATTGGGTTATTAATGATCCAAATGTTAAAACACTTCGATATACCGTTTCACCAAAAAATTTACCATCGGTTCACATCATCAATAAATTTAAGTTTAAATTAATTGGCCAACAGATAGATGATGAGGATGGGCCTGAGGATATTTATGAACTCCCAGTTGAAGAGTACAAAGATTTTTATTTAGATAGATCCTCATAGCTCATATTTCTAACTTGCGGATCAAAAAGTGGTAACACAATTGCAACCACAGTTATTGCAGCCATTATCTGAAGGAAATTTTCAATTCCAACAAAGGTTGATAGAGGCGCAGCTATTGCAAGCCCAATTGGCCTAAACATCATCGAACCCATGGCATCAAAAGATGCAACTCTTGAAAGTGATTCTCGTGGCACCTTTCGTTGTAAGGCGGTGTTCCACAGCGTCCCCCACAAATCTAAAGTAATCCCAAATAAAAAAGCTCCAAATGCAATTAGTAATAAGGATTGTGGCTTTGCCAGTGACCAGATATAAAAAGTGATCGTAAAAGATGAGAGCATTAAAAATCTCATTGGAAACTTCGGCTTTACTTTTATCGCAATTAACGAGCCAACTATTAATCCAGCAGATTCTGCGCTTATTACAAATGACCAAGATTTGGGTCCATTGAAATGTTCAAGTGCAATTAATGGTCCTAAAACATTTTCAGCAGCTGCCCAGCACATAACAATAAATGAAAATGCAGCAACAATAATTACAATCCATCTAAAGGAGAGAAATACTCGCCACCCATGAAGTAAGTCATCTAACATAGTATTTTCGCTATGTTCTGCCCTAGGTGTTAGATGTCTAAAAGTAAAAATCATTAAACCTGAGAAAAAGAAACTTGCTGCATCTATAGCTAAGGTAAATGCCACGCCGAAAAGTTCAATTAATATACCCGCAACTGCAGCACCCAGAATTACACCAGCATTTGTTACAAAAGCATTTAGTGCATTTCCTTTTTGCAACCCTGCCTCTGGTAATACCGCTGGAATTACCCCCGTAAAAGCTGGCCAAAAAATTCCCCACATCAAACCAAAGAATCCATTTGTGAGTAACAAAACCCAAAGTGGCACATCTCCAGTTGCAAAGTAGGCAACTTGAATAAATAAAACTAATCCAGCTGCCATATCAGTTAAGCCAACCATTCTTGCTCGGCCATACTTATCAGCAATTACTCCGCCAAAAGGTGCCATCAATAAGAAGATTACAGTTGTTGTACCAAGCACTAATCCCAACATATTTGCTGAGCCATTAGGTAAAGCTAAAATTCCAAAGGCAAGAGCAATTGGACCCATGCCATTTCCAAAATTAGATACAAAGCGTGCGATGAATAACCGCTTTACATATTTATGGGCTAAAACTTCTCGTGTTTGCACCCTGCTATTTTGTCATATTACTTGTTGGGCGATCTGGTAATTTCAATCTACTAGCAGCAAAACTTATTACCAATAAACCGAGAATCAAGCCTGATAACCAATACCAATGTGCGCCTACACCTAAAAGTGATCCAGCAATTGCAGGTCCACCGATTAATGCAATTTGCCACGCATTTGCACCAGCTGCGTTATATCTACCTCGTAAATGCTCAGGTGCTAATTGATTTACCACCGATGGCAATATTGGTGACCAAATCATTTCACCAAATGCAAAAATTAACTGACAGATAATTACAAATGCCAAAGCGGCACCTTTAATTAAACCACTGGCAGCAAGCGCCACCCAGGCAACCGCCCAAAATAAAACAGCAAGGGCCATGGCCGTTTTTCGTTTCATTAATAATAACTTTTTATTCACCCACAATTGAAATGCTGCAATAACCAAGGTATTTACGGCATAAGCCCAGGCTAAATCTCTAGGTTGCAGAGCAGATATTGAGGTTGCAAAGGCGGTAAAGCCCACCTCTAATTGGCTGTAGCTGAGTAAGGTTGCAAACATTGCAACAAACCAAAATTTAACAAATGTTTTATCTGCCACAACATCAGCCCAACCACCTTCAAGTTTTGCTCGCTCTATGCGCTCTGATGCACTTCTCCTGCCAACTCCTCTTAGAGTTAAAACAACTGATAGATAAACCAGGTATGACATACCGTCACCTATGAATAGAATTTCAAAAGTTCTGGCGTTATCTAAGGTGACGATTAGTGAAGAAACTAATCCTCCAATACCGATTCCAAGATTTAACATCGCAAATTGTGCGCCAAAAATTCGCTCCCTTAGATGCTCAGGAGTTAACTCAGTTGATATGGCATTTTGGGATGGCCACATCGCAGCCTGTCCAACTGAGCAAATTGTTGTCACAAAAAATGCTTGAGGGATTGTTTTAACCTGGCTTAACAACGAGAAACCAAGGGAGCTAATGATTAAAGAGACAATTAATACAGGTTTTGGCCCCCACTTATCAATTAAATTTCCAACTAACGGGGATATAACTAAGGAAGAAAAGGCTCCGTAACTTGCGATTAATCCAGCAACTGCAATTGGAAACCCTCTTATGTTGTGAAAGTAAATAAATGTATATGGAAGTACTAAGCCATTTCCCAAAGCTGATAAGGCAATACCTAGCAACATAATCCGAGCGTTACGAGGTAATTTATCCGTGCTAGAAATACTCAATTAAACCATTACCTCTTTGGAGGTTGTGATTGAGTTAAGGAAATCCATATCTGGCTCAACTCCAATTCCAGGTTTATTTGGCACTGTTAAATAACCATCCTCCATCACAAAGGGAGTTGTTATATCCTGTTTAAAATAACGAGATGACGCAGAGGTGTCGCCTGGCAAGGTAAAGCCTGGCAATGCTGCCAGAGCTAAATTAGCCGCTCGACCAATTCCCGTTTCAAGCATGCCACCACACCAGACTGGAATTTTGCTTGCAACACAAAGATCATGAATCTTTACCGACTCAAAATAGCCACCAACTCGGCCTGGTTTTATGTTAATTACAGTAGTTGCATTTAACGCCAAGGCATCTTGAGCGGATTGCAATGAAATGATTGATTCATCTAAACAAATTGGAGTTTTCACCTCTTTAGCAAGCAAGGCATGTCCCAAAATGTCATGTTCATCAAGTGGTTGCTCTATAAGTAATAAATTAAATTGATCAAGCTGGGCAAGATGCTTTCCATCAGATCTTGAGTAGGCCTGATTGGCATCAACCTGCAGTGGAATCTCTGGATAAATTTCTCTAATTAATTTAACCGCTTGAATGTCCCAACCTGGTTCAATCTTTAATTTAATTCTTCGATAACCTTCATCAACATAAATCTTTACCTCTTCAGCCAATGCATCTAAATTGTTGGCAATACCAACAGATACACCACATTCAACCCGGCTCTTTGTGGCACCTAAATATGAGGCAAGTGAAACTTTTTCATCCTTTAATTGCGCATCCAAGATTGCAGTTTCAAGGGATGCCTTTGCCATTTGTCCGCCAAGGTAAGGTTTTAAAATTGTGGCGACATCTTCCGCTTTAAACTCTCCAGCTTTTTTTAAGGCAGGAATTAAGAATCTTTTTATTAAATCGATACAGGCGTATGTGTACTCAGGTGAATAAAGTGGCTCAGACATCGCAACACACTCTGCCCAGCCAGCAGTGCCGTTTTCATTTACAACCTTAACCATTAAAACTTGTCGGGAAGTTTGAGTTCCAAATGAGGTTCGAAATGGACGAACTAGGGGTAGTTCAATAATTCTTAATTCAACCTCTTGAATTTTCATATCCGCACAACATATTCATTATTTGTTGAAAAGCCAACTACTTGGCCTCCTTGGTCGAAAGCTTTCAAAAATTGTTCTCGAACTTTGTGTCGCCACCTAAGATTTTCAGCTAAATCAGAGGATCTGATCGCCACTATATCTTCGGGAATTGCGATCAAAAGATCATCTGATTTTGGTGAAGCAATCAACTCTCTTGGCTTTGGGTTATCGCCAACAACTTTCCAACTCGCCATCAGGCGATCAGATTCATCTCCAGCGTTTAAAGCATCTGGCATATCTCCATAAAAGTTTGGGTAGTAACCGGCGATATCAACACCGCACTTAATTAAATTTAATTTTGCATTACGGCTTACGAGTGGATCAAAAGTCCAAGATATCTCTTTGTAATTGTTTTTCTTTGCCCAATGCCATTGATCAACTTTGAGAGCAAACCCAACGCCCTTGTCTCGATACTCATCTAGGACTGCAGTCATATGTGAGTGAAGGTGGAGCCCACCAGTAGTGGCTGGAAATGCAAAAGCTGCACCAACACATTTATCACCAATAAATGCTCCAGATAAATATGAACCACTATGAACCATTGCTTGCAATAAATTTGGCGTGATCTCAGTGCCGGCCTCCATGGCCCAAGTTTTATCAAATACATCTCGACCTTGATTTTGATCAGACAGAGAATCTAATTTGCGTACCTGCAACTGAGAGTTCATTGTGCAATCTTATTGGTGCGCCCGCAGGGATTCGAACCCCGAACCTTCTGATCCGTAGTCAGATGCTCTATCCGTTGAGCTACGGGCGCAAAGTTGTAAAGCGATGGGAAGTCTAGCGATTTATTAAGACCTACCCAAACTTATTAGCCGCTTCCAATCCACCTCTTTTACTCTGGGTTTTCCCGTTATTTCACCAGAGATCACTTCAGAGGCATTTATCTTTTCCCAAGCCAATTGATCAATTACTTCATGACCAGATTTGAGTAACGAGGTGATTCCTTCTGAAAGCTTAGGTTCTTTTAGGTTTTCAATAATTAATTCCACCACATCAGTTGAATCACTTTTATTTGTGCCGATAACTCCGGTTGGCCCACGCTTTGCCCAACCAGTTGTATAGATATTATGTTCAACATGGCCTGCAATATTATTTATACGACCATTCTCAATCATAATTCCTGGATACTCAACTGAGTCATATCCAATTGCACTAATAACCAAACCGCATTTAATTGAGAACTTCTCGCCACTTGCAACCACCTTGCCATTTTCAACTTTATTCTGGGAAAAAACCACCTCTTCAATTTTGTTATTTCCCTTAAATTCAATTGGAGCTGCTAAAAACTTTATTTCAAGTTTGCGCTCAACACCCTTTTTAGAATGATCTGCGATTAACTTCATCGCTTCAAGATTATTCTTTAAATCTTTTTCAATCTCACTCAGCTTAGAAATTCGTGATTCAGCATCTTGGATCTGTTGGGAATCGATATAAACATCTGTATTTTCTAATTTTGGCAGATCCCGCAGCTCAGGGGCGGTAAAGGCTGCATGTTCTGGTCCGCGCCGGCCACAAATAATTACTGTGCGGATATTACTTTGCTTTAATTCAATAAGGGCGTGATCTGCAACATCTGTTGGATCTAGCTCTGTTGGATCAATTGCCAAAATTCTTGCCACATCCATTGCCACATTGCCAGCACCAATTACTACAGCTGTTTCACAAGATAAATCAACCTCAGTATTTACATAATCTGGGTGGGAGTTATACCAAGGCACAAAATCTGCAGCAGAAAGTGAGTTAGTTAAATCCTCACCTGGGATACCAAGTTTTCGCCCCTTTGAAGCACCAGTTGCTAAAACCACTGCGTCATACTGATCTCGTAGATCTTTAAGTGATACATCTTTACCTACTTCAACATTGGCAAATAATCTAAAGTTTGGCTCTTTAGCAATCTTTTCAAATACTTTAGAAACAGTCTTTATCTTTGGATGATCTGGTGCAACCCCGCTTCTTACCAATCCCCATGGAGTTGGAAGACGTTCAATCATGTCTATTGAAAATGAAAGCTCTTCAGTTTGTGCTTTTTGAAATGCTTGGGCGGTGAAATAGCCAGCCGGACCTGCGCCAACTATTGCAATTTTATAGGTAGGCAACTTCCCCCCAATTTCTAAATAC
>Ga0247722_10001096_pt1 | contig 15337 bp, 9 predicted proteins | sample MSEWelMarce3H_FC_FD_189094 | JGI IMG/M metagenome (GOLD analysis project Ga0247722, IMG submission 189094) | Subsurface sediment microbial communities from gas well in West Virginia, United States - MSEEL Well Study Marcellus 3H_FC | ecosystem: Environmental > Terrestrial > Deep subsurface >... | reverse complement strand
AACTTAAATTTATCATAAACAATGTAGCTACTCTTACTGAACCTGTATGGAGAGCTGGCTTATCTGTTGCTGTAAATTGTAATGACGGTGAAAAGGCTATTCATTGGATATCAGAAGAACATCCTGGTTATAATTACGAAGCTACGATTAAGAAAACAATTCTTCCTAACGGAGATAGATTAGGTCCTTATTTCTGTAAAACATTCGATGAAGTTAATCCAGGCGGTTGCGAAGGATGTGCATTCAAAGGCAAGATAACAACGCCGATCAATATTGGAAAAGAATTAAAAACAGTAGCTCCTTCAGAAAATGCAGTTGTTCATACGCCCGATCCAGTAACCGGTACAGTAGTAACTAAATTAAAAACTCTGCCAGAAGAACTCTATCCATATGTATATGGTAAGAATGGCGGTATTTATTACATGGTGGCAGAACGCGACGAACATAATAATGTCATCGCACAGAATCCTATTACTGTATCTTTATATGATATCTATCCTGTCAAACGAATCTTTAGTGTAGCGGACGGTGAGTGTTTACTCATGAAGGCAACCTTGCCTAATGATCCTGAAAGAGAATTTTTATTACCATTAAAACATGTCTATGCAGTGGATAGATTTAAAGAAACTATTGCAAGTAACGGCGTGTTATTCAATCCCGGAAACAAGGAGATTATGTATCTTATGAATTATATTATTACTTGGGGTCAATACCTCATGAACAAAAACTCTGCAGAGGTGATGCGTATGCAGATGGGATGGACACCTAATAGACAATCATTCGTGATTGGTGGAACTGAGTATTTACGGAATGGCACAGATGTATCGTCTCCGACTTCTCCACTCTGCCGAGGAATCGCTAAGCATCTACAACCTATGGGAACATTTGAAGCTTGGAAAGAAGCCGCGGATAAACTTAATTTACCAAGTCTAGAACTACATGCATTTACTATGTTAGCAGGTATGGGCTCAGCATTAATGGATTACACATCAACCTCCGGCGTGACGCTTTGCTTAACAGGTGAATCAGGTGCAGCTAAGACAGGTGCATTGTATTCTGCACTAAGTGTATGGGGTAATCCTAAAGACTTATCTGTGTTAGAAGCCACGGAAAACGGTATGACTGGGCGATACTTAGGACTACATAATATACCGTTCGGCCTTGATGAGGTGGGTAATATACTACCTAAAACATTGTCTCAGCTAATCCATAAAATATCACAAGGTAAATCTAAGATTAGAATGCAAGCTTCTGTTAACGCAGAAAGAGACCATGAGATGTCAGCCTCCTTAGTTGCAATCTTTACATCAAACCAATCCTTGTATGATAAGTTAACTACGCTCAAGAAAGATCCTAACGGCGAAGTTGCTCGATTGATTGAAATGATGGTAAGAAAACCAGACATATTTAAAGATGATGCACATTTAGGTCGTGAGATATTCGATCAGTTTAGATTTAACTATGGATGGGCTGGCCCTATGTTTATCAAAGCTGTTTATACAACAGGTGAACAAGGTGTAAGTAAATTACTAGATCAATGGTGTTTACGCTTTAAGAAAGACTTCGGGGAAGATACCGCGTATCGATTCTATGAAAACGTAGTAGCCGTAGCTATGGCATCAGGTGAAATAAGTAATGCAGCGGGTATCACTAAGTTTGATTTAGATCGCGTCTACAGACGCATAGTAGGAGAGATGATTGCAATTCGTGATAACGTAGTTAAAGTTAATAGTGTTAACTACGAGTCAATCCTTTCAGACTACATTAACCGAAATCAATCAGGTATCTTAGCATTCAAAGATAATAAGATTACGATGGAGCCTAGAATGGCATTAGTGATCCGTGTTGAGAACGATGTAAACATGATGTATATATCTAAGACAGAGTTTGATAAGTATCTAACTGAAGGTGGCGTTAGTACCAAAGAGTTCTTATTCCAGATTAATGCATTAGGTATCAAAGTTGATGCAAGTAGAAGCGCTGTCAAACGTATGAGTTCAGGTTGGAAAGATATTGGTAAGTCAGTCACTCGTGTTTATAAGATTGATTTAACTACAATGCCTAATGTTCATCTAGGTGATGAAGACAATGCTGAGTGAACCTGAATGGATATTTCCGTTTGAAGGGATGCTTGTTGGAGATAGTTTTTTTATTCCTACTCTAAGGCCTACACCCATGATGTACGCAATTGAAATGGGAGCTAAAAGGGCAGAAGTTAGAGTTAGAACTTACGTGACAACAAAAGAAGGATGCCTAGGAGTTAGGGCTTGGCGTATTGCTTAAAGCCCTGCTTGAACTCTTAGTAGCCCAATATTCTTAACCATACCTGTCATAATATTATCAATACGATCTAGCTCTGCACGCTTATCGCCGGAGCTCATATTACTTTGAATCACATGGTTACGATACTCGCGTAGTTTAGACATATTATTTGTGATGATGTTGACTTGGTTCTTAACACCTAGAAGTTGTAAGTTTTCTTGTGCGTATTCCATAGCTTCACCTTCATGACCAAATTTCTTCAATCGATTTAATGTAGCCACCACTTCATCTGTTCTATCTTTTAAATCATAGTAATCATTAAGTTGATCCTTGCCATTAGGATTGTAGAAGAACGAGCCAATACTTGGAACTTTATGTAGCGGTGTAGTTGGAAGTTTATTCTCGTAGAACATATTAACCATAGCATCAGTACTATATAGCGCTAATGAAGATGCAGTACCTCCATAGCCTTTCATTAAGTGATCAGCTTTTAATGGAGAAATAAGACCTGACTTACCAATAAACTTAGCAAGCTCAGAAGTATTTTCTGTAAACTGTTTAGATGTTTCTAAGTTTTCTAATCCTCGACCAATGATAGGACTGCCTGTGAGGAAGTTGTAATTCACAGTAGCTTCTAGGCCTGTACGTAATAGTTGAGGTGTTAAGTTAGGACCTAATAAACCATCTAATATAGAAGCTCCAATTTCATTACGTAATTTAGTTGCATCCATAGGATTGTCAGTGCCATCACGGGTAATAAATTGGTAAGTTAATTCTGGTATAGCTTTAGTTAACATAGCGATTTCAGCTGATACAGGGATCTTAATACCAGCGCCAGGAATAATAAATGATTTAATCTTCGTTCTGTCATCTAGTTTTTGGTATTCTTCATCATCACTTACTAACATTGCATAGAGTGTAGATAGCGCAGCAATCTTTAATGCAGTTTGTAAGAATAATGTTTGGGCTTCTTTCTTGGCTGTACCGCTAATAGCTTGACCTCTCATAGCTCCAACAAGAACGTCCATACCTTGGATATACGCGTTCATAAATGGAATGATTTGAGTTAAGATTCTAAACTTACCTGATGTACCGTGCTTCTGCCAATTAATAATATCCATCGCACGATGTGCTGCTAATACTTTATTACCACCTGTAATAGAACCATCTGGGTTTTGAGTACCGCCTGTTTCTAATAAGGTTTGAATAAAGATAGCTCTACGTTGCGCCATGTCAGATGCAGCCGCAAAAGATTCAGCCTTGTCTAAAGCTTGTCTCATAATAGTGTTGGTTTTTAGATTTAAATCACGGCGCATCTTGTCCGCAATCTCTACAGCATTATGGCCGTAACCGCCGCTAATACCTAATCGTCTCATTTCTAATGAGATAGGATCTTCTTTGTTAGAAAGTATTGTGCCGAAACTTTGTATAACTCTACCCATAAGTTTGAATGGACTGTTAACGCCGGATAACATAGCGGCACGAGTTGCATCGTTGAATACTTGGTAAACTTGGAATGGAGGTAATGCCGTTACACCTAAACGTAATGCCCTACTTGCTTGGCCAAACAATCCTAGGATAGGACCTAATGCGGGCTCAGCGCCATGTATAGCAATAGCAAAATTAGGATCAGTATACTCAACAAACTTACGTCGACCATTGATGAAGACCGGAGCCATTCTGTCAGCCATTTCGGGATTAATGTATTCATGAAGTTCTACCTTTCCGTTTTCATTTCTTACAGCTAGTTGTTTAGCTACTTGTTGATTAGCCTTATTTCTAACCGCAGCATTTACAGCCCACATATGACGAGTCAACATATTATCAAATACATCAAGTACTTGTTTGTCAGACCCTTCAAATGCATACTCACGACCTACATCTGCAAACCCTCTAAAGAATTGACGTGCACCCGGATTGGTAGCATCAAGCTCGTCCATCAATCTAAATAATGGTACATACCCTTTTGTTTTTCTATATCGCGCTGCTTGGTCTTTAGAATAGATACCCGCTTTTTCTAACATAGTTGTATCGTTGTCGTTAAAGATTTTATACATTTCAGCTACACGTTTTACTTCTGGATATTTATCACCATAACTTAGTGCTTCAGGGATAGCAGCTTGTTGTTCATCAGACACATATACTTTTTCTGCGCGTAGTTTTTTAGCTGTTTCTTTTTTACCTTTATCTTCCGCCGCCTTAGCCTCGTCTTCTAATTTTTGATTTTGCTCTAATTCATATTGATAACGTAGTCCCAATAAATAAGACTGAGTTACATGCTTAGCATTTGTGGTGCCGAGTTGTTTTGATAGTTTAGAAATTTCTTCATTGATGTTAGCTAGATTGTTTTCGTTCTGCATGACCCGCGCTTGATTGAATTCATCAAAGTCAACATAGCCTTCTTTAGCAGATTGTGATCCTAAGATATTACTATTTAACGCTTGGCTCATTAATATATCAGCACGAACATTACCCACCGCATCTTGCGTTGCGCCATTAAATCGTTTCATAAGTTCTGATTGCACACCCGCACCAGAATAAGCAAATTTAATTCTACCCTCTAGGAATTTATTTTCTAAAGAACCTTTTTGGTATTTTAAATTTTTAAGATTCTTAACATCAGTAACATATTCTTTGAATGTTTTATCCACATTTTCTTTAGGCGGAGCAAAGATACTAGTACCCTCAAACTCTGGGGAAACTTGTTCTTGTTCTTGGTCTGCACGAGATTCTTTTGCAGTTGTAGCTTCACTTGGTTTAATCTTGTTTCTCAACGCTAAGCGTACAGAGTGTTGCACCATGTCTCTAATATCGTTAGGTGTAATCTTATCTGTGTTCCAACCAAACCCTAACTTAGTTAAGAATTGTTTTATGTAGCCCATGACACGACGTACTAATGTGTTATTAGGCGCAGTCTCAGATAACCTAGCTAGAACTTCTTCTGCGTATAGATCGCTTGACTCAGCAATATCAGGATAAACTTTGCGCGTTCTTTCCCATACTGCTTTAATTTCAGGGTTACTGATTTTACCTTGACGAAGCTGTTGTAGAATTTCTTTGAACTTAGCTTTACCGAGCATGCCTTGTAACCCATAGTGCGCGCCAAGTTCATGTAGTAAATCACGTTTAGCTTCATTAGGTGTTGTTCTATCATTAAAGATATAAGCCTTACCTTTATAAAATAAAGCTTTTGTAGTAGGACCAATTTGGTCTTGTATTTCTCTAGGCGCTTCAGTAGCTGGTTGAATATTAACAAGTCCGCGATTAATACCAGACATAATGTTGCCGTATTCTTGCTTTAATGCAGATACGATATCTGCTACAGTTGATGTTGTCGTTGGAGCAGTTTCAACTCTAGATTCTTTAGGTGTTTGTTTGCTACGAAGAGTTTCAATAACAGTATTTGGGGTATCTTTGGGCGCTACTTCTACACCGTTTTCTTTTGCAATACGACGTAGATTATTAGTCATGAACCCAGGAACACCGCCTTCATCCACAGTAGAAATTAAATCCTCTGCTTCTTGAGTTAATGGAGGTTGTTGTTCAGTAATTACTTCTTCCGTAGTAGGCGTAACTTTTTCCGTAGTAGGTGCAAGCTCTTCTGCGGATTTAATTACCTCTGTAGTTTCAGGTGCTAATGCAGCGGGTTGTGCCTCTGCTCGTCCATCAGGTCGTTCAATAATTCCTGTAACGTCACTAGCTCCAAGTCCGAGCTCTCCTTCAGCTGTTGTGGAAACTCCTCCTGCCATGGGTTGTCCAGATACTTGAAGATTATCTCTAGATCCTTCGGTGACCAGTCTTTCATTTTTAGCTGCCTCTATTAAATTAGGAATGTTAGCAATATATTCTTCTACATTAGCTTTAGTATTTTTATTAACGCCTGTTGTGTCTTTATAAGCAGTTAAAATTTCTATAGCTTTTTGAGCATCTTCCGGGTTAATTAAATCAATATTTTCTAATAGTTTATTTCTTCTAATTATAGCGGATTTACCAATACCTAAATCTTGTAATGTCTTATCACCAATAATAGACTCAACAGGTTGCGGTGCCATACCCATAAGTCTTGCACGTTCTGCAACTTGTTGTTCTTCAGGAACAGTTTTTAAATACTCTTCGATTTGTTTTTCTGTGCCTAATGCTTCTGTTGTCGTAGCTACAATCGGTTCTTGTTTAGGAGCTGGTAATAACTTATAAGTTTCTGGTGGAAGGATAGCATCTTGAATTGCTTTTTGACGTTTGATCTCGTCTAGATCATTTTTAAGTTGAGCTTGTTGTTCCAACAATAAAGAACGTTGATACGCTTGTTGTTGATCTTGCGCAAGGTTAGTTAGCGCAGCTTGTTTTTGTTGGGCTTCTCCTCGTTCTGCAAGGCGAGCGGCACCGCCTAATGGAGATAGTAATACTGCTTGATATGCGGTATCTTTGTATTCTTTAAGCGCATCTGGATCAGTTAATGAAAGCCCAGCTTGGGATCTTTCTATCATTTGTTGCACAACTTCAGTAGGAACTTCAGCTAATGCAGTTTTACCAATACCGATTGCAAGTGATTTTTTTAATGACTCCGCTGCCATTTTTTCTGCAGCTTCAGTGCCCATCTTACTAATGCCTAGAGCTTTTCCTAGACCTAATTCCATAGCGCCTACATCAAGAGCTGCTTGTGGTATTGCAGCGGCATATGCTTTTGCTCGGCTAATATCAATAGGACGGCCTGCTTTAATATCCTCTTGTGCTTGACGTTCAATGTTAGATCCAGCAGCAGAAAGGAATGGAGATAGTGCAGCACCGGCTATAGCACCAGGCACACCGCCTACCATAGCGCCTAATCTAGCACCGCCAATCATAGTGCCGATGAATGGAGCTTGTTCAGCTATACTTGCAGGGAGTTGAGATATAGCTTCTTTAGCTGCGGATAATACACCGTCTTGCTTATAAATTCGTTTGATTTCTTCTAGGCTTGCAGCAGGTTTTTCTGTAATAGCTTCTTGACGAGCCATGCCTCTTGTAGCAGCTTCTTCTCCACCAATAAACGGAGCTTCTATACCTGTACGTATAGATTCTACTAGGCGTTTAGTGCCGCCTTTTAGAGCTTCACCTATACCGGCTGTGCGAGCTGCAGTGAGATGCTGAACAATCTGTTCATCGTTATAGCCTTCTTGCCGTGCGCCTTCAAGATCAAAGCTATTTTTTTGTGATAGGTGTTGCGCAATATCCGAATAAGAGTACCCTTCTGCAAGAGCCCCTTTAACATCAAATGCCATCAGATTCTCCTGTTATCCACCGAATGAACTAAGTGGCTTAGTTGGAGTTTTAGTAGACCCACCAGGTGCAGTTCCATCGCCGTAGAGAACGGCATTGATTTGATCTTGTATTGCTTTTCTCTTAACAGGATCATATTCAGTTTTCAATTGGTCTGATAGTGCTTTAAGTGTATTAGATTCAGACTTAACATTATATCCCTTAATAGCATCCGCGGCTTTAGATGCGTCAAATATAGGTTGACCTTTTGAATCTTTAAGTAGGTTACCTTTAGCATCTTTTTTATAGTATTCAACATCTTGTTTCATAGAGTTGAGTAATTCCATATTGATGTCTGGTCTATTAGCTGACATAGAAGCTGCTGCAAGTGAAACTTTTCCTTGGTATTCCAATTTTCTGTAGTCTTGAATAAGTGCTTCACGTTCACTAATCTTTTTCATTGCGCCTTCAGCATCACCACGTTGTTGTAGGTATTGAGCTTCAGCAAGTTTACGATCAGCTTGTTTAAGAAGTCTATCTTCAGCTTTAATATCTTTGACATCTTTACCATACTGTTCAAGACCCGCTTCAGCACCTTCTGCTATATCAGCAAGAGCACTTTGTGCTTTACCATATTGAGGTCTTTGAGAAGCCATTTTAAATCCTGCTTTTGCTAACGCAAAGTATTTTGCTTTTTCTCTTTCATCTTTTAATGCTTCACGATCAGCTTTATTTCTTTCAGCTTCTGATGAGTAAAAGTCTGTAGGCACACCCGCTAATTCCATAGCTTTCTTACGGTCTTCTATAGCTTTGTCAATAGTAAGGTCGCCAGGAACAGTTAATTTAGGTAAGCCGAATCCTGACTGTTTTCCTGTAGTTGATACTGGAGGAACAAACGCTTCAGGGAGTGCAGATGGAGGAACAGTTTGATCTTTAGAGGGCGTTGGTGATACAGGAGCAGCTTGAATTGATTGTGCTGAAGGTATCGGATTACGTTTAACTTGCAAGTCTGCAATTTGTTTATCAATATCTAAATTTTTAGCTTCCGCCGCTGCACGTTGTTCTGGTGTATATGAACCTAGATAATCAAATCTGTATTTATTTTTTTCGGCCATAAGGTCATTAATCTGTCTATCGATGTCATATTTATCTATCCTAGATCTAAAGAAATCACCTAGTCTTGAAGTACCGCCTTCTTCAAAATTTTGAACATTGCCACCATCATTGAACGCGACGATACCACCTGTTGCATAATTCTCTTCATTGAACATCTGGTTATCCATGCCTAAGTCAGCTAAACCACCTTGTGCCATTTGTTGTACAGGCATTTCTGGTGGTGGTTGCATAGCTTCCATCATAGGCTGTGCTTCAGCCAATCCTGCTAGACCTGCTACTTGAGGTTGCGCTTCTTGAACTAAATCTTCTGCGACTGATTTGTCTTCTGGTTTATTCGCTTGATATGAGGCACGCATTTCTTTTCTGCGTTGTAATTCACTTAATGCTAAATAAGTAGGTACTTGACCACTTGGGTTTTGAACATACCCAATTAATTTTTCGTCAGGTGTTCCTTTGAGCATATCTTGTATTTTTAAAAGATTCATATTTTATCCCAGCGCTTTCATTAAGCCTAAACCACCTAAACCAAGTCCACCAATTTGTGAAATACCTGAAGGTGTTGGCGCATATTGAATTTGTGTTTGAGCCAAGCCAGCATTTCCACGAAGCATCGCATTGTAGAACTCGAGTTGTTTCTTTTCCCAATCTCTTGCTTCCATAGCTTGTTGATATTGAATATCATTAATTTTTTGCTGTAGTGTTTGTTTTTCAGTTTCGCTAGCCGCTTGAGTTTTAAGTCTTTCAAGATTAGCTGTTTGTTCTGCAGCTGCCGTAGCAGATTGAGCACGAGACGCTTCAAGACCTGCTTGTAGTCCGCTAACACCTGTTTGACCTGCAAGTTGTGCCGCAGCTTGTTGCGCTGCTTGATTAGCTTGTTGTGCTTGTAATTGTCTTGCAGCATCTGCATTAAATTGTTGTTGAGCAGATTGAAATCCAGCTTGACTTCCTTTAGCTTGAATGTCTGCTAAGTTTTGTTGTAAGTTTCTTTCTTGTTCAGTTTGCATTAATGCTTGACGAGCGCCACCAAATGTACCGCGTCCAATAGCACCCATAGCGCCTTGTTGTTTAGCTATGTCGCCTTGACGACGACCTTCTCTTAATGCAATATCAGTCACTTGTTGTTGATATGGGTCACCATAGTATGCTGCCATACCAGGGGTAAATGTACCGCCATATATAGAAGAAGGTGTATAACCTAATGCTCTTGATAATCCTGCACCCGCTGTACCGTAGCCTAAACCAGAACCCATACCTAAACCTGTTCTAGCAGTTTCAAATCCACCTGGAGTAGTTAATCCTGCAATGTCTCTTTGTATAGCTTCTTGACCTGGAGTAAATCCTGCAACTCTTTCGCCTGTATAAGCAGGCATTGGTTTAACTCCAGTAACAGCTCCTTCTGCATCTGTAGTAAATACATTTTTACCTGCAGAAACAAGGGCTTGTTCAAAGAAAGGCTTAGCATACTCTGGTAAGTTAGATGTATAAGTAGTACCTGTAGAAGTTTGACCTCCGCCTCCGCCTCCAGAATAGAAAGTAAATGCTTCTACTAGGTTTTGTACCCAGTTAAATATGTTAAATAATTTCATATGTTTTTCTCCACCACGTGTGCTACGGAATCAAAGCCCATTTTCATTTTATAAAGTCTAGCTTGTGCATCTTGTGCAAAAGCCCTTATCTTTGTGACACCTTGTGATCTAGCCCAAGCTTCAAACTGCTCAATCAGATCAGGTTCTACTAACGCTTTACCACCCATCGATGTAATGTGCAACACTCTATGATTAGGGTAGTTACTGATTTCAACTGCTGACGCACCAATAATATTACCTGTTTCATCAACTGCAACAAGACACGTTTGTTTGCCGCTTACTAATAAAAACTTTAATTGATCAATACTATAGTCATCTGTACTAAATTTAAATGACACTTCAAAAAAAGGTTCTATCTTTTTCCAATACTGACTTATAAAGTCAGGCGCTACTATATTAATTTGTCTCATGCAGGCATGTATTTTTGGGGTTTGATTTCTTTACCTTGTTTAGTATGACCTGTTCTTGCTTTTCTAATACGATCTAACATCGCATATAACTGTTTTGAACCTGCTTTAGATGAACCATTACCAATATGACTTACCACATCAGCAGGAATTACAAATTCACCGTCTGCTAAACGAGCTGGTTGTTTACCTTCTATTGTAGCAGGTATTGAGTCCGACATACCATCACCTTGACCATCTAAATATCCTTGATGTCCGCCTTTAGCAAAAGCAATCGGACCGCCCATAGCATAGAATGAATCAGCAGCGTTAGCACGAGAACCTTCAGAAGCTAATGTATTTAATCTACCAATACCATAACCATCTCTGCTTAAATTTTGTGTGCCTGTTGTTTGATCGTTTGTACCATATAAATCTTGAATACCGCCTGATGAAATAGTACTTGAATTAGTATTAACAGAGCCGCCTGTAGCTAATCTTAGACCCGGAGAAGCTTGAGCTAAGTTTAATAAACCTGTTCTAGGATCTCTATATTTATTTTCTTCAGCTTTACGTTTTTCTTCCATACTCATATCTGGTTTTGGGTATAAATCTTCTTGTGCCCCAGCTAAACCTGCCATACCTATAGGAGCTGCTAAATCAAAAGCTGAACCCCCTGCTTGTTTAAATGCATCAAAACCTTTACCCATAGGATCAGAAGCTAATTGTGAAACCCCAGACATAATATTTTCACCGACTGTAGGAGTTATTGCTGGAGCAGAAGCTGTCATTGAAGCTGGCATAATTTGAGACTGCAATCCTACATTAGCACCTTCAACAGTACCTGGAACATAGCCTCCTTTTATTGCTTCTTGAGCAGTTTGAGCTGCTGTATTAGCACCCATTTTACCAAACGTACCTGCTAAATTACCACCACCAAATCCGCCAAGGCCACCCATTAAACTGCCCATCAGCAAATCATCACCCTTAGCACCAGCAACTGCCGCACCAGTAGCCACACCAGCCGCAATCGGAGCTAATGTTGCAGCGGTAGTACCTGCTTTAAGTCCTAAACTAGCCCCTGCTGGTCCCCCAACTAAAAATCCTGCAGCTGTAGGTAAAAGAGAAGTGAGAAAGCTACCAAAGTCAAACGCTTCAGGCATACCTGTATGAGGATTAGTATGTAGTTTATGGCCTGTCATTTTACCCAGTGCACTTAATCCTTCTACTTCAGCTGGACTAACGTGCATAAGCATGGAATCACCATGTCTACCGAGGGAAGCTAAGCCTTGAGCTAGTTGATGTGTTGCCATAAAACGTCCTTTTTAATATAGTGTAATATTATCATAGTTATGTTCTTGAAACAAAGATTAAACCACGGTTCCCGCTGCATTAATCCAATTAGTTCCATCCCACCAAATGGGTCTATTTATTGTCGTATCAAAGTAAAACTGTCCTACTTGTAAACTAGTACTTGGGCGTAGAGCTGTAGTTCCAGCATTGGGGGTTGATAATGTAGTAATAGCCTGTTGTGTTTGAACATTAGCTGCATCTAACGTATTAAAGTAAACGCGTAGTTGAGCATTAAGTAAATCAAAATGCACTTGAGAAAACTGTGTTGGAGTTAACGTTAACGCTGGTGCTTTTGAAGTAGTTATAGTATTTGCCATATTAGTTTCTCTTTCCATCAGGACGTGCATCAACTCTAGGCATACCAAGTTGCCACTGAGTTCCCACATCGTTTGACTCAATTCTAAAGCTCATTTGACGACCACGACATCTAATAAATACTTGGTTTGTATATTGGTCAACTGTAGCTGTTGCCGTTACTATATTCCTAGCTGTTGTAACTCCTGATGCATTTGTAGTAGCTGAAGCTGCACCTGGGAAGTTTTGAACGCCTACAGTAATTGTAGTTTGAATAGTATTAGGAGCGCCTGTCACAGGATTAGTTTGTTCTGACTGTGTAAAATTAATGTCTGGAATAATACGACGCACTAACATATATTTATCACCATCATCAATGTCAACATTTGCAGACTGAATGTAAGCTGAAATAGGTAGAGGTGCGGCACCATTAGGTTGACCATCATCCACTCCATTTTCTTGGTCATAGATCCAACCATTGTATGCAGCAATAGGATTAGTAAAGTCGCCTGAGTCTAGCCATGCTGTTCTTTCTAACTGACCATAATACCAAATACTTTCTGAATAGTTATAAATTACGTAACGATCAATTTCATTTGAAGTAGCTGAGCAGTAGAACCAAACAATTTCATTAAACTGGTTATTAGTACCTGCAAAGAAAAGTTGTGATTGGTTATAGTTAATGTCAGAGAATATGTATTGACGTAGTGTACAAGGTAATGCATCCACACGACCAGAGTATGTGAAGAACTTATCACGTCCCATCCAGTAAACTACATTGTTAATACCTACAATCGCATTGGGTCCTGCAATAGATATATTATGAGATAACTCTTGTAAACCAAACACTTCTGTAGTACCTAAGAACTGCATGGATGTTAATGAAGTATCTGTAAAGATCAACATTTCTTGTCTTGAATTTAGTGCCGCTATAATTGTAGAGCCTGATTGTAATCGCAAGAACCCTGCTGTATTTGTAGCAGTCGGTTGCCACACTTCAGGTTCAGGACCAATCGTTGCATCAACGTTAGCCCAACGAATAAGTAGTGGATCATAGGTGCCCGTATAATTATTGTATACATATGTACCTACTGTTGAAGCATTACCAGCAGGCGCTGTTAACATAGTATAACTAAAATGTGTTGCATCAATATAAGTAATTTGGAAGGTACCATTAAACTCTGCAGGTATCGCGCCTGTTACAGTTATTGAATCACCTGATTGTAAGTTATAAGCAGTGGTTGTTGTAACAGTAGCCGTTAAATTACCAGTACCACCACGAGTCATAGTGGATATTGTTTGACCCGCTACAGTTGTAGCCACATAATTAGTACAACCTAGTGCTACATAATGACCTGATGACGCAAACAGCGCATAATCAACTTCTCTAGGAACAGCAATAGCTCCTGGTACAGACTGTAATGTAACTGCTCGTGTTGCAAAAGATGAATCGTATTCCCAATAATAAAGATCAGAGCCATTAATATTAAAGACTAAGCTCTGATTAAAGTTATCAAAAAATTCTAAACGCGCTGGGAAGAAAATAGGTGTGACAGAACCAGAACCCCAAGTACCACGAGACCATACACCGGCACCCCAACCATAACCTGCTGTTACAATAGGATAACCAATATTAATGTCAAACTTGGCAACAATCGCTGTGTTGCCTGAAGATACAGCAGATGAAGTAGCTGTTGTAGGTAATGCTATATATGGTGTACTACCCACAAGTGTAATTTGGAATTCGTTATTAAATTCAGCTGCTGGAATACCACCCACAGAGTTAACAACGCCTGAGAAGGTAACCCATTCACCATCTTCAATACCTGCTGTGATATTTAATATTTCAACTAAGTTTGAACCGTTTGTTGTTTGGAAACAATCGCTACTTGATGGTGTTGTAGTAGAAGTATAAGTAACACGAAGAGGTGTTATATCAAAAAGAGAAGTGCCCGTATTAATATATATTTTTTCATTAGTGCCGACAGCTGTTAATTTAGCACCATCAATAGCAGCCCAAGTAAAAAGACTACGAGCAACACCTTCATAAGCATCAAAAGTTTTAACTGTCCAGCCACCTAGTTTTTCAGGGAACCCTGAACGGAAGCGAACTTTGTCCATAGAGTACCAACCACCTTCAGACGCATAGTCCGTTTGGTCTCGATTAACTCCTGGTTTAAAGACTAGTTTACTTAATGGCATTATTTACTTTCAAAGAGTGCTTTTTCATCTAGCCTACGAATTTGTAGACCTCTGAGTATTTTACCACCTGCACGACAATATTTCACTAACGATTCCATAGCCGCCTTTTTATCCCCGCGTAATAAAGCAGACCTAACAGTACTACGCTGCAGAACACCGTTTCCGAGGTTAAAAGCGAAGGAAACCAACGCTGAAAATTCATTTGGTCTAAGAGGCACAGTAACGTACAAAGTAACTCCTCTTTCAAATCGTGTAAGATCGTGCTTAAGTAAATCATCAACTTCTTTCTGGCTCCATTGCCTATTGTGTTCTGCTTTTAATGGGTAAGCTTTTCTTTTAGCCATTCCTTCTATAGTAGAGGGTATTTTAGCTTGTTCTGGATATAATACTGCCCCGTAACCAATTGTCCATAAATTTGCCGGACATAAATAGGGTTTTAATTTACACCCTTCATAGTGCTTAATAAGTTTTAAACCAGCTTCATTGATTTGCATTTTTACAATTCTTAAAGTGATATCTTTTCATGTTGCCCCCACCACCTATCAGTTTACAATGTGGGCATTCTACAAGAGCTCTTTTACCTAACATAGAGCTGCGTCTTTTTTCTCGTAATTCGGGGTTATCCCATTGGTTTTTTAAGGCAACAGATATTAATTTTTTAGACTCTTCGGTTCTTTTGTGTCCTCTACCTTTACCATATATCTTTAATAGTTCTTCTTTAGTAAATCGTTCTTTGACAGATTTCATGTGCCAATCAGGTCTCTTAGCAGCAGACGCATCTCCATATGCAGCACCTATAGCTTTGTTATTAGTATTATATAAATTTTTTCCGAAGAAGTTATCCAGATATCTTTGTTCAATTTCTCTAATAAATTCTATCGTACCTGCTTGCATTATAGGAAC
>Ga0247722_10001095_pt1 | contig 15340 bp, 8 predicted proteins | sample MSEWelMarce3H_FC_FD_189094 | JGI IMG/M metagenome (GOLD analysis project Ga0247722, IMG submission 189094) | Subsurface sediment microbial communities from gas well in West Virginia, United States - MSEEL Well Study Marcellus 3H_FC | ecosystem: Environmental > Terrestrial > Deep subsurface >... | reverse complement strand
GATGTGAATGTAATCTTTGCATCTGATGTTGGATTTTTTGTTGAATCCATGAATGCCTTGAATACCCTCGTTGATACATTGGAGTAAAGCCCATCCATGTCTCCCGTCCAGATCCAGATTTTTCCCTGCAATTTAGGTCCCAACACCTCCCAGTTTTTTTCCAACACTTTTTTTAAATCATATTTTTCCCATTGCTTCGCGATGGCATGGTCAATTTTTCCAGTGATTGGATCAAACATCATGGATGGTAATCCATCTGAAGCTTTCGGTCCAAATACTGCATTGTATGCACCAAACTGTCCTCCAGATACACGGTAATCACTTGTTCGGCTGTTTACATTTTCTCCCTTGATCCAGTCTTTCATTGAAAGTGTGGGTTCACCAAAAATTGTTCTCCTGCCTGGCTGCAAATAGCCAAACCTGTTGTAGAAAATGGTTTCGTCTTCATAAATATTGATCAAGCCATAGTGAGAGAATTCGATTGGATCTGGACTGTAAGCCCAGGTACCATCAAAGAAATCAGGATAAAAAACCTGCAAACCCATTGCCACCCATCCACCTGTTGAAGCACCAGCGAGGTATCTTTTTTTTGACGAAGGATTGTAGTGGACCATTTTTTCAATGGTGGGGATGAGTTCCTCTGTCAATGCTTGTCCGCATGGGCCATTGTTCTCTGAATCTACCTGGTAGGTATCTCCAAAAGGACCTTGGGAGTCAAGGAAAACATAAATAACCTGAGGCGCTTCTTTGGTAAACCACCAGTCTGCAAAATCTTTTCTTGTGACAATGTTGTTGACTGCATTGTACCGCCCATTCAATCCGGGTGCACGGTAACAAATAGGATAAGATTTCAAAGAGTCTGCGTAATAGCCAGAAGGCAATAGAACTGCTGCTTTGAGAAATCGTGGGTGTCCTGAAAATGCAGACAATAACTTGCTTTGTATCAAAACAGTGCGCACATGTGGATGACTGATGATGGTTGTGGGTGAAATCATTGAGTCCAGTCTAAGCCGTAGGTGTATTTTACTGACCTGACCCAGTTCAAATGAATCAACTTTGCTGAAAAGATTTCCCTCAATATTTTCATTGCCATCATCAATATTCTGTTTGTAAAGAACCTGATAATAATACTTTCCCGTGTCAACACCGTTCATTTTTTCAAGACCATTTGTCAATACTTTGCCACTTTTCGTATCAAATGAAACAGGTTTTCCTGCATTCCAATCAGCAGGTGTAAAACCAATGGTGATTTCTGATTTGTTGCGAGGCGATTTCTCATGCTGCTTGGTAATATGAACAAGTATTCGCCCTCCGGAGATAAATGAACTTTGCATCTGTGGTGCAACAGCAACAGTAACATGAACGGGTCTGTCGTCCAAATAGAATGAAGGCAAACAAGAATTGATAAAGGTTTCATTTCTTGCAGCAAATCCAGTAAAAACAAAAACAAGGGAAATCAAAAAATACCTCATTGTATATCCAAGTTGATTGGGTGTTGCGATAAAATGCTTAATCCTGTGAATCATCATCTTCAGCCTTCTTCGGCTTGCTCTTTGGAGGATACAATGGTTCTGCACGAACTTTTTCCATGTATGCAACCAAACTGGCTTCCAAAACTTTCGTTTTGTTGACGTCTGCCTTGGCAAGGTCCTGCAGTTCGCCGGGATCATCTTTCAGGTTGTACAGTTCAACCTTGTTCAAATTCCAAAACTTGATCAATTTATCATCACCAACCCGAATGGATGAATGTGATTTTCCAAAATAATGAAATACAAGCCCATCCTCTTTTCTTGAAACCTTTCCCTGGTCTCCTTTCATCAGCAATGGCTTGAAACTGACCCCATCAAGGTTGGGGGGCAAGGGATGGGTATTCCCTGCCAAATCACTGAGGGTGGGAAGGATATCCCATCCTGTAACGGGGATGTTGCTTTGGCTTCCCACTTTTACACCAGGTCCGATAACCATGAACGGAACGCGAATGCCGCCTTCATACAGGGTCCACTTCCCACCCCTCAAGGGATAGTTGTTCGTCTTGAAGGAAAGCGTTGAGGGATGATCAAATTTATTCTTGATTGGAGGGACAGCTTCAACAGCACCATTGTCTGCCATGAATATCACATAGGTATTGTCTCCAATTCCCAAGGCCTCAATTTTGTCCAGAATTTTTCCTATCCCCGTATCCAAATCCTCCAACATAGCAGCATATTTGTCATTACTATGGATTTCACCCTTTGCTTTTTGCTGGTACTTCTTATGGGTTGCCTCTTTTGCCTGATAATCAACATGTGTTGCATAGTGTGAAACTTGCAGGAAAAAAGGATTGCCTGCCTTAACCTGTCTGCCCATAAAATTCAAAGCACGGTCTGTAATGGTTTCAATTCGCTTGGGATCATTGTTCAGGAAGAGATCGGTCCACTTGCTTTCCTTGGTGGAGTTCATGTCTCCATTCCTGTTTCCTGTATTGCCGTCGCTTTCATCATACCCCAGATCCTCAGGGAAGATATCAGCCCGCAGGTCCCATTTACCAAAATGTGCAGCCTTGTATGCAGGAAAAATTGATTTCAATACTGAAGGAATGGCAGCTACTTTTTTAAAATCGGGATGATAATTCTCCTTGAATGCTGCATCCCCTTGTCTGGCAGGGGTCTGACCAAACTGGATACTCCTTCGTGTCGGGCAACAAAGTGCACATGGGGCATATCCATTGGAGAATCGCATTCCTTTGGAAGCAAATCTTTCTAATTGTGGTGTTTGATAATAATCACTTTTTGAGTTGGAAACCCGCTCATCCATCAATTGTGAGGTACCGGTCCAGCCCTGGTCATCTGTCAAAATGAAAATAAAATTGGGCTTGGAAGCCTTGGGTGCATCAGCATAATAATTAAAAGCGGTTATCCCCAACAAACCAATTGCCAGAATGCTGAGCATCATTTTTTTCCCAACTAACGATCTTGTTCTTTTCTTCATTGGTTCAATTGTTTTTAATACCATCAAGCTGTTGGTTCATGAGCAACAATCTTTTTATCGAAGCGGGAATTTCATCCTTGGCTTCCTGAAGCATGGGCTTTCCATTGATAACTTCCAGTAATTTTGAACTGCCCGGATTTTTTCCTGCAAAGGTCTTTCCCTGGTTAACAATACTACCAGCTGAAACCAGCACAGCTGATTGATTCTTATTCCATGCCTTGATCAGGGCTGGTTTAGCAGCATCCATTTCAGCAGCTATGTACCAATTTCCAATGGTAACCACACCACTGGCTTTACTGATATTCAATGGCTGAAAACTTCCATCTGGCTTTACCTGGATGATGGCGAGATAGCGCATCTTTTCCTTTTTTCCAGTTGACTCGGCCTTGAAATGCCACTGGTTTTTGAAATTAACTGTATCACCATCTTCATTGACCTTGTTCGTCCAATTGTCTACCGGCACTGAAAACTGATCCGTTATTTTGAATTCAATTGCTGATGATGAAAACAAAGACACCTGGGCTCGAACGAGTTCATTTTTTGCCAAGATTGTTTTTTTCAAAGGATCAATGGTCATTTTGTTGTCGTTGTGCAACAACCAACTCCATGATGCAGGATGGTCGGCTTCCAACTCATCATAAATCACAATCGTAGAAGGTCGAAGCATGAGATAATGCCTCCTGAAAACCTTCATGCCAGCATCAATATTTTGTCCTTCGTCTTTTCCTGAGTAGGCATTGGAAGCATCACCAACGGCGTAGGAAATCTCCTCACCATTCAAGAATCTTGGAATATAGCCGTAACCTCCGGCATTGAAAGCCTGTCCTTTTCCGTCAATTAAAATGCCATTGTGCCCCTGGGTATGCTTGTGCCAATCAAGAAAATGGGGGTCTCCCATGGCAGGGCGATAACCAGAATTGTAGAAAAGTCGCTTGCCACCAAAAGCAATATTGAATGTATTTTGATCTGCATGTGTATGTGCCATAGAGGCAAAAGGACTGCTGCGCAATGACAACATGAGGTTTGTTTTGCTGTTTTGCAAACTAGTATGCATGTAGGCGACGCCTATATCAGGAAAAACTGCTGCTTGTGGAAATATTGGTTTTGTGGACAGCAATGGCAATTCCATTTGAAGTCCCTGCTTCAACCGAAACCAACGAAACTCATCGTCTTCTGAAATATCCTTGCCCAGCCCGGACAGAATTGTTTTTGAATACCATGCGGCATAGGGATCATTGAACAACCTGGCCATGGCATCTGTATAGCCGGCGTAACGGAGATTGGGAGATGAATACTTGTCACCATCATTGCAAAAACCATCTGCGACAGAATTGGGAGGGAATGCATAGGTCAACCAACGTGGATTATTTTTAAACCATGTAGATCCCATAAAATCAACCCCTGTGAGATCCTTAAATATGGAGGAAACCTCAACCAGCGTCAGTGTATTCATTCCAAAATAAGATGTACCGTTGAACCATGCACCATCTTCCTCTGCCATTTTGGGGGATTGCGCTATCCATAGTTCATAGATATAATCCATCCAAATCTTTGCTTCTGGAACTTCACCATACAATGCCAATGATGTTTGCAGAAGATTATGCAAAATATGCTGCCAAACATGCATCGATGAAGAACGACTTTCAACTTGACCTACCCACGAAGCATAAAAATGTTTTGCCCTTGTTGATGATTGTTGGATGATTTTCGCTCTTTCTTCAACGGTCAGCAGATCCCAAAAACTATCAAGGCCAATGGCCAAAGATGACATGATGCCTGCGTCTCCAAAATCATTTTTGTGTGATGCTCCATTAGGATCCCAGCTGGCTAATTCCATCATCCATGCCTTTGCTGCCCTAAAATAAACGGTATCTCCCGTAAGCACATAGGCTTGTGAAAAGGTATTCAAGACTTTCTGAACCTTCCAACCCGTCCACTTGCTTGCCAACATGGCTATTTTATCATTCTCAAAATCATCCTTCCCTTTGTAGGTGGGAAGCGCCATGGATTCTTTGGAAATGGGTTCCTTTAGAAAGCTGTTGGCCGCTTGGATAATCAATGCAGTTTCTTTTTGACCGGCTGATTTCACCCGAAAGCCAGACTGTTCTTGCTTGTTCACCAATACCCTTGGATGTTCCGCTGGAATAGCTGACATCATTGCTTTGCTGACTGGAGTAGGAAATTGTCTTGTTGATGTTGTGATAACAAATGAATCTATTGGGTTCCAAGCGCCATTATTAGTTTTGAATTGCCAATACCATTTGCCACTGGCTAGTTGTTTGTGTGGATTGAAAATGGCATAAGGAAGGCCGGATGTTTCAATTACTTGCTTGCTGAAATCTTTTGATGCTGATAAACGAACACTATAGGTAGCTTTTTTGGTTGATGGCCACTGAAGACTGGGTGAATTGAACCGAGGTTCTTCCCCTTTTGATGGGCTGGTCCATATCCTGATTTTGGGATATGGTGCATCAAAAGCAGCTTGAGATGGCACTTTTGATTGGGAATATGCTTTTACAATCCCTCCCAGCAGAAAAACAAAACAAATGACAATATTATTCCTCATGTAAATCAATTGTTGTTGTTAGGATTCATTTTTTCCCAAGCCAAGTATTGCTTTTTCAAAGCATCCACCACATCAGGATATTTTGATGCAAGATTGGTCGTTTCTCCGGGATCTGCATCCAAATCAACCAGAAACAGAGTATCTGATTCACTCAATACTCCCTTGTTACTTGTGTCTACCGGGTTTCCCAATAATTTCCATTTTCCTTTTCTGGCCACCCACATTTTTTTAAAAGCCCAGCAATAGCCTTGACCATGCACAGTTGAAGCGGTACTATTGTTGATGACATTCACCAAACTTTTCCCATCCAGATCCTGTCGCAGTAATTTAATATTGCACAATTCTGCCAAAGTTGGAAACCAATCAGTATTAACGGCAAACTGTTCCCTTACTTGTCCAGCAGGCAGTTTCCCAGGCCAACTGATGATGGATGGCACTTTGATGCCTCCTTCAAACAATGAAGCCTTTGCACCCCTTAGGTTTCCTGCATTGCCACCGCCAAAATGAGCACGTTCTTCTGTTGAATAACCATTGTCTGATTGAAAGATGATGATGGTATTTTTTGTCAGCCCCAAATCCGCTACCTGTTGCAGTAATTGCCCAACTTTATCATCCAAAGTGGACATGAATGCTGCATATAAATTGCGTGGATACGCAAGTCCTTTTTTATTGTAGAATTCCAACCACTTGGGATCACCCTGGTAAGGATAATGCGGCAGGTTGATCGCGAAATACATGAAAAAAGGCTTGCTTTTTGAGCTGGTCATGAACTGACCAGCTTCTTTCAGCATCAGGTTCGGGAAAAACTGACCGGGATAATGAACCTCTTTGCCGTTGCGGTAGAGGTCGTGTTTGTTGGGGCCATTCCAGTAAAAAAAGTGAGAGTAATTGTCAATGCACCCGGCCATGTGACCAAATGAATGATCAAAACCCTGGGCATTGGGACGCATCTCCTGCTTATAGCCCAAATGCCATTTGCCAATATGCGCTGTAGCGTATCCAGCTTCTTTAAACATCTCGGCCATGGTGAACCTGTCGGTAGGCATTCCCACTGCATCATTCAGCTCGGATGCATTTCCAGACAATCCGGCACGTTGCGGATTGAGACCGGTCAGCAATGAAGCCCTTGATGGAGAGCAAACAGGAGAGGCATAAAAATTCGTGAACATGGTTCCACTCCTGGCGAGTTGATCAATGTTCGGTGTTTCCAAATCCTTTGCGCCATAACAATTGAGATCGATGGCTCCCTGATCATCTGAATAAATCACAATGACATTGGGGCGTTGTTGCGCAATGGAAGAAAATGTAAGCATCAGCAGACAAATCACCACAAAAGATTTGATATTCCCTGAACTTTGCATGTTGGCTTATTTTATGAGTTTGGTCAGATATGGGTCATTGTTCTTTTTTGCCCATTCCATCAGTTGGCTTCTGCATTCTTTCAATGCTTGGGAGTGCTTGGGATCATTGATCAGGTTGATCATTTCCCCGGGATCATTTTTCAAATCAAACAGTGATTCCCGCTCTTTTCCCTCGTCATAAATCCAATATTTGTATCGCGCATTCCTTAACATCCGTCCTTCCGGTTTTAGGTCCTTGCCATCGGCACCAACACCTTGAATGATATGATCGGATACCACAACATAATCCCGCTTGGATGGTGCAATGTCTTTTTCAAGATATTGTTTCAAACTTTTGCCAGGATAAATTGCAGGTACTGGTATTCCTGCAAAATCGGATAAGGTTGGAAGAATATCAGTTCCTGATTGCACAAAATAATTTGATTTTCTGGGTTTTACACCTTGATAATGGATGATAAACGGAACCTTCGCAGCTTCTTCGTAAAAAACCGTTTTCTGGTTCCAAAGGTGCGCACCCTGCATGTCTCCATGGTCACTGGTAAATACGATTACCGTATTTTTGTCTTTACCACTCTCCTTCAACGATTGCAATACGCGGCCAATTTCTGCATCCACTTTTTCAATCAAACGATAATAAGACCAGGTGTATTGACGCCATTTTTCTTCTGTAAATCCACCAACAGGGAATGCATCACTATTTTGCATGGAAGCACGCATAAATTTCATGATATCAGATTCATTCACAGAAGGCCTGGCATTGGGCCTGAGCGGTGGACATTGATCAGCTGGCGGAGGATTGCCGATGGCGCCATCAGGTAATTTTTCTCCACGTGCCCATTGGCATATATTGTGTGGGTTCATGAAAGAAACAACCAGTAAAAATGGCTGATCGCGCTTCGTCTTTATGAAATCATTCGCCAAACTGGGTGATATGCTGTCATGCCCGTTTCCGGTTTTGTTGGGAAGATAATCGAAGCCATGCGTATCCGTTGCCTTTCTGTCATAGGGCAAATGCCATTTCCCCACATAGCCTGTTTCATATCCAGCATTCTTGAAAATGCTACCCAGCGATGGAAATATTTTCGGATCAATTTTCTTGTCATCATTGGTTTGTAAACCCACCTCGTGCGGATACCTTCCTGTAAAAATCGAGCTTCTCGATGGAATACAGAGCGGATTGGCACAATAGGCATTTGAAAAAACCACACCAGTTTTTGCGAGTTGATCAATATTGGGTGTATTGATGAATTTATTGCCAAGATTGAAGCTCATCGACTCTGCAGACAATTCATCTGTCATGATGATGAGGATATTGGGCTTTTCTTGTGCGGTCAATTCTAATGAACAAACAATAAAAAATATCAAATGGAATACCTTGATTACTTTAATGAACTTCATGTTTAGATGTATTATTCGTTAAATATTTATTGTATGGTAAATTGGTATTTCCCTTTAGTTGTTTCCTTTTTCATCCTGAACAGCGCCCTGTACAAAGTGTTTCCCCAGGTATGTGAAATTTTTGCATCCTGAATTTTTATTTCTTCAATGGTGAGCTCAAATTGCTCCTGATCAAAGCCAATGGTAATGCTTTCTGCAGCACTGGTTTTTAAAACCATTTTTCCAGGTACAGTTAGATCAGGCATATTTACCAGCATCATTGGTAAAATGATGGAATGTTGTGTGGTTGTAAAATCAAAATTGTCTGCAATAACAATTGATTTACCCTTTGTGTGGGTAATAGTTCTTTCCCATTTTTTCAAGCCCAATTCACCATTGTACGTTTTTGAAATATCCTGCTTGAATATATTTTTTTGGGCGTCGCTCGTATATGAAACTGCTGATGCTGCATATTTTCTTCCGGTAAGCTGCACTTCACCATTTACAATGGGGAGCATGTTGTGGTAGGCTGAGCTGATCACCCAACTTTTGCCATAATCTTTTGTATAGGTTCCTGCTCCAACATCAATCAATACGGGTTTACCATTGAAAAAAACCATAAAACTGCCAACGTCATTGTGGTTATGGCTTTCCTGATTATGCCCTGCCTTGGCAGCAATGTACAATCCCTTCTTAGATGCATCATGGTCACGCGATACCATCACCTGGATATCTGGCAACCATGCACTTCCAATGAGAGGCTCAGCTGATGTTGCATTGAGCAATTCTTTTGAATAATACAACTCAGGGAGCTTTCTCAACAGCGAATATACCTCCGGCATAATTACACCACCAGGAGTCTTGGTGGCCAAGTAGGCCCCCATCTCCATCATTGTTGAGGAACCAACTGCTTTGCCATAACGGTAAATCAACATGGGTGAATGGTTGGTTTTGGAGACGGCATCTGCAAAATTCAAGTAATATCCATCCCCAATGTATGCTTTGAAAATAAATTCACCCATCCGTTTGATCAGTGGATCATCGAACAAATTGAATTTATTGTTGGTGGCCATCTTCACGAGGTCAAGACAGTCAAATGTTGAGGCAGCTGCCTTTCCCCAATAACCTGGCCCTTCATCACATCCACCATCAGCTGGGTATGGATCCAAATAATTATCCAATACGTCAAACACCTGATGAACAAATTTTGCCCTGCGGTCTTTATTTCGTTCAAGCAATAAAACAGAGGACAATAAATTGGAGCTGATCCATGGATTCCAATTGTTGGGCCTTCGTTCCAGGAAAGATCTTTCCCTATAGCTCAAGGTAGAATCAACATTCTTCCGACCATACCCCATCCATCTGTATTGTGGATCGGATTCAATAACCTTGAAAACCCTTCTGTCTATTTCAGCATAAATTCTTTCTTTGATCAAGGGATTCACCTTGTCTAATTTATCTCCCATCAAATGTGACACCCATGCCAACAAGGATGAAGTTTCAGCAGCAAACAAATCAACAACCGGATCATTCACATCAGGTAATCCAATGCCTTTTTTCTGATACACCAGGTGTGCTGGAACACCCCAAAATGTCTCTTCACAAACTGACCATATACCATCGACAATATCATCGGTGAACCTTCCCTCGTTTTCTATCAACTCAGCAATTACCAATATAGAAAGGGCATCCCTGCGGGAGAAACTGATTTTTTCAAAATTGGTCCTGTTGCCATTTTCAGCAAAGTCAAGAAAAACTGAAGCCCTTGTCATTGGCCATTGGTATCCCAGCAAACCCTCTGCCTGCTGGATAAGTTTTGCGTGGAGTTCGGCCGGTAATAAAGACTTCCAGGCAACAGACTGATTGATGGCAGGATATGGAACCCAATCAGAAGGCTCTTGAATATTCGTTTTGAAAAAATCAAGTGTAAAGCCTTGTTTCAATATATGCCTTCCTTCCTGTGCATTGACAGACAAGAAAGCCTGCAGAAAAAGGAAGTAAACAAAAATGATTTTTTTATACTTTACTTGAACAATCTTTCGCATAATTAAATTTAAAAAAGGTATGCTGCGAATTGCTATCATCAGCTCTTGTTGTGAAATGCTGAATGATACAAATCAATACGACTTTTTGCTACTTGCTTCCCTGCTTTAAGACACCACTGATTCCATAAGGAAAGCGCTGTGTTCTACTCAACATCCTATTGGCAACGTCGCTGTTCAAGAAACGTTCCTTTACCGGATCCCATTTCAAAATACCTGGCACTTTCATTGCAATATGGGTAATCAAGCAAATGGTACAGGCACGGTGCCCAATCTCAATTGGAGATATCGGCTGTTTTCCACTCTTGATGCATTCCAGCCAGTTGAGGTGTTGTTCTTCACTCTTGTACAAATGAATTTCATTTTCCCCAATGATAGAACCCAAAATTTTAGGGTCACTGGCATCGAGTGATTTTGCATTTGGATCATCTGGAACAGGATCACTGTCTGTAACTTTTTCGTTGCCCCTTGAAACAAAAATCCATCCTTCACTGCCCTCATAACGAATGCCATTGGGATAAATGTTGCTGGTATACATTGTCAGGCCGTTGGCGTATTCTGCTTTTGCCATGAAGTCTCCGTGTACATTCCAGGTTCCTGACTTTGGAAACTCAGCCAAAGCCTGCACAGAGACAGGGCCAGTTAATTCTGTATCCATTCCCCATGCAGCCGAGTCATAATGATGCTGTCCCCAGCCTGTAATCATTCCGGAGCCAAACTGTTCTATCCGCATCCATCCCGGCCTTTCATATCCTTTCCGGGGATGCACAGCCATTTCCGTATAAGGCATGTATGGCGTCGCACCCAACCATTTTTCATAATCCAGGTTTTCAGGAGGTGCTGTCACCAGGCCAACCGGACCGGCAGGGTCTGTTGTCAATCCTATCTTCACCGTATGCAACTTCCCTATTCTTCCGTTTCTGACCAGCTCTGCAGCTACCCTGAATTGGGAATAGGAACGCTGCTGCGTCCCCACTTGCAAAATGATATTCGTCTTCTTGACAACATTGCTCAGCATCCTTCCTTCTTCAACCGTCAGTGATGTAGGTTTTTGAACATATACATGTTTTCCTGCCAAGGCAGCCGCAGCAGCAATCTCTGCATGCCAATGGTCTGGAGTGCTGATGACAACAGCATCAATATCCTTGTTCAAAAGCACTTCCCGGTAATCTGCATACATTTTGGGGTCTACATAATTATCCTGCCCGGTCTTCTTTTTGTAAAGTTCAATCACCCTCTTTTTTGCATCTGTCAACCTGTTTTTATCTACATCGCATACTGCCACAACATTGGCCAGATCATGCTTGATGGTAAATGGCATGTCGTGTTTTCTTCCAATACGTCCACAACCAATGTGCGCAATATTGATTTTGTTACTGGGTGCATTTCTTCCAAAAACAGAAGAGGGAACAATGGTGGGAAGCACGAGAGCACCAACCCCTGCCGTCAATGAACTATGTAAAAAATTTCTACGCTTCATGTTATATTTTAAAACCAATGATTGAATACTTTCAACTGTCCAAGTGAGTCCTGTAGCTATTTTTCAGCCTCAAATTTTTTGAATTCACCTGCAATATTGGCGGTTTCATGTGTGCCTGAATGCACCAATACACGGTACCTGAGATGAATCTTTTCACCCTTTTTAAATAAAGTTGCCTTGTCGTCCTTGGGCCAGTTCAACGGTGTTGGAGAAAAAAATCCATAATCTCGGGTAAACCAAGGTGCAGGATACCAGTTGTTTGAAGGATGCTGCATGATGGCCATCCCCTCAATCTTGTCTCCCCTTTTTCCATAACAATCTATCCATGGAGACGGTTTGCCATAGGTTCCTTTTTCGCCCAGTGCTCCATCTGCATCGATCATGGTTCCTCCAAAGTCAACCGACAATGAAGGATCCATCCTTCCAGAAAAAAGGGAATGGTTCGTTTTTGCAATCGATACATCCATCAACATTTCCATCGTCACCTCAAAATCAATCTGAAACATGTCTTTGGCTGGTGCTGTTATGGTGATTTTTCTAAAATCCTGAATGGGAGCTGGTGCATCCGGTCGTTTCCAGATACAGTCATTTTCGATAACCAGCCTTGGTCCATTGTTTTCAACAATTTCTTCTCTTGTTGAAACAATCTGTCCACCGCTCAATGCCTTGTTCCAGTAGTTTCCTCCATTGACATCATCACTCCCAAAAAAAAGGGAGCTGTGGTGGGGCCAGATTCCGTTGCGCATGGAAGTTACGCCAGCACCAGATGGACCATTTACCGGATAGAAGAATGGATATTTTTCATTCTTCGCAAACAGATAGCTGGTAAAAAAGAACTTGTTGATGGTTACATCAATGCGGTCGCCAACTTTCACTGCTGTTATTTTGGTTTGGGAGAATCCCAAGACGGACATCAAAAGCAAAAAGATTGTGATCGTTTTTTTCATTTTTTTAATCTATTTCCAAAGATTTTCTCCATAAGACCATCCCTTCCTCACAGGCTCCTTGATGTATGCATCCAACTCTGGTCTTCCTATCGCTTTCATTTTCTTGCTGTCATACTCAAACTTTCCTCCGAATCGCTGCGCCAAGACACCTACTTGAATCATCTCAGTGAGGTCAGATGCATAATCAAAATTCGAACCAGGCAAGCTGTTGTTTTTAATGGCATCCAGCCACTCTTTTACTGGCTTTTCTTCTTCTATCCTTGCAATGGTTTGAGGCGGTGGATTCTTCAAAAACTCCTTCCATTCTTCATCAGGAACAAGCAGTTTTGGTGTATTCGGACGACCGTCGGTAATGAGTGTCTTCTTCTCTCCAATCATGATCATGCCATTTTCCGGCAATTCAGCAATACCCCACTCTGGGCGAACAGCTGGCTTCTTTCCACCTTCTATCCACTTCATCTTAACAGGTGCTTTTTTACCCCTTGCCTTAAAATTCCAGGTTACTGTTGATTCATCTGAAACAAAACTGTGGTCTGCAATTGGATTCAACAACTCAGCTTCTACCCAATGTGGCATCCCCAAATCTAAAGCCCAAAATGGTGCATCAAAAGTATGACAACCCCAATCGCCTAACATGCCACTGCCATAATCAAGAAATCCCCTCCAACGCCTTGGTGCATAATAATTGCTAAACGGCCGTTCTGCCGCTGGTCCCTGCCATAAATCCCAATCAAATCCACTGGGTATTTCCTCCACCGCTGGTGGAAAACTGCTCGGCTTTCCAAAATAATTATTGCGTTTAAAATCACCCTGTAATCCCTGTGACCAACGAATGACTTCTTTCACTTGTCCAAGCACACCAGCGTCATACCATTCCTTTATCTGCCTGATACCATGGGTAGTATGCCCCTGGTTACCCATCTGAGAAACCACCTTGTAATACTTGGCAGCTTTTTTTAGGGTACGCGATTGCCAGATATTGTGGGTCAATGGCTTTTCTACAAACACATGTTTTCCTAATTCCATGGAAGCCATAGCGGCTGCAAAATGGGTATGATCGGGTGTTGCAATAATCACGGCATCGATATCCTTTGCCATCTCGTCAAACATCACCCTAAAGTCTTTGTACTTTTTAGCATTTGGACATTCCTTAAAAGCATCGGCAGACATCCGATCATCAACATCACACATGGCCACAATGCTTTCTCTGGGAACTTTGGACCAGCTTGCCCTTCCTCGACCGCCTACCCCAATCACGGCAATGTTTAACCGCATGCTGGGTGGATTGCTCATAAAACTGGGCAGCACAATTGAACCCAAGCCCAAGGCTGCCGTTTGCCTTAAAAATATTCTGCGTGAATGATTATCCATAATATTAAATTTAAACATTAGAAAATTACATTGTATAGTACTGCTCCCATCCCTTTCTTGGAGGAGGACCAACCAGGAGTTCATTTCCCAGTTTGCTGTTGGTGATTTTATTTCTCTTGCTGTCAAAGATCAATTTGGTATTCAGTCGTTGCGCCAAAACGCCCAATGCCATGACCTGACACAATGGACCAGCAATGTCAAATGAAGACCTGCATTTTTCTTCACCTTTACAGGCCTTGAGGAAATTGGCAAAATGTGTTGATGGACTGACTGGTACTTCGGGCAACATTGACGCCATATCCTTTGCTTTCCCTTCGGGAATGATGACCAATGGTGCACTGTGAGAGCCACCCTTGAAAACCAATTCCTTGGAGTAGATTATTTTACCGGGATAGCGTTTCGTGTTGATGTTACCTGAAGTGGGTGGCGGAATATCTTTTGCCCTTACTGGTTCTCCATATCCATCAGGTAGCTTGGGCTGGTTGTTGAATCCATCATACCAGGTCAAATCGAGTGCCGGCATATTTTTTCGCTTGGGAAACTTGAAAAGCAAGGTAGAAGCCTGCGGGAAAATCAACGGACTATGCCCTTCCATGAAAATGGGATTAACTTCAGTGGGCATCCCCAGTTCAAGGAATTGATGGGCCGTGTCAATGATATGTGCACCCCAATCACCCAAGGCACCATTTCCGAATTCAAACCATGACCTCCAATCTCCATTGATATAGCCTTTGTTGAAATCTTTGAATTGTGCAGTCGACAGCCATTCATCCCAATCCATTGTTTCGGGTATGGGTTGTGGTGGGAGGAAATCTGACACTTTCATGCCATGCCATCTCCTTCCGTTGTTCATGAAGGCAGTGATGGCGGTAACGTCTTTGATGATGCCTGCATCTTTCCATGCCTTGAACTGAAAATAGTTTTCCTCGGAGTGGCCCTGGTTGCCCATCTGACAAGCAACCTTGTATTTTTTTTCTGCGGCCATCATGCATTCAACCTCATGAAAGGTATGGGCCATGGGCTTTTCAACATAGACATGTTTTCCCTCCGACATCGCCAACATGGTGATGGGGAAATGGGAAAAGTCAGGCACGCCTGCTGTAATCGCATCAAATTGCTTTCCCATTTTGTCAAACATCACCCTGAAATCCTGGAACCTTGGCACATTAGGAAACATCTTCATGATTTCCAGGGTATTGGGCGCACCCATTTCAACATCACAGAGGGCC
>Ga0247722_10001094_pt1 | contig 15358 bp, 12 predicted proteins | sample MSEWelMarce3H_FC_FD_189094 | JGI IMG/M metagenome (GOLD analysis project Ga0247722, IMG submission 189094) | Subsurface sediment microbial communities from gas well in West Virginia, United States - MSEEL Well Study Marcellus 3H_FC | ecosystem: Environmental > Terrestrial > Deep subsurface >... | reverse complement strand
GTTGCCCCTGTTGCCCCTGTTGCCCCTGTTACCCCCGCAGCAAAGCGCGCATATTCCCTTCCTAAATCTAAGATTCCTCTTCCTAAGTATAAGTTCCCTGTTAAGCAATTTCACAATACACCCGTGGTGTCTGTAGCGCCTAAGGTGCCTAATGTCTCTATATTTTCAAAAAATGCATCAAGTGTATTATCTTCAAGGACACGTTCAATGACTAATATGTCAGTAGCTGAGCAAAATGAATCTGCAAGAAACGCTGCTGCTCAAATTATAGCAAGATTCAAATCAACGCGATATTAAGGATGTGTAAAAATTAAGACATAAGCATATTCAAAACCGGCACTTAATAAATCAACATATCCATCATAATTCCATCCAGTTGTTTGTGCGAGATTAACAAACTCAGTTATATCACGCATATTTAAGGTATGGCGCTGTCTTCGCACGGACTTATCTTTAAAACGAAATACTTCACGAAATTCTGCAGTTGGATCTTGTAGATCGAACTCGGCTTCGTAGGAAAACTTATCAAATTCCACCTTACTCTTAGTTACACGCTTCTTTGAATATTTCTGAATAGTTGTTCCAACAAATGGTGAAGCGGCTTCCAGTAAAGGGTCAAATTTATACTTATTCACCACCTCAATTGCTAACTGGCCGCCAGGGCGAATCCAATGGAATAAATTTCTTAATAGCCCAACAACATCATTTGAATAATATATGGTAAAGAATAAAAGTGATGCATGAGAAAATTGCCCACCCGAAAAGGTAATTTGTTGATTCATATCTCCTCTAAGAAAACTTACAGATTCACGCTTCTCAAGTGATAATCCTGCTGAAGGTAGAGTGACGGTCCTTGCACGCCGGAGCATAGATTCACTCTTATCAAGACCCACAACAGAATTTACTCCCATTTTTGCAAAAAGCACCGTAGCAATTCCAGTTCCACAACCACAATCTAGAATATCCATCGTTTCAGTTTTAGCCAGTTTCTTCCACTGATTTATTATAAGTGCAACCTCCTGAGGATACCGAGAAGAAAGTTGAGTTAGATTATCATACACTGACGAGTAAAAATCATCAAATAATTCATCATTTTCAAACCAAAGTGTCATAGTTTTTTCAGACTCAGTAGAGGCACCAGATTCGAAGCCTTCCTTCAAGTCTGAGGTCACATATGTATATGGCGTATCATACATTAGCCACATGTAATTTAATATGCATAAGCTAAGGAATAATATAATAACCCATTGAAATCCTGTTAATCCGAGGGTAGTAACCTCAGCCATATCTGTTTATCCGGTTCTTCTTTTTCTGCATGTCTTCCCCCTTAGTTTCTTACTGCAGTCACTTCTATGGCTTGAAAGGGCCTTGCATAAATATGAATAGTTACAGCTATTTAATAAATCTAAATCGTGTTCCATATTACACCTTATATCCCACAACCACTTCATAGTTGCAGTGCGCGTATTTAATGTATTTATATTAACTTTTGATGAATGTCTTATCCATGATTCACGCCATTCCTTAAACGGTAAAACCAGACCAAGTGTTCTCCAGAATGTATTATATAAGGGCAAGCGCTCTTCTGGTTTTAAGCAATTCCATTTATTCTTCTCTTCCAGAGTTGCCATTGTTTCACATGGTGGTGAGCCGGGCATAGGGACTGATTTGCGCGCTGATTTAGAATAAGGATGTAGGTCAGCAATTGAAAAAAGAAAATCCCAGCCTGGAAACTCAGTTCGCGAGCAACCCGTAGATAAGATTTGTTTATAAAAATAGGCTACATCTTCAAATGGTGGGTCAGGCTTAACAGGAAGTTTCTGGTTTCTTAGCTTAGAATTTACCTCATTATGTATTTTCCATAACCATCTTGTAAGTGTATCACGCGATTCAAGAGCATCATCTAAACTATGGCGGTCCATGTATTCAGCAAGTGAGGTTCGGCAGTATTTGCATGGTAAGACAAAAGGAAGCATCTTAAACATTTCTCTTACTGCTACTTTATCAGTACGAGGTATGTAGGCGAATGTTATTGTATGTAATAATTTCCATCCGGAGGGTCCCCAGAATCGGGTATCCATCTATCAAATGAGCAGATTATATGCGATTTTTGCGAGATTTAGATAAGAAATTCTTTTTTCCACCAGCCTTCATAGGAATTGCAGAATTTGCTGAAATTCCTGGATTTACACGGTTTACGCGGTTTGCTGATACTGGATTCACTGGGGCGTTTAATATTCTAGAATTTCTTGTATTATTCTTAACGGCTATAGGCGATGCCATAGGTGCTGCGATAGGTGCTGGTAATGGTGCTGCCATAGGCGATGCCATAGGCGATGCCATAGGCGCGGATACTTCAGCTGAAGTTACAGGTGAAGGTTGGGGTGTTGGAAGTTTATTACGTTTCACTAAGGCTGTAGCACTTGCTTGCCCTGTTAATAATTCTGGAGAATCATTACTAATATGCATTTTAACATCAACAAGGGCAACTGCACTTGGAAATGCCCTATTTGCTTGTAAATGTAATTCTTCCACTAAAGACTTTGTTAAATCATGCATCTTTTTTTCTATTGCCGTATTTCTTCCTCCAGTGGATCCAGTAATTCCTCCTAAGAAATCTCTTCCTGCAGTTATCATTTCGACGCGCTGAGCAAATACTGCGCCAGCGGGCTGTAAAGTATTTTGATTAAATGTTTGAATAGTAAAAATTGGTAAGGGCATTTCTACTTTATACTAGATTAAAGCCCGCCGCGAAGTCTTAGAACTAGATGTAATGTAGATTCCTTCTGGATATTGTAATCGGCAAGAGTTCGACCATCCTCTAACTGCTTTCCAGCGAATATCAGGCGCTGCTGATCTGGGGGGCGTTCCCTCCTATATCTTTCAATATAGGTCGGACTATACCTTAAGCTATCTCAGGGAGCTACCCCTTCATTGATAACCGAAAACCATCTAGTCTCTGAACCTTCTTCATATCCTAGCATAACGGATTTAGAAGCTTGGCTGCGGATTATCCATATATCTCTGTCGTTTTTACCATACACTAGGTCATTACCCCGTCCACATAACTCTTTCGTAATTATGCTTGGTAGACAGAACTTTAGGAAGTTCCCGCAATTTGATTCTCTTGCACAGAGGATATAACCTCTGCACTAGCATCTGTATTTTGATGAATTTGTTTGAAATGTCGTCTTCTCCCTGAAGGACTTGCATATTCTTCCTTGCATTTATGACATTTATAAAATATCTTTTCAGCAGTTTTAAAGATATTCAATACTCTGTCAATCTGGTTAATTTTTTGTGGAATTATCATAAGGGGCCTGATATCAGTAATGAATACAAGTGCTTGTTTGTGTGGTAAGCGCCATTCATGGCCTACACAAATTTTTCCACTTGCCGGAGAAAGTCTAGTGCGTTTACATATAGCACCTCCCCAAAATTTCTTTGCTATTTCAAGGGGTGTAACATCATTTTGAGAAATACTTAATCGTAAGCGATTATTATTCCCAATATCATTTGATACACTTCCTTCGCCCTCATAAAATCCACAAAACCACTGCAATAATTCTGCCTTTGTTCGTTCTTTTGCCATTTCTTCACTATTAGGAGAGATTTTTATGTGATTCATCAAAGGGACACAACTGTTTATCCAGGATTAGAGCCCTTATAATCCTAGCAGAATGCTTTTCTGGACCCCTAGTTGATCCCTTCCTTATCCTGAAGCTTTGCCTTAACACCCTCAATGGTATCAGAAGACTCCACATCTAGGGTAATTGTCTTACCAGTTAGGGTCTTCACAAAAATCTGCATCTTATATATTAAGATAGAGGTAATTGTTTAAATCGGCTGCTCATACATGTGTACTTGACATCATTGCTCCTAAAGAATTCATTTCTGCATGAGCAGCACGCTGCTTTTCTACGAACCGTATTGCTTTCTTAATTATTTTTTGTTCATACCCATCATTGTTAGGATCGAATCTAGCCCCAAGTTCTTCAATCAGTTGATTATATTCATTATCTGTAATTTCTCCTTCAATACTAACAATTTTTCCATTTTCGTCTATATATACACCTGTAAGTTCAAGTAAATCAAGATCATTAATTACTGCAACTATATCCCTCCATTCTCTAGCTCTTTTCTTAGCTTTCTTGGCCTTCTTAAGATTCCGTGTTTCATTTTCACTAAGCACCATCGGTTTTACTCTGCGCGAATTATTATTTACTGGAACAATGGTATTTCTTTGCATAGTATGATAAATACCCTTTCGCCTAGTTCCCAGTGTTCTTACTGGTGGTCCATTAGTAGTTTTTTTATGCATTTTTCTTGTATATGATTTTACAGGATGCGGGGTATTATAAAGTCCCATTATCTAATATTTGTGTATATTATATAGTAATGTATATAATATAATAATTAGTATTTTATAGAAGTAGCAATGCAAAAAGTGCCTTAAGCTAAACCGAATCCGCTCATGTTTAGTGGTGCTAAGAATGGACGCACAGTTGGTTGTGTAGATTCTTCAGACTTGCACTTTACAACTGTAGGGGGGCAGACTGCCCTTGGGCATGGGGCCGGAGTAGGGCACTTTGTAGGTGGAGGGCACTTCACTACAGGGCATCTTGGGCGTGGGCAGGGTGGGCATTCACCTGCATCTCCCTTGCACTTGCTATTATCTATAATTACTGGTTGAGGCTTAGGAATGCTACTCTTAAGAACATACTTACTTAGATCGGGGACTGGAGGGCATTCAGTCTTTAGCATATAGTTAGACATATCAGGTGAATTTACAGCATTATTGCATACTGGGACCTGAGACTTCAGAATATACTTGCTTAAATCCGGTTCAACCGTGCGAGGGCAGGGAGCAATCGGTGGGCATTTAGATTTAGCCAGGGTTGATGAATCACATGAGCATGAAGATACTGGTTGATTACATGAATTGCATGTATCATTATTCTTACATCCACATGATGAGCTTGATTTATTGCATTTACCACAGACCGGGGAATCTTTAAAACCTTCTCTAAAGCCACCTACGCGAACAAGCATTCCCTCTTTATTTTTGAAACCTGAACGAGTATATGCAAATCCAAGAATACCAGCTCCGCCTAGAACCAGTGCAACTGTTCCAATAATTAACATATGTTTCCAAGTGAAGTTCATCACTCCTTCTAACATAATAGAATAGTATTTATAGGCGAAGCCATTTGCGAAGCCATTTGCGAAGCCATAGGCGAAGCCATAGGCGAAGCCATTTGCGAAGCCATATTATAAGGATAAGGTCCAACCTTTCCAATTACTTGGAGGACAGCCACATACCACTGGTAAATTAGGGTCCATTGTTGCTGCAAGGCGACCACATATCATCTTAGAATGACCGCGCCATGAATATGCAGGTGACATTAATGAACCTTTAGCAATACAGCCGAAATCCTCAGGGTCTAAGCCTCGCAGCCTTACTTGCTCACAAATAGAAGTTGCACGCTTCTTCCAATCAAATCTGGAAGCAACTGAATTACTCTTAGATTCAGCTCTATCATCCATTCCCTTAGTAGTAGTATCATAGGCAGATTCTACAGTCATTGGTTGCCCAGAACCTTTTATAAAACTACTGTTAGCATCATTTCCTGAAATGCTGTCGCCCTGTAAATTAAATGATTGATTAAATGTAGGCCTCTGCATATCTCTCGATTCCTTAGCACCATTATATCCTAGCTCAACATTAACACGAAATGTTCCAGTATCTTTCAGATTATTAAATACAGACGGGGCATGCTCTTCACCAACTAGCTTAGCTAGTTTTTGCTCAATCAGACTTAGCTTTTTACCACTAGATTGTTCAAATAGGTTCTTAATTTCACTTTCAGTGTTTGTAAGCTTAGGTAAGATTTCATTAATATCCTCCTTATAAACAGGTATTTCGCTATTTGTAATAATTCCCTTATTTAATTTGGTTACTAAATCATTTATTGCCGTATACATATTTTCCAGATTCTTTATTCTAGCTCCAACTATTACATCAGTTGTCCCGCTTGCAGATAATGTTAAAATAGCTCCGTAAATTCGTCCCTGAAAGGAAACAAGCTCATCCTTCGTTGCCTTTGTTTTGACAGTTGAAGTATCCACACTTGTAAATCCTTCTTTACTAGCACTTATAACACCAGCAGTTTCAAATAGACGAACCTTTTTCTGTAAGAATGTAAGAGACCCTTCAATATCAGCTAACCCTTGCTGCGTAAGTTGAGAATCTATACCTGGATTTTTTTCTAAGACACTAATTTCAGATTGTAACTTCTGACTATCTGCTCTTAATTGTGTAAGCGGGAGTTGAATAGTTGGGTCGCTTGTATTATCTAAACTTACACCTTCAAACATGAGGAATGAGCGTATATCTTCATTGACCTTCTTCATCTGACTCAGCTCAGCTGGTAGAGTTGCAGGATCCTTATATTGATATGATCCTATAGATGCCATTTGTGCATAAGGGCCAAAGGGCAATGTATCTAGTGTGCTAGGATTTGGCATTGCTTCCATTTTAATACTTGTTGGAGCTAGAACCCTTGGTATAACCGGTTCTGACCTTGGAGAAGATAGCACGTCCTTGAATCCTTCCCTTGAGAAATTTAATAATTGGGTAGTCGAGGCTATCCAGAGTATTATTCCAACAATTAATATTAAATATAAAATCTGTGTAGTCTTCATCTAAGTCATGGTTAGATTGAAAAATTGATAATCTAAAGTATTTTCGTATTTAACCATAATGAAGACTACCTTTTCACTCGGTGAGGCAATTGAAATAGGTATTGATGAAGCAGGTCGCGGTTGTTTCTGGGGACCCATTTATGCCGGAGCTGTTATATGGGCTCCAGAGGAGAAATGGACCGATCAGCATAGGGAAGTTGCACCTTTAATCAACGATAGTAAGAAGATATCTGAGAAGAAACGTGATGCAATTGCTGGGGCAATTAAGGCATGTGCAGTCGATTGGGGCGTTGGTCAAGTCAGTTCAAGCGAAATTGATGAGAAAGGAATGACCTGGGCAAATCAGGAATGTTTTAGAAGAGCAATTAGTGCATGCTCATCAGGCCTCAAGCCTGACTTACTTCTGATTGATGGAGTTCTCGGACTTCCTTCTAATGACTATGCATGCAAGTTCCAATGTATTCCTGGAGGTGATGGGCTTTATTTACCTATTGCTGCAGCGTCTATTTTGGCAAAAGTAGCAAAAGATACTTATGTGAAGGAATGGTCTGCTGCTTCAGAGGAAAATAAGGCAGTAGCTTCACGTTACGATCTTCTGAAAAATAAGGGTTATGGAACTGCAAAGCATAGAGAAGGTCTAAAAGCTCATGGAGCACATGAACAGCATAGGAAACAGTTTATTCGTAATTGGATTTAGCAAGCCTTAGATTATTATATAGCCTAAGGGTTACCTTGTTTATATATGAGTTTAGTGCTTATTGCGGCGACGACCACCCATAGTGGAGGCGCGGTTCTTGCGGTCGCGGTTCTTGCGGTCGCGGTTCTTGCGATCACGGTTCTTGCGAGTCATGCTGCGGTTCTTGCGAGTCATGGCCATTTTATACTTATACTCGAGATTTTTTATACGCGCACCGGAAGATTCTAGAAATGCTAAGTCTTCTGCTCTAGTCTTATATGTAGTAGTAAAATGCCCGCGCCCGCTATGGATATAAATAAGCTTTGGGAGGCCATTATCAGAATTAGAGCCACGGACCCGTTTAATAAATTTTAGAGGTTCATATGGTAATACTTGTAAATCTGTTAAATCAGTCCTAGCTATAACAAATAATTCTGGAATACCCTCCTTAGGAATGTGCTCCATTGGGCTCCATTCTGCTGTTGCAATTAGATTAATTGGTGATGTTCCATATTCAGATGTTTCTAGAATAGTTAAAGGTAAGCCGGGATTAGAGATAGTTCGTAAAATATCCAAATAAGGAGATTCAATATAAAGAGACCTAACTAATCCAGGTGTTCTTATAGCAACACTTGTCACCAGAAGTCCTCCTGCTGAACGTCCATATAATGCGGTGTTCGGCGGACCTATTCCAAATTCCTCCTGCATACTTTTTACAGAATTTGTCAGCAGTTCAATTGCATTTAGTCTATTTAGTCGTTGTCCTTCTTTTATCCATTGCTTAGTATCATCACCACTACCGGGAACCATTACTGATGCTACAATCCACCCTCTCAAGAGTAATGGTTTCCATTTTTCTATAAGAGTTCCAGCATGAGTAGGAGTACCATATGCACCATAAGCAGTAACTAGAAGACCTTTTGCTTCTACTTTTTCAGTTGGATGGATAACAAAAACTGGAAGAGGATTGTTATAATATGAACAAGGAAATTGCACAGGCTTTGGATTTGAAAGTTTCCATTCGGGTAGAATAATAGTATATGGCTCATATCGTATATCAGATATATCTAGTCTGAAAGGATTTCTAGGATCGAAAGATATATCTCCCCATATCCATACTACAGGTTCATTTCCCTTCCAAAGAGTTCGAATACCTTTGGAAATAGTAACGGTCCAGCCAGCCTTTAACGAAAATGATTCAATTGTATCTTTAATTCCAGGTAATTTAAGATTATCCGATACAATACACGAATCTCGATGAGGTGATGCTAGCCATTTTGGCTTTGTGGAATCTTTAGTAGTAACAAGCGAATAGCGTTTTTTTGTAAAATCACCTTTAACCATATAAATACTATCATCTTCACCACGTTCTAATTCCAAGTTCTCTGTAAGGTCACTGGAATGAAATAATGTTGTTATGCCCTTTTTCTCAGACCAGGCACAAACACTAGAATACCGTAAATCCTTTTCTGAATGTAAGAAAATAACGGTTCTATCTAATAATGCAACCCCAGGCCCGCCTCGGTCAATTGTCTTAAGATGAACCGGTTTTTTTCCTATCGTAGAATAAACCTCAATTGTAAATCGTTCAAATCCACCTGGAACCTGAACTGCTGCTACAAACATATCTTCAGAAATATCAGCATCCCAACATTTACATGAAAATCCAGACTTCATATGTATCCATTGCTTCTCAGGAGTAAATGGAACTGACCTTATTTGCCATCCCCGTAATATATATGGCAGTTCAGGTCCATCTGCCACTGAATTTAATTCAGATTCCATTTTTTTTACTAATGACTCCATACCCTTAAGGCTTCTTCTAAATCGCATATTCTCATCACGGATTAATGTATCCCATGCATTGCCTTGTTGCCTTTCCATCCAGGATAAATCGTTTTTCCATTCGATATATCCTAAATTTCGTTCTCCGCTGTCCGAAGACATCCTATCTTATTCATGGCTTTTTATCGCTGCCCCCTACGATGTCCGTAAATTAAATTATTTGGATTAGCTGGGCCTGCGGATAAAGTTGGCCCTAATGTTAAACCTATACCTGCTACATGAGATACCTTTATAGACTGGATTGGTATTGCATTTATTTTAGTGGGATTAGAAAATACTGTATCTATTCTTCTTATTGTATTATTCAATTTATCGGCAATAATAAGTTGTCTTAATGGATTAACGATAAGTGAAGCAGGCCCATTAAATGTGGCTCTCTTATTAAATGGAACTGATACTCCTCTAGGATCAATCGATCCATATCCATCAATTGCACCTGATTTCTGATTAGGAGAACCAGCTATTATTGAAACATCGCCATCCGTATTTATACGACGTATAAGATTATTTCCTGTATCACTAACATATAAAATATTCTGTAAATCAACTGCAATACCAGTTGGTCTATTGAAACTAGCTTGCTCACGCCTACCCTCCTTAAAAAATGGTTGCCCACTACCTGCAACTGTAGTAACATTACCAGACTTAGTAATTCTACGTATAGAATTATTACCAGTATCTGCAACAAAAATATTTCCTATCCTATCTACAACTAAAGCAGTTGGGGAATTAAATGATGCACTAGTTCCATTTCCATTTAGAAAACCACTTACATATCTAAAACTACTATCTAGAGTGGTTGATCCAGCTATAGTAACTAGTTCTCCTCCAGAAGTAATCTGACATATTCTGTGATTTCCAGTGTCAGAAATAAATAGGTCGCCTAGCAAGTTGATTGCAATCCCTTGCGGACTATTTAATTGATTTGATTTACCTATTGCAGATGATGATAATATAGAACCTCCTCCAATAAGTGTATTTACAATCTTAGTATGTAATCTCATACTTTCTAAAGAATCTGGATTATCATTATTCTCAATAATTCGTATCGCATTATTTCCAGTGTCGGCTACTATTATTCTGCCAAATTTATCTGCAATAATTGCCGTTGGTGAATCAAATAAAGCAGTTGAAGAGTTACCATCTATATATCCAGAAATACCATTTTCTGAACCAGCATAGGTTGTAAAATTTCCAGAAGTATCTACCATACAAATTCGATGATTTCCTGTATCAGCAATATATAAATTGCCATATACATCTAAAGCAACACCAGAGGGATTCCTTAATTGTGAAATATAATTTGCCGAGGAATCTGTAATGACTCCTGGTTGATACATCGATGTTTGCATTGTAGTATTACCATAAACATCTGTGTAAATTAAGGTTTTAGGAGAAATTCGTGAAGGAGTTACTATTCCAGCATATCCTACAATAGTAAATGTAGTATAGTAAAGAGGTATTACTGTAATTTCCAGATTTCCTATAATATTATTTATATCAAAGGCCGTCTCATATATATCAGTTAAAGAATCATTCTTAGTATCATAAGGTATATTATGGAACATTTTTATTGAAGTATCCGTAAATCTATAGATTTTCTTAGAGTTCATTAATATTATATAATCAATAAGAATGTTACGAATTGTTGAAACACGTTCTACTATACCAATATCGACATCAGAGTCATCTATTGTCTTATCTACCGCCGAATTTATCTCAATATATTGTGATAAAAGTTTCTGTAATTGTATGCTATTAGAAAATACCATCGTATCCTTATTTAAATTTACATTCTTGCGAATCTGATTAGCAAGTGATATAATATTTCGTTTATTATACTTAAATTTAAAATCGCGAGTATTTACATATATAATTGTATATCCATAGATTAAATTATCTGATACTCCATTTGTTCTATATAATAAATTATTTGCAACTTTATCAGATGCTTCTGTAAATAAAATAGACTTGAAACTAATTAGACTATAAAATCCCAAATATGACATAGTATAAATATCTGAACGATTTAACCAGACGTTCGATGTTAAAACAAAGATACGATCTTGTGATAACATAAAATTATCTAAATCATTTATTAAAGCTAGTTTATTTACATCCATATCATATACTTTTGGCTTAATAATTTGACTATTGTATTTATAATTTTCCACAAGCATATAGGGCTCAAATTCAGCACCAGTAATATTTATCTTTACATCAATATTGCGGTCAATTGCGTAATTAAAAAGTCGTAAGGTTCCTCTAACAAAATCATTAAATCCATATGGTTCATTTCCAGAATATACCTGTAGAATTACTTTTCTTAATGACATTATTCTAGTATCTAAACACAATTTAATTTCTACACTTATATGCCACGTATAGTTTTACTATGGAATCAGTCAAATACCTTTGGCCTCAGTCAAGATGCAGCAGTAATTGAAAGTGCGCTTGAATTACAAACAAGTTTTGACCTTGGTCCAGTTGAGTTTGTCAGATTAGATCCACTTCAGCCACCTAGCCCTGCAGATATAGTAATCCACCTTGAGGTCCCACATCCTGTATGGTTTCCTTGGGCCTCGACCCACATTTGGATGGTAAATCCTGAATGGTGCTCACCTAATTGGCTCCCGCTATGTGAGCGATTTAGTCAAGTATGGGTAAAGGAACAGAGTCGTGTAGAGGAATTTGGTTCAAAGGCAAGACATATTCCCTGGGCGGTGCGGGGACCCCTGAAGCCAGTAAATCAGTCAGCCCTTGGCCTCAGACAAGCCCTATGGGTTCTAGGTGCTTCTCAAAACAAGCACATTGCAGCTAGAGCTCTATTACCAATTTGGCCTTTAGATTTTCCTTTAACTGTTACTACAACTCTTGACGAGTCAGAACTCCCTGGTTCGTTCCCTCCATCTGTTACAATAAGGAGAGGATTTCTAGAGTCTCATGAACTGGAAGAGTTAAATCGAAACTCTGCAACCCATGTATGTATTAGTGCTGCAGAAGGATTTGGCTTTACTGCCGCCCAGGCGGAGGCTAGGTCAGCGGCGATTATTTTAAATACATTACCAGTTTATAAAGAATACTATGGTTCTGCGGAATACAACTATGTTGGATTTATAGAAACACCCTGTGTAAAAGATGAAAAAAATCACCTTGGTTTTTTAGCAGATTTTTCTTCTGTAACAACGGAAAATATAAAGATTGCACTTCAGGCGATTCCTAGTGGTGAGCATCAAGTAGAAAATTCAGAATCAAGATGGAATGAATTTAAACGTTTTGTTCAAGGCAACGTAAGCAGGTTACTGAATACAGCAGAGCCTCAGGCTCGGATGCCACCTGTTTTAGGGCAGGCCGATTGTCCCCCGATTTCTGTCTTAACACTAACCTATAATCGCCGTAATTTCATTGATCTAGCATTCTTAAATCTTCTAGTAACCGACTATCCTCTTGATAAGATCCAGTGGGTAATTGTCGAGGATAGCGATGATCCGTCAAAGGGTGTTCTCGATAAAATTAAGGCGTTTGAAGCAAGGCAGCCTGGATTTGAGATTACCTATGTTCCAATGACTAGCAAAAGATCTATTGGATATAAGCGGAATAAGGCCGTGCAGCACGCAAAGCACGGAATCTGTGTAAATATGGATGACGACGATGTATATCCAGCATCCTCCTTCAGACGCCGTGTTGCCTGGCTCAAGGCATTTCCTGAGACCCAGGTTGTCGGATGCACGATGATTGCAATGTATGACTTACAGAAGGGAATTAGTGCAGTAAATACACCTCCTTGGGCTCTCCCCCAGTGCCAAAGAGTGAGCGAGGCATCATTCTGTTTCTGGAAAAAATATGCGCTTGAACACCCCTTTCCTGATCAACAGCAGTCGGAGGGAGAAGCATTTATTCCTAGTGATAGCGGGTTTCTTGAAATCCCACCTCAGCAAATTCTAGTGGCCCTGAATCATGGAACAAATACAAGTGGTCGTATAATTGCAGGGCGAGCTCAAACAGGTTGCTTCTGGGGATGGGATAAACAATTTATTACCTGGCTCCATGGACTAGTAGGAGTTCAAGTGGAAGAAGTTTAAGGAATTTGTAATAGTAACAGCCATATGGGTTCTGGTTCTAAAGAGAAATCTAATAATACCAAAATAAAGCCGCCAACCGTTTCAATTGTTACTCTTACACAATTAAACCGGTTTGCCTGTCTTGAAATTCTGAAGGATGTAATAAAGGCACAGACTTACCAAAATATCATTGAATGGATTATTGTGGAAGGAAGTAAATCCGACGAGGATGCACTTGCAAATTCCAGCAATATTAAGGCACTGAAGGAATCTTCAGATTTACAGTGCTCAATTATTTATCTAGAGAAAAAACCAGGGGAGAAACTTGGTGGTCTAAGAAACAAGGGTAATAAGACATGTTCTGGAGATATTACCGTGGTGATGGACGATGACGATTATTATCCTGCCTCTAGAGTAAAGCATACAGTAGAACAGCTACAGGCATCTTCAAAGCTCCTTGCAGGATGCTCTGCAATGTATATTTATGACTATATCCTGGAAAAACTCTGTAAATTCAAGGGATTTGGTGAGAATCATTCCATAAATAGTTGTTTTGCCTGGAAGAAGAAATATCTGGAAAACCATTCACATGATGAATCAAAGGAATGTGGAGAAGAACCCAGTTTTACCAAAGAGTTTAAGGAGCCAATGATTCAATTAGACCCTGAACAAACCATTGTCCAGTCTAGTCACGGACAAAATACATTCAATAAGCGTGAGATTCTTACAGGCGGTGTCTGTAAGATTGTGCAATCAAATATAGAAGTTACGAGACCAGTAACCGATTTAATTAAGGAGCCATTTTTTAGCCGTTATAAAGCCTTATTTTATAAGGAGGAGAAAAGTAAATATGATATAGTATATCTCGCAGGTGGATTTTGCCACGGATGGGAACCTGCATCTAAATCGCTAACTGGCTCAGAACAAGCGATTGTGCAATTAGCCCAGGCCTGGACTAAGCTAGGTAAAAAGGTTGCAGTATATGGCTTAATTTCCGAGTCTAAACTTGAGGGAGTTGATTATTTCGATTGGAAGAAATTTCCATTTAATGAGACACACGATATTCTAGTGTTATGGAGAACCTATGGAATGGTAAGCGGATTACCCTTTCAGTTAAAGGCAAACCATATTTGGTTAGATTTGCATGATGGCAATATTCCAAAGGAAATGATGGAGATGTGGTTCAGATATAATCAGAAGATAACAAAAGTGTTCTTTAAAAGTAATTTTCATAGAGAATTATTTGAGAAAATTTTTAGATTAAAGTTAGACCCTAAGCGCTATACTGTAATCCCTAATGGTGTCCGCGTAGAAACATTTCAAAAAAATATAGATTTAGTTCAAAGAAATCCTTACAGGTTCTGTTATTGCTCATGTTATACACGAGGACTCTTACCAATTCTTCAATATATGTGGCCCATTATAAAACAAATCGAGCCACGCGCAGAGCTTCATGTATATTATGGAATGGATGGAGTGCAGAACGATGAATTTAAAAAGACCATGACACAGTTACTAGGGTCAAAGGGTGTAATGGATCATGGACGTCAGCCCGTTGATATAATTGTTCGAGAGAAATATATGTCTAGCTTTCATCTGTATCTATGCAATATTGAAGAGAGTGATTGTATTACAGTTAAGGAAAGCTTAGTTACAGGGGCAATACCAATACTTTCAACTCTTGGCGCCTTAAAAGATAGAGAGGGTATTAAGTTTGATCTGGGAGATATGAGTCAAAAGGTATATTCAAATATTGCTCTGAATATTCTTGAACTTATGAAACAGAAATCTCTTGATGGCTTCAGAGAAACTCTGAAGAAATCAAGCACTATTATTCCGTGGATAGATATTGCAGCTAAGTGGATTCAAGAGTCTTTCTAAGCATCTTGTTTCTCTTTCGCCTTGTTCCACCTTTTTTTGGAGGCTTTGCAGCGGGTGCTGCAGGCTTTGCAGCTTGTGCCGCTGGTGCTGGTGCTGCCGCTGGTGCTGGTGCTGCCGCTGGTGCTGGTGCTGCCGCTGGTGCTGGAGTTCCAGGTGCTGGTGCTGGAGTTCCAGGTGCTGCCGCTGGTGC
>Ga0247722_10001091_pt1 | contig 15367 bp, 22 predicted proteins | sample MSEWelMarce3H_FC_FD_189094 | JGI IMG/M metagenome (GOLD analysis project Ga0247722, IMG submission 189094) | Subsurface sediment microbial communities from gas well in West Virginia, United States - MSEEL Well Study Marcellus 3H_FC | ecosystem: Environmental > Terrestrial > Deep subsurface >... | reverse complement strand
ATATAAAGACGAACACCATCATCTGCTTGTGCCATAAATAACACATTAGAATCTTCGGGTGTTGAGATTACCCCTTGGTATCTAACAATGAAATCTTCTGTGATTCCACCTAAAGGTTCCTCATCAAAGTTGTGAGCAAGGTCATCTGCTGTTCCTTCATAGATTGGAACTGCACCTTCTGGTAATTCTGGTGCATTGTTCTGACCTAAGACATCATAGACTTCTACTGTCAAATCACCGCTTGCCTTTGCCATAGTTGGCACAAAGAGCAGACTGGTAAATGTTAAAAATAATACTGTTAGTAGACGGTTATTCTTTCTCGCAAAGAAGGAGATAAATTTGGTCAACGCGTTGTTCCAATCGGTTCACTTGGTCTTTAACGGAACCGCCCCCATTTGGTTTCAATTCATATAGATAATGTTTAACTAACCATCTAGTGAATCCAGCAAACCCTGCTGCTAATGTCATAAGGGCTACAAAGAAGCCAGCCCATTCTGTGCCTGTCATTATACTGTCCTAATGGTTATGTCAATGACTCCACCAAAGCCATCAAAACGTTTATCGGGTGGTGTCATACGAGTGAATGAAGTTTGCTCAATAACAACTTGGCGCTGCTCGCCAGTAGTTAGGTCTTGCCAAGTAAGAACATCTCCGTTGCTTTCTAACTCTTCAAGAGCCAAAAGACGGGTCTGTGCTTTACCTTCGTAACCCACTTGAACATTGTATCTATCTGTTTCAACGTCAAAGCAATAGACTGGAAACTTCATAATGCGTTGACGTGGTGTAGCAATTGTTGCCTTAGCCTGATAGCCCTTGAATATAGGACCATCAGATGTAGTTGTTGCGTCACGATTAAGAATAAATTTGTAGGCTACATATTCCTGGGCTGTGCTAGGTTGAGATGTAGTAACTTCAATTGGAAAAATAACAGAGTCATATGTAATGTGGTCGTATTCAGTTCCATCTTTGTCTACAGTTTCAAGAGTCATTGAACCTTTGGTGTAATCACCACGCGCTAGAAGGCGCTTAAAGTTTTTAGGTTCCAGTGTGCCATAGCGAATATAACCACTAGTTAAATAACCACTAGGGGTTAATGTTGCGCTTGCTTCTATGTTAATACTACCTACCTTGTTAACTTTACCAACAGGTGATACGGCAGTAGATGCTACGTTAGATGCAGTTTTTGCATAAGTAAATGTTGTAGTAGTTGGCACTGTAGTAACTGTATACTTGCCATTAAATGTGGCATCAACACCTTCTACCCATACTTCGTCACCAACTGCTAGGTTGTGTATTGCAGATGTAGTTAAGGTTGCTACATTAGATGTAAGTGCTTTGTTATTTACTGAGCCAGCATTAAGTCCTGTAGTAACAAATACCAATCGGTCTGTTGTTCCAGCAAATGCACAGGTTGTTGTGCTGTATCCAGTTGTTCCGCTGACATATAGGTCATTAGCATAGGCAAAACGAAGTGTTTCTATTTCATTGCTAAGGTCAATGCGGATAACTCCAGGTGCTCCATCTACCCCAGTTGCACACCATATGTAATGGTTGCTTGCTGCAAAATCGTAACAGGGTTGAGTAGTTTCTACAATAAGTGGACCGTAGTTAATGGAACCGTCTTGGTCTGAAACAATTGCTGCACGGATACCCTTATTAGTTCCTATCATCATATAACCTAGGTAGTAATAAATCTTATGGATAATCTCTCCGACTGGCATCTCTGCTGCGGTTATTGCCGATGTAAGAGTTGGCATAACACCAGCAGTGCTGAGAGTAAACTTGAATATACTTGACTGAGTTCCGCTATAACCTGCTACATAGATGGCTGGACCAGAGGCAGTAATGCTTGAGAATACAATATCAGTATCACTGTGTGTATATATAGGGGATGGAAGGCTGGTTGCTGATGAGGATATTTCGTATATCTTATTATTGATGCACATAACAATACGGTCTTTGACATACTCCATTACTGCTCTATCTGCGGTAATACTGTTGTCGCTAATCATAAGAGTATCACCAGCACCAGATACACCAGTTAGTAGTTTCTTATATACACGCAGTCTTGGAGTTCCAGAATTCAATACATTGACAATCCAATAAGCATAAGTGCCATCATCGCATATAGCCTGAACAGGGTAATCAGTTCCTGATACATAATCAATAAAGTGAGTAACATTTCCATCTGCTGCAATTTTATCTACATCATATTCGTCCCACAAAAGGACTCCATTAGTAGTTCCATATTGGATTGAACGAGCAATCTGGGCTGGTTTTCCACTGTCCTGTATTGCACCAGTTGTAAAGTGTGTAGTAGCAGTATCTTTAAGTAGGGTTACCTGTCCCTTAGTCCAGACATTAACACCCTTGCTATCTGTGAACCTATGTGCCACTGTTTCACCAGCAGATGGGTCATAGAATTTAATACCAGAACCACCGTGAAAAGATGACTGACTTCTTAGCCACCAACCAGTAAGTGATTGCTCACCTGGTTCTGCTCCATTATCAAACTGTTCTTTACGGAACGGAGCAGTCTGCCTAATGTAAGGACGTGAGTCATTGATGGCATAGAAGAATGGCAAGCCACCTACTGCAACGTCATAGGACTCATTTGTATTCTGCCAGATTCCTCCAGTAGATACGATACCTACGTCAACTGCAATTGCTAAACCTACATCTGGAGTGGATGAGCCACGACCTTCGGTAATATCACGACCTGCCACGTATGCTCCTTAAAATAGAAAAAATAAAGTGAGCAGTTTTAATCCGTGCTCAGGGATAATTGCTTTAGTTATTCAGCAGGGGTTTCTTCAACCACAGGTGCAGTAAATACACCATCGGCATATGTCCAGCCGATACCTACTGGATTACTATCTGTGTATTCAATACATTCTTTGCTAGTAACTTGTTCAGCAATCTCTTTTGTATCTGCAACAATAATGTTTTCTACAATATTGTCATTTATAACTGCAAATGTAGTCATTTATTTTCCTTTTTTTAGTAATAAAGATAAACAATGCCTGAAAGACCTGCTACTCCAGTGCCACCAGCAGTAGGACTACCACCATTGTAAGCGCCAGGATTTCCACCATTGCCACCTTTGCGAACTGTTAATCCATTTCCATCTAACCCACCCGTGCCAGGTGTGCCACCACTTCCACTGGAACCATTCGTTCCTTTTTGACTTAAAGTTGCAGTAGCACTATATATTGTTGTGTTACCACCAACACCACCAGCAGAACCAGCACCACTATTACCACTAGGATTTCCGTTACTACCACCACCACCAGCACCACCTGCACCAATAATAAAATCAAGAGAAGTGCTTGCGGGTAAAATATAACCAATTGCTATGTTGCCACCGCCGCCACCGCCGCCAGCAGCACCGTTATATGAAACGCTGCCAGCACCAGCACCACCAAGTTGTTGCGTAGTGGTTGCTGCAGAAGAAATTATAGTTCCACCATTACCACCAGCACCGCCAGCGCCAGAAGAACCATCATTACCCCCACTACCACCTCCGCCTCCGCCTGTTGCTGCGTAAGCAATAAAATAAATTCTTGTATTAGGAACTGTGTATGTTCCTGTTGAAGTTATAGTCTGTTGTAAAGAAACACCAGCACTGGCTGGAGGAAATACTGATAAACCCATTACGCTATCTCCACTCCGCTGATGTGAAAGTCTACAGTTACTGCAGACGCTAATCCTTTAATAGTTTTTGTTGTTGCTAAAACTTGTTTTAAGTCAATGTATGCAGTTGAGTTTGCTGCAATAGCAGTATCCTTGTGCAGTTCAATATCATCTAGCAATATAGTAAATGTCGCAGCAGAGGCTGCGTTATTACATACAGCAATGTTAGTTATTACTGTAGTCGTAGATGCTGGAACTGTGTATAGAGTTGTGCTTGATGTTGCTGCTGCTGTTCTAGCCAGCGCCTTTGTTACTGTAGCCATTAGTTACTACCTTCCGTTGTTATTCTGTGACTGTTACAGGGAAGAAATTCCCGCCGTCAATGCCATTGTTATAATCCCAGCCATCTGTATAGTCAATATACTTGCCTGGGTTTGCTGCTACTACTTCATCTTCTACGCCAATAATGACGTTTACTACTTTATTGTTTTCTATAACTGCAAATTTTTTCATAACCAATACTCCAATTCAATTTTGCCAGCACCGCCAACGCTACCGTAAACGTTGTCACCAGCCCCACCGCCAAGACCATAATTACTAGCACTAACACCAGCAACTCCGTCTGCTGATGGAGAAGCAACATAAGCACCTCCTGGACCACCAACAGCCGTAGTTGCTCCAGTAAATGTTGTTGAACCTCCAGTGCCACCAGCAGATTGAGTGCCACCTCTGCTACCGCCACCACCTATTGCATAAGCAATTGAAGCAGCAGGTGTTGTTGTTACGTAAGTAGTAATTATTTGACCACCACCGCCATCCATTCCAAAAAGCGTTGGACTTGAACCGCGTCCAGCACCACCTCCACCACCACCACCAACAAGAGTTGCATTTACATAAGTAACACCAGTCGGAACAGTCCAAGAAGTTCCAGAAGTAAGTGTTACAACATAACGAGTTTTACTTGCTGCAGCAGGAGCATTAAGTTTTGATACAGCCATTAGGAAATCTCGCTTCCAAAAGCACTAAATGATAAGTTAGCAGTTGATGCATATACAGTAATAACATCTGTAGCACCAAGGGTAATTCCAATAGTAAGCATTGTTGAATCATTAGCAGCCACTGTAGAATCGTAGGCAATGTAATGTTCGTTAGCCAGTGTTGCACCCGCAGGGCGGATAGCAATGCGATATGTTGCTGCAGTAGCAGCACGGTTACATACAGCAATAGTAGATACCACACATTGGGTAGCACTAGGCACTGTATCTAACGTAGTTGCTGTTGTTGCTGAAGGGGCTACTTGCCCCAGGACTTTATATGTTGTTGCCATTTGTTATGCTCCCATTGTCATTAGTGCTGTCGGGGTTGGGTCGGATGCAGCAACTGCTGCTGTTACTTCTGAATCAGTTGCTAGAACTGTGGCTGAACCAGCCAATGTTGCTAAATCTCTTGCTTTACTCATTAGTATGCTCCCATAATGTTCATTATAGTATTATCGTTTTCAGTTGCTATTGTTGCGTATGCGGATAAATCAACCGCTGCCCAGACAAGTCCAGTAGCAGTAGATGAGTCAGCCTTAAGAAAATATCCATTAGTTCCTACTGTTAATTTACCAGCAGTATCTGCACTAGTAGCAACAAGTATGTCACCCTTAGCGTCAAACAATGTAGGGCTAATAACATTGGCTAGTTCAAAAGCAGTAAAGGTAATAATTTCAAGAATATCGCCAGCAGATAAGGCTGCAAGAGAAGCAATGCTTGTTCCATTAGTTGCTACATAATCTGTTGAGCGAACTAAAAGAACACCATTTAGATATACCTGTTCTTTGCCTACAATATAGGAAAGGGTAAGTCCGTTATCATCAGCACCTGACTTAGATGTTTCTCCGCCAGTTGCTGTATAGCGATAACGATAAATGTCAGATGTAGATGAGATAGATGCCCAAGCAGAACCATCCCAAGCAAGCATTGCGTTAGATGTTGAGTTCCAATATAAAGCACCTTCAACAAGAGCATTGCCATCATTGTCTACGCTAGGAGCAGAAGCCTTTGGACCAAGGTAACGGTCATCAAATGAATCGTATGAAGCAGCAGCAGCGGTAGCAGAGGCTGCAGCAGCCGTAGCAGAGCCAGCAACGGTATCTACATAAGCCTTAGTAGCAGCGTGTAGGTCTACTGTAGGAGCACCTGACAAGGTAAGAGCACCTGTCATAGTAGAGCCAGCCTTTAGGACAAAGGAGTCATAGACAGTTCCACCTGCTTGAATTGCTGTGGCAATTTCACCAAGAGTATCAAGGGTAGATGGTGCTGAGTTAACAAGGTCAGCAACCTTTGTATCTACATAGAGTTTGGTGGCAGCATCTGCGTTAGATGTAGGAGTAGCAAGAGAAGTAATCTTCTGACTATTAACAGATACTGAACCAGTAGGCGCAGCCATCTGGTCTAGGCGAGAAGTTCTTACTTGTGTGTCAAAGTCTGAGATAGTTGATGCAGCCTGTGTGCCAGTGTGGTTAGCACGGGCATAAGGGTCAGATACTAATTTGGCTGCGGTTATAGTTCCATCAGCGATATCAGTTGCAACAATAGTTCCATCTACCAAGTCGGCAGAAGTAATAGTTCCACCAAGAGATAGTTTGGTGTAGGCAATACCAGCAGATGCATTAACATCTGCGTTAACAATAGCACCAGTGCCAATTACAGTTGTAAGGCTTACGTTGCCAGTGCCATCAAATGTAACTCCACTTGCTTCTACATCTCCAGTAAGTTGGAATGTGCGAGCAGTGGCTAAGGCTGTAGCAGTAGCAGCGTTACCTGTGGTTGAACCAGAAGAACCAGTTACGTTACCAGTTAAGTTACCTGTAAAAGTTCCAGCAATAGCACCTGTTCCAGTAATGGTTGGACTAGCAATAGTTGGACTAGTTCCTAATACGTTAGCACCAGAACCAGTTGATGTTGTTACACCAGTTCCGCCATTGGCTACTGGCAGTGTGCCAGTTACACCAGTTGTTAATGGAAGTCCAGTTGCATTAGTAAGTGTTCCAGATGTAGGTGTTCCAAGAATTGGAGTTACAAGAGTAGGTGATGTAGCAAATACTAAAGAACCAGTTCCTGTTTCATCAGAAATAACACCACGAAGTTGAGCAGAAGTAGTTGCTGCGTGTCCAGCAAGAGTTCCTTCAATATGGTCATTGGCTTCTTGATAATCTCTACCAATTGCCATATGTCGCACTACTGCGCCAGCAGAGTGAGCCGAACCAGTGCCAGGAGATGCTGAGTCAATGCCTCTAGCAATTGTTAGTGTATTGCCAGATGAGTAAAGGGTTACATCTACAATTTCTTCAAGGGCTGTATCTGGGTCAATCACCACTGTATAGGTCTGTGTGCCAGTAAGTGTCTTACCACCCATAACTGCTGCGCCATTGACTACTGTCATTGTTGTAGCCGTAGAGGTAATAGGGGCGCTCAGTGTTGTTTGCTGGGCTTTTGAGGAATATTTTCTAGTTGTCATTTATTTACCTATCGGCTGTAATGGACGCGGATTGGATAGAGAGTTTGTTGGCGTTTTGTTTCTTCGTTCAAGCGTTGTGTATATAGAGCATAAAGTTGTTTGGTTGCAGTTTGTGATGAACCGTATGGTCGCTTGCTATCTGTTTCGTCCGCTTGTGGGCTAACCTGAGCAGCACGGGCTGGGTCAAGGTAGGTAAGTAGACGATATGAAGCACCAAGAGTCACAACATCTTTGCAAGATTCTGGCAAGCCAGTTTGTTCTACAAAGTCCTGACCATTGCTTTCAAATGCCTTTGGGTCTGTAGCATAAACAACCTTTACGGTTCTACCAGGGGTAATGTAATCACCGATAGTTACAGTCTGAGCATTTGCTCCAAAGGCTGCAGTTGATGCTGATGAGTCCCAAGACCAACGGCGAACGGGAATCCATTCTTCAGATGGACCAACTGATTGCCACATAATGGTTAGAATATTTTGAATATTTAAGTTATTAAATTCATAAGTTGTTTGAACTGGGTTAAAGACAAAAGTGGTTGACTTAGCAGCAAAGATGCTAGAGCCTGTGGCTCTAATAGTATCGTTGATTGCTTTCTTAATTACATAACGTGGAAATGTTGGTGAGATAGTAACCTTAAGGTCAGCAGCGTGAGTAGCAGCAGTGGTTCCTAGGTAGCCTCTACCAAAGGGAGAGATAGTTGCAGTGTTGGAGATACGGTCAAATGAATCAATCCACATTAACTCTTCTTCAATTTCAATTACACCCTTACCTACGTTCTCGGTAGAACCTAGTTCAAGGATAGTAGGTGATGCACTTGTTGATACAGTTGTAGAAACAGTAGTGCGAAGATAGGTCGCTCGGTCCTGGTTAAAGGTATAACCTGAAAGGTTAAGTTGAACCTCATTAATAATATCTGTTAGTGTAGTTGTCATAGGTCTATGCTCCTTAAGGCTGCAGGGGCTGCCAAGCCAGTTGTTCCAGCAAGTTCATTACAGATGCCATCTAAGTCTTTGAACTTATCTCTTGTCCTAGATGATGATGCCTTAATATTCAAAGCGCCGACAGTTGGCATACCAGTAGTTGAAGCCCACTTATTAGCAGCACCTTGTTCATCAAGGAATTTTGCTACATCAGTAATGCCAGCAAGACGATTAAGTTCTGCTGTAAGACTGCTACCTGCTCTGCCAAGTGCCATTTGTTGTCCTATCTAGGTGTAATCAGTTTTGACTTAGGTGCTTCTTTAGGCTTACCAAAGAATGCTTTGTAGTAATGCTCATCTAATGAAAAGCGTTTCATATGTGGAGCAGTGGCTGCCGTATGGCAGTAAAGTGGAACCTCAGCCTTGTCGCATAGAGCAAAGAAGAATATATCTTCACCTATGAACTTAGTGCCTCTGCCCATCTCCATAAACATCTGCCCCTCTGGGGCTACAGCGCGGACCTTCTCAACCACACTGCGGTGCATCAAGACATATCCCATACCTGCTGCATCAACCTTCATTAACTTGTTTTCTGGAAGTGGATGAACTCTTGCTAATCCAAATCCGCCTTCGCCTTCATTAGTAAAACTAAATACGGTAGGCATTGGAACCATTAAAGGTTCTTCAGGGTTATCTGTGGTGAAGTAAACACCAGTAACCATTGGTCGTTCTTTAACGTCTTTGCTATCCCATAGTAACTTGAATGTATCTGGGCTGATTACTACATCTGAGTCTACCCATAGTAGCCATTCGTAATCAGTCTTGTCATACCAGTATTCAATTACTGTTTGTCGTTGTCTTGCTATCTGGTTGCCTTGGCTTCGCAGTGAGGCACTAAATGTAATACCAGACTTAAGTAATACATCGGTAACACCCTGCATAAACTTGCCATCTACCATACCGTTATCGCACCAGGCGATTGCTACTGATTCTTGCATTGTCCCCACCTTTGTTATTTTCTTTTGGCTGCTGCGTTGTCTATAAGATTTGGATAAGGTCTTCCAGCCTTCTTTGCTGCTGCCTTAGCCTTAGTCTTCTGTGCTGGAGTAAGTGGTGTTGATTTTTTATTAGGATTCTTTTTATCCCAAAATGCTTTCTTCTTCATTACCACTTAACCTTGTCTGCCCAATATGCGGCACTCATCTTGCCCTTAGCAATATTCTTTGCGTGACGTGCTTTGAATGAAGCCTGTCTAGCAGTTGGCTTCTTATCACCAGTTACACCCTGTTGTCCAAAGCGGATAGTCTTTACTTTATCTCCGACTTTAGCCACAACAACGTGTGATTTTTCAGGGTGATTAGGGGTGCGCTTAGGCTTATTAAACCCTGACACCCCTGCTCGCTTTAATCTTGGGTCTGACATTATTACTTCTTCTTGCCCATCTTCTTCATTGTTTTTTTGACAACCTTCTTCATTGGCTTACCTGTCTTCTTGGCTTCCATCTTAGCCATTGCCATACCCTTTGGTGTGTATGCAAATTCTTTCATTCCAACTTTTGGCATTATATTTGTCCTATCTCTTTGAGAACTTCTACGGATTTTGTATTTATATCTTTTGCTTTAGGCATAGTTTCTGAGTTATAGGCTTTACCTAAAGTTTCAGAGGCTTTGTATGCTTCTTGTATATGTCGCATACTGGTTCCTGCTGGTTGCATACCCTGGTCCCTAGCATCTCTGTAGGCTTGGAGTTCTGCATTCCATTTCTTATCTGGTATATCTCTTGTTGCATCTCCTGCATTCATCTGCAGCGTTCCCGCTTTACAGCCAAAACAAGTTTCATCATAAACTGGATGGTATTCCCAGTGTTTCATATTTTCCCCTATTGTGCTGTGAAGTTTTCCTCTGTGATTCCTACACCACCAGCGATAAGTGCTGCCTTTATAGTATCGTCAACTGTATACTCATAACCACCACGATAAGTTTCGGTGTAGTCATCTAATGTTTCATCCAGTATAAAACGAACCTGAGAATAAGTTCCGCCATTCTTGATGATTGTTATTCCCTTGTCGCCTTTGAAAAAGTAGAACAGGCGATGAAGACCAATAGGTGCTTCTTTAACTACTGGTGTCTTGAATGTGTAATTAGCCATAGTTCTCCTTAGTGACTCAATGTTAAGCAGTAAGCCGTGTTCGCCGTTCTTACTGCTCAACCTTCAATCAACTATGCGATTGATGAACCTGATTCAATACGGAATAGTGCTTCTTCGCGGTAGCGAGCAAAGCCTAGAACTCCATACCAACCCATTGGACGGTGACGCATCAAGCGGTCAACGACTGGTCCGATAACTACGTGTGGCTCTTCAGCAACTGCTTCTGCAAGTGCTTGTTGTCCACAGATAATTGTGCGGTAGTTGCGTGCTGATGAAGCACCATCTGTTGCGTTGTATAGACGAGCAGATTCTACGAAGTATGCACCTTCGTATTGTCCAATTTCTCCAGCCCAGATGCGGTCTTGTGCAGAACCGTATTGGTTTGGAAGCAACCAGCCAGCAGAGCCTGTTTCTGCACGAAGGTCGTGTGAAACTTCTGGGTGGATACCAGCCCAGTATAGGCTGCCCTTGCGAGCAACTGCCTTGTTAGCGCGTAACTTAGCCACTGCGCGGCGGATGTTTGCAGAAGAGATTGTTGCAGCAGCAGTAATTGTTGCTGTTGATGTTGCAGTTGAACCTGAGTAGATTACGTTTGAACCACCGCGAAGAGTAGTCATCGCAACTGAGTCAATAGAATCTGCTAGGTTGAATGCAATAATGTTAGCGATTGCTGGGTCTACATCAGCAAGGCTGAAGAGTTCCAACGCACGAGTAACAAGAACTGAGTTACCATACTCGTTAAGAGTAATGGTTACAGATGTTGGTGTAGACATTGCTACTGCATCTGGGTCAGTTGTTTCTGTTAATGCTGTTGTTGCTGTTGATAGGTCAACATAACGTTGTAGAACGACTGTTGAACCTGGGATTGCTTGCTTTGCTGGGCGCTTATCTGCGACAGAACGAATTAGGGGTTCTGAACGGAGAGCAAATTCCAAAAGACGGTCATACGCCTTTTGAACTAGACCAGCACCACCAGCGGTTCCTCCGAGATTATCTGAGGCTGTTGATACATATGCCATTGCGTCACCTCCAAGTGACTAGAAACTATGATTAGTTTTGAGCATTAATCATTGCAATGATTTCTTCAGCGCTTTCGGCGTTGTTTAATTTCATCAAATAATCATCTGCTCGGTTTGGTGATAATGCACCTTGTGTCACAATATCTTGTTGCCTTAATGCGGCACGGTCAATATCATTTTCTGCAGGTGCTTCGGGGCTAACATTGAGTCCGAATAAATCTCCGTTATCTTCAAGCCAGTTATTAACTGACTCTTCGCTAACATCATCTATATCTTTTAGAATCAGTCGTATAGCCTTTGGATTAACACCGCGTTTTTCTAGGACATCTTTGACTGTTCGCTCACGCTGCGACTTGGAAAATCCCTCAAGTTGCTCAGTGAGTTCTTTGATACGCTTTTCATCTGCACGCTTGGCTTTACGTAACTTTTTAAGTAAGTCACTGCCGTCCAATTGCACATCATTGTCGGTATCTAGGTCGTCTTCGTCATCATCCCAGTAGTTGTTGCTCATAGCAACTGTCCACCCTTCTATTCGTTTGAATCGCAAGCCACAGGTCCCAATCGGGGAATCGGTCTGGCTCTTGCTACCAGTCTTCTACGCTGTGTGGGCTGGTTGGTCACACAGGATTCTATTTATTTAGTAGCCGACACTAGGTCTTTTTAAGGAAACCTTTGAAGTTCCAGAACTACCCTGGAATCTAACTGCTTCTTCTGCGGCTAGTTGCTCCATCTTACGTATTTCAGATGCAGTCTTTCCTATTACGGCTGATTCAAGATTTGCTTGAGTCAGTGCTAAATCTTTATTGGCAGTTATCTGAGATAGTTTGCTAACAGTTGGTGCTACTGCAGCAACTTGTCCAAACTTAGTAAGACCTGTTGAAAGGTCTAATCCTTCGGCAGCATATTGAGTTGCTCTATCCATAGTAACTCCACCTGGATTCAAGATTGGGTCATATGCAAGACCTTGACGCTTGGCTGCCCCAAATATTGTCTGGGATGTGAGTTCTTTCTGGAGTTGGACAAAGCCTTTGTCGCCAGTAAGAATAGCCTTGGCTAGAGATACGCTATCCATATTAGGATAGTTAGTCATTACTGAATCTTTAATATCTTTTGGAAGATTCTGAATTTCATTGTAAATACCACTGATATAGTTTCCAACATCAGTTACTGATAGCCCCTTGCCAATAAGTCCACCTAAGTAATCTTCTGTGGCTATAGAACCAAGACCAGCCTGTCGGGCTATATCGCCCATCTTTGCTTGAGAAGTGTAATACTCAGCAATAGTCGGAACAGTTACTGCTTGTCCAGCAGCCTTCTTGTCTTGAAGTGCATAGATTCCTTGAAAGCGTTTTGTAAATTCTGTTAACGCTGGGTTGTTTCTAGAGTCTTGAAGAGCAAGGTTAAATGATTCATCAATGGTTGAACCAGTCTTATAATATCTTGAGGTTACATTATAAAGTTCATTAACCCAAGGCTTTGACATTTCTGCTTGCCCAAAGAATAAAGCAAGAGTTGCTTTGAATGTATCACTAGCAAGTGTTGGTCCAGTTTTTGTAGTTGTAGAAGTGGGGATAGTTCCTGTGCCAGTTCCTGTGCCTGTGCCAGTTCCTGTGCCTGTGCCAGTTCCTGTGCCTGTGCCAGTTCCTGTGCCTGTGCCAGTTCCTGTTCCGCTACCAGCACCTCTGCCATCAGAAATGTAACGCCATTCATTACCTACGCGTGTAACTACAAAGCCTGGTTTATCTTCAGGTTTAGGTCCAAGAGTAACAGTATTTTTTGCTTCAGTTAAACCACTTAACGCTGCTATATATTCTTGAGAGCCTGGTTTAGTAGCGGCTAATTTTTGTTGCGCTAAAGTAACACCAAATGCTGGGTCCATTTTTACTGTTGCAGCAATTGATTTTTCTTCAGCAGCAAGGGCTACCTTCTCCGCCTCTGCAACTATTTTTTTCTGAGCAGCAATATCTGCTTTAAGTTGAGCAACAGTCTTCGCCATATTAGACACCAAATCCCATCGCTCTGGCAAGACCAGTGGCTGCACTACGGGCTGATTCATTTGCCCAAGTAGTTTTCTCTGCCTCTGGACTCATCTTTAACATTGTTGTAAAATCAGAAAGACTCATCATTGGTGCCTTACCTTGTGTTCCATCAGGACGTAAAGCCTTGTCTACTGCAGGATTGCTTAGGTCAATTGTATCTGGGTCTATCTCCCACCATTTAGCAACAGCACTTAGGTAAGGTGTTACTAGGTCACGGACTGTGGCTCCAGGTGTTGAAGTAAGACGGTCTGCTAATAGTGGATAATTCTTTGCAGCCTCTACTGCGTAGTCTGCCTTAATCTTTGCCTCACTTGTAACTCCAGAAGCAAGGTTAATAGCAAGTTGATTAACTTCTTTATCACCTAGGTAATCAATACCATTGTTACGAAGAACACTCTTTACTGTTGATAGTGAGGTAAATGCTTTGGCTGGAAGAGCCTTTGTATCACCAATGTTTACCTTAGCCCACAGCCAATTCTCAGTAAAGGTCTTAGCATTAAAGGTGCTAGGAGTTGTAACAGTTTCATACCCGCCAGTAGTTAATACCTTTTGGGTTGTCTTGGTTCCCTCTGAAGCAGCCTTATTAATCTTAGTCAAGAAGTCTTGCTTATCAGCCTCAGTTAATTGTGTTGTGTCAAAGCCAATATCTAAAGCAATATTTTTAATCGTTGCTTCGGCTGTTATTGGGTCGAACTCAATCTTTGCATTAGTTGTTACACCAGCAACATTAGGGTTATTGTTGAGAAGGTCTGCAAGAACCTCAACTGGAGTGGTTTGTTTTCCACCCTTGTATTCAACAATTGCTCCATCTACAATCTTGCCCCATAGTGATTTACGAGCAGAGTCGGTTGGAACTACGTTGGTAGCAAGAAGATACTGAGTAAGGGCTACTTGAGTTTCTTGTGGAAGAATAGCATAAGACCTTTTAGCAGTGCTTGCTTCAACCTTTATAATATTACCCTTAGCATCGGTTGACCAAAGATAAGTCTTTTGAGCCTTAGAACCCTTGGCTGGAATATTAATAATTGTTGTTGGAGCCGCTGGAGGACCTTTTGTTTCAACTTTTGGTTTAGCGTTTTTGTTTTCGCCAGCCATTACTTGTTCTCCTTAGACTTCTTTGATTCAACATTTGTTTGTTTTAGATTATCATTTAAGAAATATCTATCAATAAGGTTTGCCAATGCTGGGTCCCAATCTTCTCTTGTTTTTTCTAAGTATTCAATCCAAGCATCTTGGACTACTCCCTTAGAACCAGATGGAACATCTGCGTATAGTTTTGCATAGTCATTTCGATATTTAATAAAAGCATTAGCGTGAGTCCAGAATTGAGTGTTGCCAAACTTATCCATATAGGACTTGTCGTTTAGAACTACTTGCATTCCTGCTGCGTGAACTGCAGCATTATCGCCAGATGCACTCTTTAGATAGGCTGTATTCCATTGTGGACTTGCTTTGCCTAGAACCTTTGCATAATTTTTAAGTTCTGCTACAAGTTCAGGAACGCTGCGGTAACTAGCATAGTCAGCATCTTGTGCAGCCTTATTATATTTATCTTTAAGGTCAGTATAGGCTTTCCAATAACGCGATACTTCTAAATCTCGTTGCATTTTCTCAACAGATTTTACTGACTTGTTTAGAATGGTTCCGCCAGGAAGTGCTGTGTTAGGGTCATTTAGGAATTTGCCAGCCTGAGAATCAGTTCCGTAAGGAATGTCTGCTGTCATAAGACCTACCAAAGAACCACCTGGTTCTAACAGTTCTAACTTCTTAGCCAAGTCTTTATGGTCTACCCAGATACGACTAACTGTTTCTTGGCTGCTAGGAGCATAGATAGATTTAGATGTAGACTTAACCTGCAATACATCTTTCTTAATAGTTCCTTTTGGAAGACGTAGCATTGTATTAACATCTTGTTCTGCTAGGTCTGCCGCCTCTGAGCGGGACATACCTTGCGCTACATAGCCATTAGCCTTTGAATTAAACAAGTCTGTAAATACATTTCCAGGCTTAGTTTCTACATAAGCAGGAGTTCCAATAATAGAACCAAATTGCCACTTAAACTTAGTAAAATAATTTTTCTTTACTTGCTTTATTACGCTATCAGTAGT
>Ga0247722_10001090_pt1 | contig 15377 bp, 17 predicted proteins | sample MSEWelMarce3H_FC_FD_189094 | JGI IMG/M metagenome (GOLD analysis project Ga0247722, IMG submission 189094) | Subsurface sediment microbial communities from gas well in West Virginia, United States - MSEEL Well Study Marcellus 3H_FC | ecosystem: Environmental > Terrestrial > Deep subsurface >... | reverse complement strand
AAGCTCGGCTTGTCAGCTAAACCGCAGCCCCTTGTAGCCGAAGGCAATATTCCGCTTGAGGACCGCTTAATATTTGCCCCCTTGGGTAAGAGGGTCACTGAGTCTTACCTCAAGTCGCATTTTTTCCAGTCAAAATTTAATGGAGAAAATAGTAAGCCGACTTCGGCCTCGGCAGCTCATGTTCTAGTCACTGACATAAGGGGAGTATTGCAACTCACTACGGGCCAAGAAGTTGGGCGTAAGGGCGAGTCGTTCCTTAAAGTTCGTAATACATTTTTGCCAGTGAATGTGAGGGATACGCATGAAGATTACTTGGCTCCTATGACAGATCAGCAGTGGGGTATTTTGCTTGATGGTTTAAATCAGCACCCACAGGTGGCTGATATTAAAGCGCGGGTTCTGACTATGGCTCGTCTGACCTCTATCGCGGCACCTCGGCAGTGGCTAAAAGATTCTATTGTGCCAAGGATGTTGCAATGGGCGGGGCGTGAGGTCGTTTCTTTAACTTCGGTAAAGGGCGCCAATGATCAGAATTATGCGGAGGGCTTGGCGAAAAGTGTAGGCGAGTTATCTACAGAAGCAGATAAGTTGGGTTCGGATGATTTGTTCGCTACAGAAGCAGTTGAGATGGTTTGGGATGATTATCCCACTACAGAAGCAGATGAGATGGTTTGGGATGATTATCCCACTACAAAAGCAGATGAGTTGGATTTGGGTGAATTGTCCTCAGAAGGAGATGAGTTGGATTCGGATGATTTGTTCTCAGAAGCAGATGAGTTGGATTTGGGTGAATTGTCCGAAGGAGGTGAGTTGGATTCGGATGATTTGTCCGCTTCGAATCAATCTAGGATGACAAATTTAAGCTATTATCACCTCACTGCAGTAGAAGGCTTTGACGAGGTAGGCCTAGTCCAAGGTAAAAATGATGAATAATCTTGCGATATTAAAAAATGCGATTGTTCATCCTAATGTAAAGGGTCATGCAAAGAATTTTGCTGAAATTTTGCTGCGCGATACCGCACTAACTGAACATTCATCGAACGTTTTGATTAATGAATTGATCAATGCGTTAGGGGCAAAAAAACCAGCATCACCCTCTTGGAAACCCAGTAGAGTCATTCTCACTCAGGATGGGCTGCATGATGGCAGATTCGTAGCAGCAAAGGGGGGAGTTAATGAGTACAAATAGCAGGCAGGAGTCGAGTATTCGCGCTTTATTGGCTTATTGCTTAGGCTGTGATGAGCAAGATATTACGCCTGAAGCAGATTTGGTGAATCAGCTTTATGCGGACTCCCTTGATTTATTAGATTTGGCGATGGCTTTGCACGACGAATTTAATATTGAACTTACAATTGACGATATGCTAAAGATTAATACAGTAGGTGATTTGTATCAGGTGGTGCAGGATAAAATAGGGGCTGAAACACTCTCTGAACAGGAGGCGGTTTGATTCTTTTGAAATAATTAACTCTATGTGTTTGTGTAACGGCTCAGTTATTTTGTCACTATCTTGGTGCTCAATAACTGGGCCGTTTTACGCTTTGTGGCTTATATGGTAGGATCATCCCCCACCTCCCCCACACAAAACTAGCACATTTTTAAGTAGAATTTTCTCACAGTCTTTGCTGCGTTCTACAGGTGGCCGTGAGCAATTGATAATGCCAGATTATGGTGATTTTAAAGCAAATCGAAATCGGCTCAACCGTCCCCGATCTGTGCCGCAAGTGCGGCATGAGTTCTGCCTCTTCCTATAAGTGGCGTGCTAAGTTTTATGGCACTGCGTTTCCATGATGGCGTGGATGAAAGATCCGGAGAACTAAAACAAGCGTCTTAAAAAGATGTCTATTGAAGCCCAAATGCAAGCGGGCGTTATCAAAGAGGTCATGTCAGAAATATTCTGAAACATTTACGTATCGCGAGATGGCACACTGGACCGTTGAAATCAAAGCATTGTCTATTCATAATCTATGTGCGGAAAATACAAAATTTTACTCTCTGAAACTAACTGAAGCTGGGGCTTTCGCCGCTGCTTTTTGTATCTGCGTAACATCAAGAACAAGCGCTGGAATCATGAATGCGTTTGCCGTACTTATTGCGCTTTAAAATTTAATATGCGAATAAATCCTAAAAAGCGCTTAGAGCGTGAAACGGCAGCATCATTAGCGGTGCCAACGGAAAAAAATGAAACAGGGTCCATGGGCTTTATGCCGTATCCACTAGCCAATGGGCCTAGCATTCGTTTATTTAACGTGATTGATGATTTTAATCGAGAAGGATTAGGCATTGAAATTCTTTTCTCTTTCCCTACAGAGCGTGTGATACTTCGCCTGAATAGATTAACTGCATAATTAGGCAGAACAAGAATCAATTGTATTGGCTCATATTCAGCCTGGCAATCTGCAGTAGAATGCGTATATTGAGCGCGATAATCGCACCATGCGTTATAAATGGCTAGCCTGCGATGATTTCAAAAGCCTTGCCGAAGTGCAAGAAGCCGCTACGCAATGGCTTTAGATTTACAATAACGAATGCCCGCACATGGGTTTGGGGGGCATCACTCCGAAACAAAAACTGGCATTACATGTGCCTAGCCTCTACTTTTAAGTGAGCTTAAAAAGGGGGAATTACCGTAGGGAAGTCTTCCCCATACTTAATTTATACATATGCTAAAGGGGTCGGAACTTATGCGGTTAAAGGGTCACTCTCAGCCCAAGTGCCAAGTGATTATTGCTGATGATCATCCGCTCATTGTTTTTGCCGTAACTAAAGTGCTAGAAAATGTAAAGGAATTAAGATTAGCTGGCTCCGCATCATCTAGTTCTAGCTTGCTGCAATTGCTGCAAAAAACGTCTTGTGATGTTTTACTTTGTGATTATTCCTTTGATGAGGGAGGTGACTCAGATGGCTTACAATTAATTAAGCAGGTGCAGGAGTTATATCCACATATTAAAATTATTGTATTGACTGCGCACGATGATGTTGTGATTGCTTTGCGGATACTTTCTTTGAAAGTTGCTGGTTTTATTAGTAAGGCGAGTGGGGAGTTCTCAGGTTTACCTTTTGTTATTAGCCAAGTTCAAATGGGCAGATCATATATTGACCCAATTACTTTAAATGCCTTGACATTGCATCGGTTAAATAATGGTAAGGGTAGTGATAATCTTGCTGAGGTGGCGTTGTCGGAGAGAGAGCAGGAAGTGCTCCGCTTATTTGCTTTGGGTATGACTGTTTCTGAAATTGCTTTGCATACACAGCGTAGTGTGAAGACGATTAGTGCCCAGAAGAAAAAGGCTATGGATAAATTGGGCGTTAGTAATGTGGTTGAATTACTTGAGGCCATAAAAGGTTTGTTTTGAAAATGAGCGGGTTTAAGCAATTGCTAATTGTCAAATTTGCCAAATATAGGCGGTTTGTTTTTGACTCTAAGCGATTTAATAGTTCTTCTCCTGATCGTTCTATCAGCTATGCAAGACGCTTATTGTACGGCGGGGCGTATATTTTAAGCTTTGCTAGCATCGGTATGATGCTTGTCGGCATTTATATGAATTTTGATTATTTCGTGAATGAGCGGCAGCAGCGTTTCTTAATACAGCGTGACTTATTAACACGTGAAGTGGACCGTTATCAGTTGTTGCTTAGGCAGCTGGTTGAGTCTTATGAAACGATTAATCATAAAAATGAGCGCAATATTATACCCTCAGAGCGGTATCGGCAGGTTTTATTACAGAAAAATAATGTAATAAATACAAGGCGTGAAATATCTGTGACGCCTTTTTCTGTGTTATCTACTTTGACGCAAACAGAGGATGCAGCTTCCCTTTCTATGTTGTTGCGACTTACGCAAGAAATGTCGAGGTTCTCCTTAATAGGAATTAGGCAGTCAAATAGTGCGATGAGTGGTTTTGTATATAGTGTTGACAAGCGCTTCCTTGCTGTGACCCCCCCTCTTCCCGAGTCTGTTTTGCAGGATATAAAGCAGGGGGGAGTGCAGTTGGAGATATCTAGACAAATCGCTCGTGTTGAGGTTGAAATGTCTAAGTACTCTGAAAATAGGTTACTGAATAAGTGCTGCGTGATCTGGGTGCCTCTTTCACGAGATCCAGTAACCGGTGAGCTTATCTTGCAGATTGCCAAGCCAGTATTTAATAATGGTAAACGTATGGCGGTCATTGTTTTTACCATGCCGGTTATACAATTCGAACGGCTTTTTCAGCAGTCAAAGCATTTATCTGATTTTCTTGTGGTTGCTCAAGATCATTACACCTTGTTTGGGCTTGATGCAACGAAGGAGCGTGAAGCAAATTGGGCAAAGATATTACGTGCGCTTCCTGATGTATTAGAAAATGCGAGTGACCAAGTTCAGCTTGCTTATAGAAAATGTACATTTCTCATAACGCAAAAGATTCCTGGACCTGATTGGGTTGCGGTGTATGTTTTTGATTGGCCCATGGTTGCTCAGTATTTGCGCAAAGAGTTATGGATTTCGGTAGCCGTTCTCTCTGCTCTATTGTGTATTTTATGGGGTTATGTGATTTTATTGGATCGTATCGTTCTGGCCTCTATGCAGAAAAAAGCACGTGCGGTTTATGAAAGTGAGGCATTTAATCGTACTGTTTTTGCGATGGCGCCTGTAGGCTTGGCGGTACTCGATCCGCTTAAACAAGTTATTTTGATGCAAAATGAGATTGCATATGGGTTGACGGGGCAGCAATTAGGAAAAGGAGAGTCCTTTTATCGTCCACTATTGGATGAGGTGTTTTTTTCAGCGGAGGCAAATAGGGGTAATAAGCAGATTGTTTTACGAAAAGATGTAACTGCAAGATCCAGCGAGGGGGGCATTGTAGAGCTTGTAGCGGATTTATCTTGGGTGCGTTATCAGAATCAGGATGTTGTACTTTGCTCCTTGACTGACATCACAGAACGTAAAAGGGCCGAGGCATTGTTAGAAGAAACTAGTCTGCTGGCAGATGAGGCTAACAAAGCTAAATCAGTGTTTCTGGCCATGATGAGTCATGAAATTCGTACACCACTGCACGGTGCGCTTGGCAATATTGAACTGCTTGAGGGGGAGGTATTATCTATTGCTCAGCGTGCCCGTCTTATCACTATCCGTCGTGCTTTTGATGCTCTATTGGTACTGACTAATAATATTCTTGATTTATCCAAAGTAGAAGCTCAGGAGCTTAAGTTGGAATTGGCACATGTGAAGGTCGGTGAGTTGATGGAGCGTTGTGCGCAAACATTTTCTCCTTTGATCGCTAAAAAAGGCCTGAATTTTTACTGTTTGATTGACGCTCCACTATTTGCAGTTTGGGAGGTAGATGGACACCGAATTTCGCAGATTATTATGAATTTGCTAGGTAATGCCGTGAAATTTACTCAACAAGGCTCAATTACGTTCTATGCCACTGTCGAGGATCTAGGGCCGAGTGACTCTTGGATTAAATTAAGTGTTGCTGATTCAGGTATTGGTATTCCACTTGATCGGCAAGCTGCAGTTTTTGATTTATATACACAGGCGAATAAGGACATCGCGGAGCGTTTTGGCGGATCGGGATTGGGATTGTCACTTTGTCGACGGTTGCTTGAGTTGGCTGGTGGTTCTATTTATTTGGATAGTGAAGAAGGGGAGGGAAGTATTTTTACTGTCCAATTTCCTTCAAAGAAAATAGCTGATTTAGCAGAAGTAATACATTCAAATTCGACATTATTTATAACTGAAGTACTGATAGTTTGTAAGTCGCCAACATGGAAAAGCACGTTACTTAACCAGGTGACATGTCAATTGCCAGGTGTTGATATCCATGCAGTGATAAATTTGGCTGATATATCTGATCTTGATCCGCTTGGGGCGAGTAATAAAATATTGCTCCTTGCCCATAATGAATCTTGTTTGCCTTCTGATTGTTTGTCTGGGCAGTTGCAACAGTTTAAGCAAATTATTGTTGTATCTTTTGATGGTCCTTTACATCCAGAAACACGTGAAGGAATTATCTATGTGACCTCGCTGAGCCGCGCTGCACTTGGGTATGCGCTTATGTCGTGTGCATATAAGCAGGATATGTCTTTACCTGTATTTCAACAGGAGGCCCGAGTCCTAAATAGTCGGCAAGAAGTGCGAATCTTGATTGCGGAGGATGATGAGACAAATCTCCTGCTACTGGAGCACCAATTAAATGCTCTTGGCTATATTCATGTTGATAGTGTTAGCAATGGACAGCAAGCATTCAATTGTTGTCTTCAGCAGAATTACGATCTAGTGATTACCGATCTTTATATGCCGATAATGGGGGGGCAAGCTTTATTAAAGGCAATGAGGCAATCTGGAATTACAACGCCACTGCTTGTTCATACTGCAAATGCTTATGATGATTGGCGAGCAGAAGGGGAAGATTTTGCTGCTATTTTGCTAAAACCATTATCAATTATGCAATTGGGTCAGACTCTTGGACGTATTTTGCAATTATCCACACCTGAAATGTTAGATGGGGTAAGAGGGCGACTAGAAACGTTTAGAGATGTAGAGTTAGAAAAGGTTTTTCTTGTTTCTTGGGAGTTTGATCGGCTTAGCTTACAAGATGCAGCAAATGCTAAAGATTTTCAGCGTTTTGAGAGGTGTTTGCATAAAATAAAGGGTGGCTTACTTGTTCTAGATGAAAAACCTGCTTTGAAAGTTTGTGAGGCCTTGCAACAGCAGCTTAGATTGGGTGAGTTTACGCAGATAAATACGCTTTTATCTGAATTTCTATCCATCATGTCTAATATTGTTAGTCACTATAAGTAATATGCTTAAGGCAATCCCCTTGTTTTTAAGTTCACTTAAAAGTAGAGGTCAGGCATATGTTGTCATTTTTTGTTTCGGGGTGATGCCGCCCAATCCCATATGAGGGCGTTCGTTATTGTAAATCCAAAGCCATTGCGTTGCGGTTTTTTGTACTTCAGCAAGGCTTTCAAAATCATCGCAGGCCAGCCATTCATAACGCACGGTGCGATTATAGCGCTCAATATACGCATTCTGCTGCGCATTGCCGAGCTGAATATAGGCCAATTCAATCGATTGTTGCTCTGCCCAATTCTTTAATAGGTGACTAATATATTCAGGGCCATTATTGGTCCTGATTCGCTTGGGCTTGCCGCGCCATTCAATGATTTGATTCAAGCTGCGTATTACACGCTCTGCTGGCAAAGAGAAGTCGACTTCTATGCGCAATCCCATCTCGATTAAAATCATCAATCACATTAAATAAGCGAATACTGTAGCCATCGGCTAATTGATCGTGCATAAAATCCATCGACTATGTTTCATTTTTTGACGCTGGCACTGCTAATGGCGCTGGCGTTTAGTGTTCTAAGTATTTTTTAGGCTTTATCCGCAGATTTAATTCTAAATCGCAGTAAATCCGGTTAATACGTTTATGGTTCCAACGCTTTTTGTTGCGCAGATGCAAAAGCACAGGCCAAAGCCCCAGTTTCAATTTGTTTCAGTGAGCTGCTTCGATATACATCTTTAAGCCGTTTGTTTTAGTCCTTCCAGCTCTTTCATCCGCGCCATCATGGAAATGCCCCTACCATTAAACTTAGCGCGCCACTTATAGAAAGAGGCAGAACTCATCCCGCACTTGCGGTACAGATCAGAGTCGGTCGAACCGGCTTCTTCTTGCTTTAAAATTTCCATAATCTGGCGTTAAATTGCCTACGGCTTTCATGTAAAACCCCTCAAAGATTACGAGAAAATTCTACTTAAAAATGACCTCGTTTTGTGGGGGATTACCTAATGATTAAATAAGATTTTTCTTATGGTTATTCTCACTTTCACTTCTTATACTCGTTAGCTCTTTACTCTTTACGCTTTTGCGAGATCGCACAATATATGTTGCATAGTCCTTCCGAACCTAGGAAATCCGTTTGCAAAGCGTATCCATGAAGGAAATAAAACTATGACAAGTAAAAATACGCAATATATTTTTAGCGATTTTATTTTGCAAGCGAATGGTGTGCTTCAACATAAAGAAAAGCAAATTAATCTCCCCCCCAAAGAACTTTCAGTTCTCGTAATGCTGCTGGAATGCGCTGGTGAGTTAGTGACCAAGGATAAATTACTAGATCACGTATGGTCCAATATAGAAGTTAGCGAGGAATCACTAACAAGGTGTATCCATGCCTTGCGTAAAGCGCTTCTGGAAGATAAAAATAATCGCTATATTGATACTATTTACGGCAAGGGCTATCGCTTTTCTCGCCCAGTTGCCAGCGTTGCCCTTACTGAGTCACCCTCTAGAAAATGCACAATCGCGTTGCTCCCATTTCATATCAATACAGATGTAGATACTCAGGAACTGCACGACGCTTTAGTGCAAGGGCTATTACATTATTCACCATATGGGCTGACTGTTCTTCCTGCCACCATAACTCAAGACTGCCATAGTCCAGCTGAAATCATAACGCTTATAGAAATGTTTCGCCCTGATTATTATCTTGCTGGGCACTCGGTAATCAGCGATGACAAACGCCAATTGCGTATTGAACTAGTAAAAGCCAATAACCATCAATTAGTTCACCGAGAGATGATAGACATTGGCGCTGATCTTGACATCGGCAAGCTACAACGACGATTGGCTTCCACACTGCCTCGCTATATTCCTGACCTAAACTGGGGCGGTCATAAGGCCGCCCCCTTAGTTTCACGAGATGTCACCATCTCCTACTTAAATGCACGTTATGAGCTACATCTTCACACGCCGTCGAGTCTTAGACGTGCCTTAACTTTATTTAAGCAGTGCTTAAGTAATTATCCTGATAACGCAATGGCTTGGTGTGGGCTTGCTGAATGTTATTTAGCGCAAGCACAACTCGGGCTGTTTGATCAGAAACATGCTCTACAACAAGCCCAAATCGCGGTCGATAAAGCGCTTGCACTAGACCATTACAATCCACTGACGATCGCATTATTGGCACTACTTAGTAGTCTAAATGCTAGCTACTCCATTGCAGATAGCTTATTTATACAGGCTCTTTTGCTCGCACCTGAAGCTGCCGAAGTGCACTATTATCATGCTTGGCATTTGTTGTTAAGTGGCCGCTTAAATGAGGCTATTACGGCAAGTGAATTAAGTGTGCACCATGCGCCTACGCTCATAGCAGCAAGTATTCTTAATATATGGCTATGTTTTCTGACGCAAGACTCGCACTCAGCCATTGCACTAGGCAAAACTCAGCTCTGCCAATATGCACAAGAGCACCCTATTCTACAAAATCTGCTTGCGGTTATTTTGTCATGGCAAGGAGACCACAAACAAGCTTTGGAACTAGCCCAAGCAGCCCGTGAATCAGGCGAAGAAGCAGGGGTAATGTGCCTTAATTATGGCTATGTACATCTCATGGCTCAAACGCATGGTGCACACCAGTTAGTCGCCACAATTTTAGAAAACATAGACAGCCGCCAAATTCAATCTGCAGTCCTTCCCATTGTTTTACAGCACCAGGGACTACACGCAGCGACCACTTTAGAGCAAGAAATAGCAACGCAAACCTGCCCATGGCTCTCTACATGGAGACATGACCCTAGGCTAAGCACGCTCTACTCATCCAGCGATGCGCTGCAGGTGGCCTAAAGTGCGTTCATTTTTTTTGTTATTAATACTCTATTTACCGTCGGCATGGGCGGATTGCTGGGAACGTGCAGGGCAAAGTTTTGGTATTGCCCCAGAATTGCTCTATGCCATTGCCCAGCAAGAATCAGGCTTAAATCCACAAGCAAGTAATAGTAACAATAATGGCACTAATGATATTGGATTAATGCAAATTAACAGTGTGCATTTACCACGCCTAAAAAAAATGGGCATAGATGAAAAGCAGTTGCGCCAAGATAGTTGCCTCTCCATCATCATTGGAGCCTCAATTCTGTCTGATATGATGAAACGCTATGGCTATTCATGGGAAGCAGTTGGAGCTTATAACGCAGGCATGGGGGTAAATCGCCAAGCGCTGAGAATGCGTTATGCCGAACAAGTCTGGCAACGATATCAACGTTTGCAAGCTGGCAACAAAGCTATAAATAGAAACGCCCTAAATCAGCACAGCTTTTTGCCTGCAACCAGCAAACCGAGAATTGATTAGTTTTCCATCAGGATGTTATCCCTGTCATCGCTATATCATCCTATAGCTAGCACGCTAGACGCTAAATTTCTTCTTAAAAATATTTATCATGGCTACTGAGTCCTTGGAAAAAGAAATGCCCCCAATTATCGTCATCCGCCTATTGAACGGCATATTACGTGGCTGTGAGTTTGAATTGCCCGTAGGGAATACGTTGTTTATTGTCGGCAACGAGGACGAGCTGCTAACTCAGCAACACCTGCCTTCATTACCTGCAAATACAATATTTGTCCCCATGACAAATGGTGGTGTTAATTTTGAAGTGCAGGCGAAAGAAGCACCGAGCGATACGCTGACCATTCATGAGCTTGCTGTTGCTGAACCAGTAAAAGAAATAGCTTATCTATTCAACACAGTCAGTCATGTTGGTGAGCTCGCCATTGCAATCCGCAGGGTAGAAGATAGCTGGTCAAAAGAGGTAACAGACTACCTTCAAGCTGCTCCTGCGTCGCCCAAAGACAAATTACCCTTGGTAACACAACGAGGATTTCGTCCGCTACTAATTGTTATGGTTGTTGTTCTACTTGGCGGTACAGGTTTATTTTTATACCCTTGGGATGTCACTCAGCGGCAAATTGTCAGCTTGTCTGATGTACTTGGTGATAAGACAAGTCGTTATCAAATATTGAGTGGGAGAGATCATCAGTTCTATGTCATTACGAACAATGAACGCGATACATCTTGGGCTAGACAAGCGATAGTGCGCAGTGATTTTTCTAAACAAGCTCAAGTGATTAGCCAACAAGATGAAGCTCGACGCATCCGGACTTGGCTGGCTACCAATGAGCCCAGCCTAAACTATCACCGCTTAATATTAGACAAGCCAATTACGCCACGACTGGTCTTAAGCCAAGAGCGTAGCGCACTTAGCCCAGAAGCTCGACGAGCGCTTAGCAGCAAGTTAAAAATAGAATTTCCCTATGCCAGTAGTGTAGACATTGTTAGTGCAAGCGATCAATCCATTGCGCAGCAAGCACAAGATGGCTTGGAGCGGCTAGCTGCACCATTTACTCGTATCAACAACGCCGACAGCGTAACTTTTGTCATTGAAGGGGCACTTGCAGACAGCGAATTGCAAAGTATTCGTACTTTTGTTGATGATTACTATCAACAATGGGACGGGCGCTATGTGCAATTTGCTATTGAGCTGAAGGATGACTGGTTAAAAGGTAAATCCTTCAAGTATGGCAATCAGGGCTACGTCAAGATGACGACCCAACACTGGTACTTCCCTAAACCTATTTAACAAGGAAATCATAATGGCAGGCTTCTCACCACCAATCCCACCCGCAGCAGGCCCTTGGGATGGCGATTTAACTAATTTATCAGGGCAATTTGATGCGGGTGTTACAAATCTCCAAACCTCCCTTGCTGAAGCTCTTAAAGTACTTCAAGACAATCCTGGTAAACCTGAAAACCTAGCGGCATATCAATCAAGACTCTCTGAATATAATTTATACCGCAACGCACAGTCCAACGTCGTTAAAGTATACAAAGATATTGATGCGGCCATTATCCAGAACTTCCGCTAATTACCACGGCTGGCAGGTATATCCTGCTGGCTTTAACAGGATCTATTTATGAGTATTGCTAGTCCCGTCAACCATAGCCAAGCACTGAGCACGCTAATTAGTGACATTAGTGGCAGTGATAGCGATGTCATTTCTCTGGATGACCGTTTGTTACAAGCTTATGCCCAAAGAACTGTAGCAACAGAGATCGATAAGAATGAAGTGATGCAACGCTTCTCTCAACCCGAAGCACTCAGCGATCCAGCAGCGCTATTCGATTTGCAAGTGCGCACCTCCAACTACAATTTGGAAGTGTCTATGATTAGTACGCTCACCCGTAAAGCTGTGAGTGCCGTGGAATCTTTACTACGCTCATGATGAAACTGCTTATTGTTCCCCTCTTGATATTCGGGCTTGCCGGTTGCCAGCAACAAGACTTACTTAAAGGCCTTGATCAAGACCAAGTGAATGAAGTGATCGCGGTACTACAACGCAGCAATATTAAAGCCTATAAAGCAGATCAAGGTAAAACAGGCTACAGCATCACCGTAGCACCGGTTGATTTTGCCGCTGCGGTAGATACGCTAAAAACGCATGACCTGCCTTCACGCCCGCGCATGGAAATTGCGAAAATGTTTCCTGCGGATTCGCTGGTGTCGTCCCCACGCGCTGAAAAAGCACGGCTGTATTCCGCCATAGAACAAAGGCTAGAACAATCATTACGCAGTATGGATGGCGTTCTATCTGCACGAGTGCATGTTAGCTATGATCTGGACACTAGCGAAAGCAGGGCGGCAAAACCAATTCACTTGTCTGCACTGGCTGTCTACGGTAAAGATATTGAAGCCACACTCATGATTAGTGACATCAAACGCTTCTTAAAAAACAGCTTTAGTGAAGTGGAATACGATAATATTTCGGTGGTGCTTTCTCGACGTACACCGGCACAATACCAATCACCAGGCTTAGCCACACAGCAACAAGGTATATCAGGAGCAACACTCGCTTTGAGCTTACTTCTGCTGCTTACTTTCGTTAGTTCAGCAGCATTTATGCTATGGAAACGACGTAAAAAGAAGCCAACCGATGCCTGATTTGCAGCAGGTGTTAAACCAAATTTTGCATGAGCCTCTCTCTTATATGCACGAGGCACGTTTACATCTGCCCGCTATGCTAGGTGGTGAGGCTCAGGCCAACATTATTAATAAAATATTAATAAATCGCCTCCAGCTCAACACCGAATGCAGCGTGCTCATACCCGGCAGTATGGTTGCACACGTTGCTCTAAATTGGCTACATTTGCCGCAAACAGCATTTTTAATGAGCTGCCAACGGCAACGTGCCAGGCTCGCACGTCAAGGTGGTTTGCAGCGTTTGCCAGCATGGGCTCGGCAATTTGCTGTGCTTGATCTAAGTCCTGCACAAGCAAGTGTGGGTAGGGAAGCAATCAATCTTAATGATTTACTCAAGCAGAGTTACATCGAGTTATCCGCTTGGCAAGGCATGCTGCCGCTTGCATTGCAGCAGAGGCTGGCTCTGCTTTTCCCACCCTTTGTAGATGACATTCAAGCAGAAAGGCCCCCAAGCCCTGCTGACCCCCTTTTATTCACCTTGGCCCTTCAATATGCCCAAAGACATCCCAACGCTCCGGCCTATCACAGCCGATGAAGACGTATTACTCACCCACGATAAGCTAACGAGGCAGCACAAGGCTTTGAGCCTGCTTGCAGAAGCACGCCTGCGGGCAAAACAACTGCTCAAGCAAGCAGAAGTCGAAACCCAACAAATCCGCACACAGGCATGGATGAATGGTTATCAAGATGGTATCATTGCTGCCGCAAGCTCTGTAGCAAAACATATTGATGAAAGTGAAAGCTTGCTCCTTCGTTTTCATAATCAATTAGGTGAGCAAGCAAAAGCAATGCTGAGTGCCTCATTAGATCATCCAGATCTATTACTTATTTTGCTGGATGAATGGCTACGAGGCATTGATACCCCATCGCCACAAGGCACATTGCAATTGCAGCTCCCGCTCCACCGTCGAGCGGCACATAGTCAGCTACTAAATTCATTGCAAGAGTTATGGGGTGGCAAGATCCAAATTGAATATCACGCGGATACTCAGTTTGTGATGCGCTATGCAGATCAGATTGCCCAATTTAGCCCTGACGAATTTATTTCTGAAGCGACGCAAAGCCTATTGCAGGGCATGTACGAGATGCCAGCAGAATGTCGTTCACTATCACAAACGAGCCTACAATCTTTACAAAATATTTTTATCAGCCAATTCAGCGCACAGCCGCAAAAGCTGAATTCTAACGAGTAAAAATGACCTCAATTAGCCATCTCCCGAAAAATATACCGCTTATCATGAGTAATGAGCAGAAGCTAAATCGTAGCGCAAAAGGAGCATTGCAGTCCCTTTACAATGCCCCTGGAATACGTATGCCAAGCATAACAAGAATGCAATCTAAAACTGACTCGAGAGAGTCAGATGGCAACCTTTTTTGTCTAAATCTTTATTTTTTACCCGCAGATCATTATCTTGCTTGCGATTCTAATTTTAAAAAATTTCACCCTCACTCTTCATTCCTCCATTTATTACAAAAGCAACCGATAAGTATTTTAGAGCTAACAATGGCTCAGCAAGAGCAGAGCAATGAGCAAAACATAGAATTTTATAGGGACTACCAACTTCTTTTAACAAACAAAAGAGACAGGCAAATGAGCAGATGGGTGCAAAAAATTATAGGTGTGAAAACATCTTCTGGCGCCAGTCTAAGCCTGGAAGGCTATTACTTAAACACAGTAAAGCCTCTAAGTAAAAACGCATAAATAGCAAATAAAAATTACTGCACTTTATACTCAACCAAACCTATAAAATGGAAAAAAATGATCTCAGCCAATAGCAATATTGCATTTATGCATAACAACACATTTAGCGCACCCAATGTGCACAGTCTATCGGAAAGGATGTTAGAAGCAGCACAGGATATATCGCAGCTAAATGCTAAAGAAAAACCAACACCACTACCAGCCCCCGTTTGGAGTGAGACAGATGAAGCTTTTTACCAAGGGCTCCTTCTTCTTAATCCTAATGACCCCAATGCTATTTGTGCTTATCTGGATAAATTTAACGCTAGCCACGCATCTCCATATAACACACCAGAGCAACAGATGAAGATACTTGGCGAAGTCATGTCCAAAATAGCTGTTGACCCAGAGCTCAAACCTCTTGGTGATAATCTACAAGTTGTTCAAATAAGCAAATGGAACTTAAAAATGACGTTGGACGAATGGATGAAAGACATAATATTCTCTGAAGGAAAATCACCCGAAGAAGTTGATTGGTAAGCATCATCACGGTAATTGTCAAAGTAGTTGAGATGTTTTTACGATTTAAGCTGCCTATAAAATTCCTCGCTTGTTTTAAGCTCAATAACCTGACCCGGGTTGAGTTGCACTTCGTCTTGCCAGCTCCAGTTTCGAGTTGTGTTCCTCCACCGACCCCCTGTGTCAGGATAGTTGAGATGCTCCCTTTTCAGGGATTTCAACTTACTCATGGAAAGATCCGGCTAACAAGCTGAGTGAAATGGAGCATCAAGCGATTTTATCGGTATGCAACGGTAATCCCCCCATTTTTAAGCTCACTTAAAAGTAGAGGCTAGGCATGTAATGCCAGTTTTTGTTTCGGGGTGATGCCGCCCAAT